>Ga0214478_101164_pt1 | contig 13836 bp, 10 predicted proteins | sample M1_20Mar14CPVII9_2_FD_178001 | JGI IMG/M metagenome (GOLD analysis project Ga0214478, IMG submission 178001) | Marine eukaryotic communities from Monterey Bay, California, United States - M1_20Mar14CPVII9sort6BwellD7 | ecosystem: Environmental > Aquatic > Marine > Unclassified | place: USA...
GGGCATGTGAGGATGCATTGTAAGTGATTAAAGTTTAATAACAAAAATTGTGTTGATGTTTCTAAACCTTTCATAATCTATATCATTAGGGAAAGAGAAATTGCAATGTTGGAAGATGATATTGGTATTGAAAATAACTCCAATCGTCCATCAGCAAATAAAGAGAAACCTCCACCCACATCTCCCTTGAAGGAACCGAAAATGACTGCTATTCCAGGTTTACCTCCACAATATCAACCTGGTTCGGGGGATATCAATTATCTAGATTCAGTTGATGCATGTTTGGCAACAGAATTTAGTCCACCAGATCGATACTTTACCGTTTCAGCATTACTGGGGAGGTTACGAGAGCCATTAAAGCTCCCACTTCCGCCAAACAGTCGAATGCTTGTTGCAGCGCAATCATTATCATTACCAAATAATAAAGTAAAGAAGGTTGATCCACAGACAGAAGAGAAGAAGAAGAAGTTAGCATTGGAAAAGCAACATACATTAGCAGCAATGGAGAATGATGCCATGTACAATATGGAACACACTGATACCACCGCGTTGTTGAATTTGTATAAGAGGATATCTTCTCATCGGACTGCAGCCATTTTTCGTAAGCCTGTCAACCCTCTGGAAGGTAAGTTGTTGGATACTATATAATTTATGTTCATAACTTGGATTTATTTACAATAAACTTATTACTATTATCTTAACTGATTTGAACTCATTAATATCATCATTAATAAAACAGCACCTGGATACAAGGAGAGGATTCTATTTCCCATTGATCTAAGTCTAATTCGAAAAATGATAGTTGCACGTATGATCAAATCATTTGCATCACTCCATCAAAGGATTGCATTGATTTGTCATAATTGTGTCAAGTTCAATGGACGTGAAAGCGACTACAGCATCGTAACTAGAGATTTCGAAGACATGGTAGATGATAAGATTTTGGATGCTGTCAAGAATACAAAGGCCACTACTTCGACGATGGTGCCAATTCCTAGCACCCCAGCTATCGCCCCGACTCCTGCCGCATCAACTGTTGATACAGCGGTGGCACCTTCATCATCCACCACTGCAGTGGCTTCAACTGAGCAAGCCAAAAAGTGAAGTCTATACAGTAATATTGATATGGTATTGATGGAAGTCATATTGGCTCCAAGATCATTCCCTTCACATTCATAACTAATAATCATACAATTTTACACAATAAACCAATATTATTTTACAATTGTAATCATCTTTACACAATCATCTCTTTACTGAGTACCCTATTCAACCTTGGAGGAGAACACATTCGCCAACATCATATCCCTTACATCTCATAATCTCTTTCAATACCAACTGACTTCCATCTGAACCACTCAATAGCTCCTCTGGTATTTCATCATATGGTTGAAATGATTCCATAATATCCTCCAATGGTTTCAAGAAATGTCCTCTATACAATTCATCCATACCCTCAGGTCGTCCATACCGTCGAACGAATTCCGTACCCGCCTTGGCTATTTCTCTTGCCTTACGATCATGTTTCTCGGCCCATTCATACTGATCTTGTAAGTCACTCAAATCTTCCTTGATGGGTATGTAATGTACCCAGGGTACTAAATGTTCAGTATACCAATCAATGGCAGATGATTCTACATGGAATAATAGTCCAGGCAGTGCCAACTTTTGGATAGTTTCAGAGACCGATGTTCCGCTACTACCACCCAAGTCAATGTGATACTTATACTTGGCATATTCTAACATTGACATTTCATTTCCTTGAACGTTAAGACCAAGATTCGTCCACTGTTGATAATCATTAGAAGAAGAATCGTTATCACTTGTAAACTTCATATTAGCCCAGGGCAATATACTCTCTTGATTATTTGGATTGAGTAATACTTGATTATTATACCGTTCCGAAGCGTCATATTCCGACTTGGATGATATTAGTACCGCCTTCCATCGCAAGCGTAGGTCATATACATTATACATTGCTTTGATAACTTCATCAACTCCTCCACTCGAGTCTCCTTTCAACTTTGATTCAACGTCGCTTGTAAAGTCTGGCACTCTCATTTCAGGATTTAACAATGTCATGTATGGTATATCACTACCTCTCCATATAATTTGATTCGTAAGATCTCTCCATCCAATCGTATCATCATCTGCATCAGACTCATAATTTGTATTATCAGACTCATCATCAGTAGTATTTGACTTGGTCTTCTTACCCGGAGCATAATTGATATGTTCACCAAATATCAACCCCTGACTTTCTCTTCCATCACTTGTTACCATCTTCTTCGACTCTAGGAATTCACATATCTCATGATTCATCTGCCATTCCATCATACAACGTAAATGCAACCCAGGCGGGGGTGGCATAACAACTAAACTTGGTAATATCGTACTATCCTTGTAACCGCTACCAAAATGTAAGATTGGTGCAAAGTTCTTACGTCTCATACAATATCCAGCTCTGTTATAACATTCTTGGGATAGACGTGGCGTGTCTGCTGTTGATACCAAGAACATTAAATCCTTCTTTTCATTATTAGTAGTACCTTGATCTCCGAATGATATACCAAATTTATGTGAATAACGACTACGGAATGCATATATGACACCCTGCATAATATTTGTTATTTTGGTACATCCCAAGTCACATACAGGATTACTACCCTGTAATCCAGGTAACATTACCACAAACTCATCACTAACTGCCGAATATTGTACTAGTAACAACTCTCGAGTAAAATGTGGTAATGTATTCATCAATTCAGTAATTGAATATGATTTCATTGGTACCTTAACAATATCATTACCAACACTTGATGAGGAATAGAAGTACCCGTTTGTTAATTGTTTTTTAGCACGCCATAGTCTCATACGTTCACCTAGGTTCTTTAAAAAGTTGGCATCATCTTGTTCGGCCTGTTGTTGTATTAATTGTATTTCTTCTGGTGACATTCTATATCCATCCTCGTTTAGTAATTCTGGCATTTCGGTGTAGGAACCGTCGGGGTTTTGTTGATAGTTTATATTGTCAATACCTTGCAATTCTTGTGTAGTCATACCATTAATATTACTAACATTATGGTTTTGATGTGTATCATTTGACATGCTTAATAAATTAGCAACAATAATCCCAGTAACAATAGCAAGTAATACTCTTGTACCATTTGTTATATTCTCTGACCATATACTACCACTACTGTTACGACGATGTTGTCTAGCAGTATTGTTATTAGAAGGGCGGATTAGATATCCACCAATCTTTGATTGTTTATATGATTTTTCTAATGCCGCGATGCGTGTTGCAACTGTTGATAGTATCACATTATTACTGTTCGTATTGTTGGTTACACTAATGCCAGATGATACGCTACTACTACTGCTGTTGGGTATCTGGGGTATAGTTGATGAAGTATTTGATATGAATGATTGACATTCCTCATCTCCATTCGTATTTGTTGTTTTGTTTGATGATTCATCGTCACTACCAAAGATACCAATTTTCTCTGTCGCTGTTGATGCGGATGAGGAGGAGAATAGTAAAGGAGTCTTCATGATGATTTCAGATAAACGATATCGAAGTGGCATTTATATACTATATTATGAGTATTATAGCATGGCTAGTCGTAAGCATATAGTGAGGGGAGAGGGGGGAGAGAATTTTCAATGACAAATGACCGGTCATTGCTGCAAAACGACACAATGGTTACAAATAGCATCTATCCCCACCTCCTCTTGAGACTACGATCTCTTGACCTCACTAGAGCTACTGTGCCTATCAATACCTACTTACAATGATGGTAATCAATAATAGACGGCAGTGGAGGCGGCGGCGTGCCGCTCTTGTTGCAGTACTTTGTATTGCAGCGATCTCGATTAAAAGTATCTTGACCACTGAAGATACTTTCATTGAAGACGAGTATGAGTTCGATACTACATCAATGGACAATAACTTGCATAGAATATTATCCTACACGGCTAGTAATGGTGATACTATATTGCATCCGAATCAAGTGGCAGAATTACAACAACAACAACAACAACAACAACAACAGCAGGATACCTTACCACCATATCCACAACTCATTGCAACAAATCAAACATTACCGCCCTATCATCTCAAAGATGCCCTACAAATAGCACAATTATACGATCATACCTACCTCCTATTAGTATATGAACCAAAATCTGATACATTCTATGGATTATATCATAAGAATCATAAATGGACATCCGGGAATCATAAGTTATTAAATTCATTTAATGATATTACATACATGTTGAGAAAAGCTTTTCCTCATCGATTTGTTAAAGGGGAAAGTGATGAGTTGGTTATACCCATTAGTAGTGGTGACTTCCCTAGTATTAAAATTATATGTTTAAAGCATTTTCAACAAGAGGCTAAGGATGTATCAACAGCTACAACATCATTGTCCTCACAAATAACAAATACATGTACTAATTCCAAAGCCCCAATACTAAACTTTGGTAGTGTCTTCGCCGAAGAGTCAATCATTCCTAACATGATTGCTATGCCAATGCCTGAGCCACACCATTTACCTTGCTTTAGAACATGGGCCGATAAGCATCAAATATGTGATGAGTTACAGCCAAAACAACAGGCTGTAGAACGAAGAAGAAATACAGGAGAGTTATATAAGGGAAGAGGACAAAGTCATTATCAAATGGTATACGGTAAAGAGTATGGTGTTGATTGGGATGAGTTGATACCACAAGTAGTATGGCGTGGTACAGACTTCTCTTATTTGTCAAGGCATAATTCACTTCGTAAGATACAGTTCAATGATGAAGTGTATACAAGTAAGGAAGCTGCCGTTGAGTGTCTCATGTCGGAAGAATCGTATAATACTTTATTACCCCGTTGGAAGGCTGCAGTCTTGACAGCCGAGGCAGAACTTAATACCAAGTCTGACGACGAGATTCCTTGGGCAAATATGAAGTTCTCAAGTTATATCAATAGAGGGTCAAAGACTCGTACACAAGGCTCCAAGCAATACAAGAAGTGGGAAGATATAGATATGGCAACGGGAGAGTATCTTGGCAGTGAGCAACTACTTCATTACAAGTACCATATAGATCTAGGTGGAGGAGGAGGGACTACATGGTCTGGTACCATTATCAAGCTTGCTCTTCCAGGTTTGTTATTCCATCATGGCACTCCTGCCAAGGATTACATTCATGATTACATGAAGCCAATGGTACACTACGTTCCCATCAAGGAAGATCTATCTGACCTCAAGGAAAAGTTTGATTGGGCCGAGTCTCATCCTAATGAAGCCAAGAAGATTGCTGATGAGGCCACCAAGCTCATGAGATACCTCACAAGTGAAGAAGGCTTTCGTGAAATGTATCAACAAAGGATTGTTGAACCACTTCGTCAAGTTATAGATGCCTATCAACCGTTGTCTACAACTCACTTTCCAACCACACATGCCGAAAGACTTCGTACGCCAAATAAGTCAACCGCATGGAAGGATGTAAAGAAGGCAATAGCCCAGATTGAAGGCGAGGGTACTCTAAGACCTGTAATCGAGTGTGCCCACTCTATTAATGCTTGTATAACAACAGGAGTTAGGAGTACTGATCCTAATAGTACTTGGAGTACAATCCCTTTTCCGACTATACAAGGATCTGATTTGAGAGCTCAGTTACCCCCAGCAACTATATCTGAACTGTTGAAGGCAGCTGCTGAGGATAGAGCTTAACAGTAGTTAACTAAACCTAACCTATATAACATAAATCTAAATGTGTTAACCCTACATATTCCACCTGCTGGAGATCTCAACATAAATCTAACCACTGCGCCAGCCAAGTACAATTCTAAAGAAGTTGACAAGCGAAAAGATGTGTTAGACAGTAGGTAGAATACAATAATCAGAGCCAGCTCTGCCTTCCCCGATACAAGATGGTACAGGCTCTAGACCATCTCTCTGAAAACAAATCATGTTTCCAATACAATCACTATCTAGGTCACAATCACCCTGACACAAACCATATCCACTACCACCGTTTCCAATACGGTTAAGAAGGTTGGGTATTGGCTTGACACAGTAATCATTCCCGTTCTTTTCCTCTCCTAAACACCCTGGAACTGATACAGATATAGTGCCACTCGTCTGAAAGCAAATCAAGTCTCCAGAACACTCCTCGTTCGAGTCACAGTCAGCCTCGCACTCTTTCAATGGGAATCTGTTGGCAGGCTCTCCATTATTTCCAGCCTCAATAAGAGGTAACAAAACACTTACCTCAGCTGTTGGCTCGGCAGTAGGCTGTATCAAGTTGATAGAACAAATCAAGAGAGTTAGATAAAGTTATGATAGCACATCACAGATGATCCAACAACTTACATCATTCGTCGGCGATGAACTTGGGCTTAATGACGGCTTGGGAGACGGAGCTTCAGTTTGGATAGGTGAAGAGGTCGGCTGATCTGTATCACTCGGCGATTTAGAAGTTGCTTGGGTAGGACTTGATGAAGGGTCACGAGATGGTTCATGAGATGGGCTCGTTGAAGGCGATAAAGTGGGTTTAGGGGTGGGCTTTTCCGTTCCTTCAATGTCCAAGAAGACGGCAGAGAAAACCCCTTCGTTGAAACTAGTATCTTTCCCCACAATATAGATTGTATGTCTCCCAGGTGATAAGCCAGTAGTATCAAGGGTGTACTGTACAGCCTCTCGCTTCGAGTCAAACGAGTTATCTGCTGCCTTCATTTGAAATCCAGTCTCCCAAATACTATCCCAAGGAGCACTATCAACAAATAATGCAGCAGAAGCAATATTCTGAGTTGGTTGTGTAGGCTCATTATTACTGTTGCCTTGGTTATACCTTGTATCATCAACCTCTGCATTGATGGTAACTAAGTCACCTGCCTTTGCAACGATATTTCCACCACTGATGCTTACATCAGGGCCGAAAGGAAGTTTATAAGGTAGACGAGATGATTTTGCAGCGTACAGTAAACTCAGTATGTTATCAGGTAAAACCTTGTTCACAAAGCCTGAGCTTCCACTACAAGATTGGAAGAAGGATGTGCCCAGCTCATAACAAAGACTGGCAGCCCCATACTTTCCGTACCAAGTATCACCTGTAGTACCGGCGGTGACATATAGACTCGTAGATTGCTGTGGTTTGTAACCATTGTAATGTGCTAGTTTTCTTCCCAAAGCAATGTACTCTGAATCATTTCCAGACTTGTCTTTCGTGTATCCCCACGGCCAGAGCATTAATTCACCGTAGGCATGTATATCAAGTGCAATTCCTGTAGCAGTACTAGGAGCGGGGTATTGTTGAGATGATGGACAGTATGTTCCTCGACGACATATATTCATGGAGTTGTAGTAGCTTTCAGGTATGTTCCTTTGATTTCCCCAGCCCAGCGAATCAATATAGTTCATGATGTTTTTCATTTCGATTTCCGAACCAGCGCTTGAGCCTCGGTATGTCTCTGAAGTACAAGAACTACTTGCTCCCTCGCCCCCCCACCCGTATGGCCAATTGCGGTTCAAGTCAACACCATAGTTCCTACCACAGCTACGATTATTGGTATTCTTGCGCCACATTTGTCCTGCTTCAGCCATCTTTCTACCATCGGGATTGGCCTGTAAGATTAGATGAATCTCTTGTTGATCAATCAATGTAGTAACGTCGGCATCGCTGCCATATCCTTGTACTAATTTCTCAGCAAAACGAGTACATAGCTCAGCTGGTGCATACTCTCTTGCATGGATGCTACATGTAGCAAACAAAATGGGCTTTTTGATATTAGTATTTGCCGCTTTGTTTGTCAATTTCAATACCTTCATTCTATATCCAGCCTTTCCGTTATTTTGTGTCCTATCCCAAGATGGGCCAATATCAATCCATTCGGCAATATCGGGATATGTAGCCTCGATAAGTTCAGCAGTAGCGTATGTTTCCTCAACGGTACGATAACATGAGTATCCTGATATACCTCTGAATGTCATGAGTGTACCATCGGCCTTCTCCAACGCCTCTCCCTCTTCAATAGATGAAGGTTGTTGAACAACATTTGTTGCTTCTTCCAATTCGGCAGTAGTTGCTTCGTCAATTGTATAGGATACTCCCTCGGCATCGAACTGAGTTAGATCGTCGTCATTCACAAGTGCAGTAATCGTCATCGTCTCCGCAGATGCTTCGAGTATATCATACTCATTAGCGTAAAGTTGAAACTCGGATTCGTCATTGATATTGATAACAGCTACAATCGGTGGAGTGTTGGTATATTCTAATGTAATATTGGTAGCAGGTTGAATACTATCTCCCCTCAACGACCTGGTAGTTGAATAGGGTACATCGTGCTGTTGAGCCGCTATCGCTTGGATAGCGAGTACTCCAACAGCAACGAGCGCATGAGATGAGATCATGATATGTAATGTTGATTGCAATAGAATTAATTGCCTATTGATTTCTCTCAACCTATTGCAATTGAGATTGTCGGTCTGAACATTCAAATGCAAAGTATTGCCTAAAATGTATTCATCTATGAGTTGAGAGTTGATGATACAAACCCTTCTACTCACTCGAAAGTTAGTTGATGGAAGAAAAATTTAGGATACCATTACTGGCGGGCGGTATCCTTTATCTCGCGTTGGTTGCTGGGACCATTGACCTTGTGTATAGAGATCAATTAAGTATCAATAGAGAGTCTGGTTCGTTGGTTGATGTTTATTATATCCAACTTTGCGTACTGCACTCTATGTACCTTATTGATATTTTTGTACACTAATACACAAATTTCTGGAATTGTTTAGAAATATGCAGGGGCAGTTTATTGTTTGTTTGATTACCATTAAATATTGCAACATTTCTGTGTTTTGTATTGTTTATTGTTCAAAGATGCGCTCTTCCGAACCTGCGAATAATCCCCACTCATTTCCCTTTTTGTGTATTATCCCTTACAATAAGTCTACCTTCTTCCAGGTCCACGAGATCCTCCTCTCATTCCACCCCCTCTTCCACGACCCCTTCCTCTGCCAGCTGGTCCAACAGGTGCTGACTTTTGTACATTCTATTTAACGATAACAGCAGTAGATCAAATTAGTGCATGAGTATGAAATAAAACACATCATGTACACAAAAAATGGTTACAAAACCACATTATCATTTCAAAACAAAACACGCATACCTTTGTAGAATCCTCTACCAATAACGCATCCAAATTTAATCCATCAGGCAATAACCATGCCCTAACAGTACTACCCCTAACACTAAGTGTTGCATAACTAACAGGATTTTTACCCCGCACTGTCATCTTAGCTTTCTTTAAGTGTGCATTCATTGTGGCATCAACACCCACAACGGTACCAGATATAACTGTGCCATTTTTAAGTTCAATTGTAACTTGTTCTCTGTTTAGTTTCTGGAGGAATTTAACAAGCTTCATGATACTATTATTATGTTATGTTTGTGTGGTGAATTTTTTGTTTTGTGATGTAGTATGTAATGAATATGATATATAATACGCACGCCACCGAAGATAAATAAAGAGTGGTATTTAATGACAATATAGGGTATATCTGTGGCAAATAGAACAGTTTAATGGGCGTATGTGTATGGTATTGTGGCCTCACTACTATATTTATTGATTTATTGAGCACTGAGTAAATTCAAAGGATACCTTCCATTTTATGAGAGTGTATTGATTGATTAAGTTGATTAGCCCCTGCATAGTTGTTGCAATAGATTGGCGGGTCTATTACATATAGTAAACAATCCCTATTACTATCAGCTCGTTTTCCTATATCTAAATTAGTTTGGCAGTACCAATTTGGTTTTCAGAGCGTATAAATATCACAAATTTCATCGATCATACCTCAAAATTAATAACAAGCCCTTATTAACAAATATCGTATCGTACTACAAAGTGAATATTGGATCATATTATAGAGACATAATATCATTGAGGGAAAACATATTATCGAGTGGTGTGTATAACACAATCATATAATTTTTAGTTAGGAAAGACAGTATCCATATCATGGCATTACCAACAACATTACACTTAAAGTATAAAACAGTTTGGAAGATCGACAACCCCAAAGTAGCTGAAGATGCACTTAAATTATGGAAATCTCTTGATATTTTACCTGCTGGTCAAGAAGAGGATAGATTGAAGTCACTCTGTGTAGTGGCATATCATGGCAGTGAACTTGCAGCAGTATCAACCATTGGAATCGAATACTTTAATAATGTCCAAGCAAAAGCTGCATGGTTTAGATGTTGTGTGAAAGAGGAATATAGAAGAAGTGGAATAGCTACTGAAATTGCAGCTCGTTGCAAGTCAGTTATGGAGAATTGGAGTAAAGAACATCCTAGAGAAAAAGTGTTAGGATTTGGTACTGTTGTAGAATCTCCCAACTTGACAAGTATGACCAAACGACCAATATGGCCTAGAACCGGTATGATTCTTGTTGGTCACGACAAACGCGGATTGCAGATTAGATTTGTTTGGTTTGATCATGCGCGATTAACCTCTTTTGGAGATGAATTGCCTTCATAACAGGCGTAATCATGAAATGTAAAGTCTTCAAACAATATTATGTTACATTAGATATTCTATTATACACTTATCATCTCATCTTCTCATGCCAAAGGCTGCCCGACGGTCTTATCGTGAGCAGTAAAATGTATATCATTTACCAATCTCTCACAGTCGTGGTGGTGAAAGCCACCACATTCTAAAATAGGTCTCAATACATCAGGTTCCATGAGCTGTGACATGACCTCTCTCCAATCACTGCCTTGCTCCAATGGTTGATAAGCCTCTACGACACGTTGCAATGGCCATTCATAATACTGATGAAACATCCAATCAAGTCCGCCAGGTGTTCCCAAACTCTTTGCAAACTCTGTAGCCTTTTCTGCGATGCGTCTAGCCATTAGAGGGTGTGATTCCGCCCACTCAAATTTGTCTTTGAGATCACTCAAATTCTCCTTGACTGGTACAAAATGAACCCACGGCTGTAATGCGTCATGAAAGTAGTCTTTTGTAGGTGTTCTATGATGGAATAATAAACCAGGCAGCGCTAGTTTCTCAATGGTACCGCTCCAGGTTGTTCCGCCTCCTCCGCCTATATCTATATGATATTTGTACTGTCCTAGAACTTCAAGTGACATACCCTCCCCAGCAGCAGGAATGCCATACTCTTCAAACTGTTGATAGTATGGGATCTCTGTTGTTGCAGTCTTTGAAGCACCAATCTGACCACCGCCAATGTCTTCGCCATTGTACATGGATCCTGCAAACTTGATATTACACCATGGTATTACATTCTCTCCCTCCATTTGCTCAGCTTCCCTCTCCGCCTCAGCTGTCCATACAACTCCCTTCCATCGAGGAATCAATTCATCATATATTTCACGCATAGCTTTCGTTGCAGATATCTTCTTATCAGATTTGTCAGATAGATCAATTTGACTTGCAATATCTAAATCAAACTGTGGCTTACGTAACTCTGGACGCATCTTGTGTAGAAAACTAAAATCTGTTCCACGCCATACAACTTGGGGTATGAGCTCTTCAAATGTCAATGCAATATTCTCGGGATAGACTAATCCATGTGGATTGGTAATTTCATCTCTTTGGAGGTAGAAAGGACAAACAACTTTATGTTGTAACCAATAATGATAACATCCAAGATGATTATGCTGAGGCATGGGCATTGCAACCATTGTTGGTATAATTGGACGTTTGAAGGCACTACCAAACTGAAGTATTGGCGAAAGATCTTGTTTAATACAATCCTTCCGTTGATGCTTGATACAGTCAGTGAATTCAATACCAGGATAATCAGCAGAAGTGACGGCTAATGCAAATTCTGGTTGAGTCGGAGTAAATCTATCCGGATATAACAATCGTAATGAATTGGCCAATACTTTGAATGATTTCACTAGTTTGTGACATGCTGCTACCCATCTCATGGAATTTGGATAATGCAAAATAAATTTGTCACTTAATGGATCATAGACCAATACACCGAGAGTAGTTTTAAAATATGGAACAGTTTGTAATACTTGTTCAAAAGTAAAGGCTGGTAGTGGTTCTGGCGGCGGCACTGCTACCTGTTGTACTTCCGCTTGCGGTATTATACTTTCAGATTCTTCCTCTTCATCTTCTTCACTCAGTGCCTTTCTTAATAACTTTGATTCAACAGGATGATGACATAGGATAGTACATGATATAAGAAGAAGAAGAATAAATGTTTGGTAAATGTTCATTTTATGTTATTCTCCTCTTGACATAGGTATATAATGAAGTAGACAAGCTACTTATAAAACATAATCATATTATGGGGAGGTCATTGAATTTTTTTACAAGTCGGAGATTATTCACGCGGTATCCTTTTAGTTTGCCATTTGCAGCCGCAGCTTTTGCTGCAAATCAGAACAACTCGATGAGGAGAGTAGCGTCGCCACAAAGCTTATATGCCTCATTGAATTACTGATATACTCTTTGTAATATCCTCCAAACAATCTGGTGTTAATAGATACGCTCTGAAGAGTTCAGTTAGGTATCTTTACAGATTTTTTTCTCATCTTCCATCCCATCATCTCCCCACATATATAACATCTCCCCCCCATACTATTTCTCCGAAACAGTGGGATATATTCAGTTGTAGTAGAGAGTACTCTTAGTGATCTAATAGAAAGATACGATCGCATATATAAGTTTATAATACCAACAAATCGAGATAGATCTATCGACTCCGAGAACGATAAAAGATAACATGACACAATCAAAGATGAAAAAGTATGTCGGCATACTTATCATCTTTGCATTTGTGGTCACAACGATAAGATTAGCAACCTCAGTTGAGGATTCGGGAATATCTAATACAACATTCAATCGTCGTCTAGACGTATCGATCCATCCAATGAGGGACATATCAAATCAATCAGAAACATTAGTAGAGCGGTCCTTGCGGGGAGTTGTTAAGAGGACTGAAAACAATCAACTGTCATCATCGACGTCTTTTCGTCGAGTATTTAACAGAATAGTTCATACAAGAATGGAAAAGCGTGCAGAGATGTTGGAAGATAAGATATCAGAGTCTTCATTAATATCAGATGAAGAGAAGCGTCATCTACAAGATATAAACTCTCATCCAGTGAAAGAGATTGCAAAACAGAGCGATACTATTATCCATCGAACATATGATGGGCTTGTTAGAGAAGGATATGATCCCATCTCTGATAAGTTTAGTATCAAACTAAAGCATAAGATAGCTAGAAGAATGGCCAAGCGAGCACAAGGCATAGAGCAAAAGATGTAGAATATGTAAACCTGTAAATGTAAACTACTCTCTTATATCTTTGAGGGGAGAAGAAAGGCTACTAGGCTAGGCAGCACATGTAGCCCAGAGAGTTGGATGGTCAGAGGAAACCTAAAAGGTATCCCTTCCCCCTTCAGATTCCAATTTCTGCCGACTTTGAGACAACATTTGGCCATCAAGTGGCACCTCAGAGATGTAGGCTTGCTACAGTAGTAGTTGATTGGTATTATATAAGTATATAACAAAGTGATGAACACTCCCAGCATGATTCTAGGGCCCTCTGTCATACTTTTACAGCCACATGATGGCAGATTTCTTGCCTCAGATTCCGATTTCTGCCTACTTTCAGGCAACATTTGGCCATCAAGTGGCACCTCAGAGATGTAGGCTTGCTAGAGTAGTAGTTGATTGGCATTATATAAGTATATAACAAAGTGATGAACACTCCCAGCATGATTCTAGGGCCCTCTGTCATACTTTTACAGCCACATGATGGCAGATTTCTCGCCTCAGATTCCGATTT
>Ga0214478_101170_pt1 | contig 13797 bp, 9 predicted proteins | sample M1_20Mar14CPVII9_2_FD_178001 | JGI IMG/M metagenome (GOLD analysis project Ga0214478, IMG submission 178001) | Marine eukaryotic communities from Monterey Bay, California, United States - M1_20Mar14CPVII9sort6BwellD7 | ecosystem: Environmental > Aquatic > Marine > Unclassified | place: USA...
CCACTAACAAATATATCTGAACCAACTAATAATGATTGTTTATTTGGTCGTGGTGGTGGTACTAATCATCATCCTGGTAATAAACATTATCGTCAAATAGTTGATTCACAGAAACAACGTTATTTGAATTCTAAGAGATTGGATAAACCAATGGTTGCCATGGAAATTATAACCAATTGGTAAGTGGAAAGGTCTTCTGTATGTGTTAATTGGAATAGTTTGAGAGGGTACACATTTTTGTGCATGAGATGTGTCTGCTTTTTATAATTGTGTTCATAACAATAAATCTCACATATATATATCTCTAAACTTCAATACAAAACATCAAAATATATAGGCGTGCACAATATCCACCAGGTAGATTCCTAAAATTAGACGAAACAACTAAATTATGGAATGATGTTGGTGATAAGAAAGCTCGTGAGAAGACATCTCAAGCATTACGAGAAAAGACACCAGTGAAACAACGTGATGTGAATGATCCACGGAATGTGAATCGATTTAATAATACTAATAGTGGGTTTAATAATGGTTTTAATAATAACAGTGGTGTACAGGGTAGAGGTACAAGTGGACATAGGGCACACTTCCAACCAGGGATACAATCACCACAATTAACAAATCGTAAACCAATGTTATCAAGAGATCATTCATTGGGTACTGAAATTGTCTATGGTGAACATCATGAAATTAGTTTAGAGGGATTTAGTTGGGATGATAATGGTGATGGTATGACAGGCGGTGGTGTCGTTGTTGAAAGTAGTAAGACTACTACTTATCAAGGACAGCCTCAGTTTCAACAGCATGGTGCACCGTCTAATGGACATTATCCACCACCACCAAATCAGTATTACAATCAGGGAGATCAGCAGCAGTATTATCAACACCCTCCACCGCCTGATCATAATCAACAGCCACCGCATCATCAGTTTCATCCGACTGATAATCAACAGCAGCAATATCCATATGTAAGTCATCCACCCTCTCAACATCCTCCAAATTCTCAACATACTCCAAATTCTCATCATCCAAATGCACCTCATCCTCCACCTCAATTCCAACGACCACCTCGTCATTCCTATCCACCATCCAATTATGGTCATCCGCCGCCGCCGCCGCCACCTCCTCCTCATGGTCAACAGTATTACTCACCACAGCAGGGTCAATACTATCAACAACATGGTGTACCACCTCCATTACCACCCCCAACTTCTCAAACTCAAGGTCAAAGTCCAGGACATCGTGCACGAGAACACTCACTACAAATGAATCCATTATCAGGAGCCTCAACTGCACAACCAGCCAATGAATCTACATTCTTATTAAATGAGCGTCAGGGGAGTAGTGATATGAGTATTAAACGTGCTTCATCGGATGTATCTCATGTTTCCTCAGGAGTAGTGTACAAGCAACAGCAGCAAGGTGGTGGGGAAAGACCAACACCATTGGAATTACAACGTCAATTATCACCTACAGTGCATCAATATAATCCCAATGCACCGGCGGGTCCACCTCAGCCTCCCATTCCACCGCCGCCACATCATGGTCCTGGATCGCCGTATTATGGATATCCCTCTCAACAACATCAACATCCAAGTCAGCATGTACGGCAGAATAGTGGCCAATGGCCAACACCGCCTAATCCACATCACCATCAGCATCCACATCATACACCTACTCCACAATTTACCTATGGTGGTCCTAATTCCTCTGGATCGGCATTTGGTCAATACTCTGACAGTGAGAAAGAACGTAAAGATTCACTATATTCATTAGGCAGTTCTGTAGGTCAATATTATGATAAACAAGCACAACGTGAACATATACCAGCACCTCAAGGTGGTCGGGGTAGTAATGCAAGTTCTACAACGATACCATCCCCTCGTACAAGTGCAACAAGTGGTAAGGGAGGTAAACACGCCAGTAAAGGTAAACGTATAATAACAGAAAATCCAGCAAGTGCAGGCACTTCAGATGATTATTCGAAAATTGCAGACTTGATATGTCGTGATACAAGTGATAAGAGTAGTGATAGTCGTGAACGTTCTAGTTCCATGGATGTTGCTAAATATAATGTTACTGAGGGGAAACAGGATGATGGTATATTGCGATCGAATAGTATGCCTGTTGATGCTGGGAGAGGTAGTAGTAGTGCTGCTGCTGCAGATCGTAGTGTTGCTGCTTCTTTGGGTAGTGGTGATAAGTCAAGTCTCATTCGTAAACTGTCGGGTGGTGCAATGGCCGGAAGTGCCAATAGTACAACTCCTCCCGAGGGTATTATGCGTCCACAGCCAGTTACTACCACAACTGCCACCACAGCCGCATCCTCCCGTCCAGAAATGGTCAAACGTGATACATCCAATCAACCCGAAACACTCGAAACCAAACGTTCCATTAAACGCGTCGTACTAAGTCGAGATAAGAGTGCAATATCCAAGAGTTTAAAGGAAGAACAGCAAGCCAAGCAACAACAACAGCAACGGCCCTTATTATCCAAATCAAAATTAACAAAGGCTGAAATGCTCGATCGTAAAATGTCTGTCGAAATGGAAGGATTGGGATTAAGCCGTGAGAGTAGTATACATAATCCAGCGTTGGGATCACGAATGACAACGGAGGATATATACAAGGCTGTTGATAATCAACCATCGTTGGAACGGTATACTACCGAGGCATTTTTAGAAACTTTGATTGATACACCCGACGCTTCGGGTGGTGAAGAGGGTGGAGCTACTTCTCCAATTGGAGGTGCAGATGCACCACCGATGAAAGATGCAGCACGATCATTAGTTAAATCACCAACACTGGCTCCGCCGCCGATTGTTCAAGAACGGGTAACAACAATAGATGCAATTGCATTAGATATTACGACTGGCGTCGAACCATCGGGAGATGATTTGTTCATTGGTGATGATACCTTGGGGATAGTACATGAGAATGATACAGTGAATGCTGATATTGCAGAGAAGTGGCTCAAGGGTGAGTCATCGTAAGTTACAAGGCCTCAGTTTTAAAGAGGCAAAGGGGGAATATACTCGAGCTATATGTGTTATATGTTAAAACACGGAAAATGTACATTAGGGGGAAATCAGCCAAGAAGAATAGCATATAGGCTTTTTTGTTAATAGCTTAATATAAGTAATAAGTTGGAAAGATGTCCTTGATCTAGTCTCTTCGTCTCGTCTGATTGGTTTGCCATTCTTAACTCTCCTTCCACTCTTACCTTTAGTGAACGATCATATCTAACTTTGACAATCAGGATCACTACTCTTTCTCCATCTTTCATCTAATTTATTCATTGTACATTGAAACATTGGTTTATTGAGTTTATCATTAACAATATTATGCTGTTCACATAACCATATGCATAAATCTTCTCTAGTTTCAGTTCTTTAAATTTGTTGTGTTTTTGTTTGTGATTGAAGTTAGTACGTATGTTGTTCTGCTTATATGATATATCGGAATCAAGACAAACATATGCAACCTATACAATTCAACAAACAACTCACCTGGGTGGACTCATTTCTATATTCTTTTGAAAATCAGTGGCACAATATGTACATGGATAAAATCTTGCCAATGATATCATAAAGTTGGACATGAATTGTTTGTCTTCCTTTGATGGTTTATTTGGATACCATGCTGCCTGTATTATAAGTGTGTATAAAGCAATTCAATGGTTAGTATTCAATGTATGGTATCTGTATATCAAACAGCTCTGCAATGAAGAGGAAGAGTTGGTAGAGTGCACGTATGAACATATCGACATACCATGCTATGCAAAAGTGACCAAGTTGATGAACCAATCTCATCTCTAGTCGGCGGACATGCAGTATATCTCTTCCTTTGTATATTCTTCTCCTCATTCTCTTCTATATGTCGTGTTTGCTTCTTCTTTGAGGCATTACTACTCGATGATGCACCATCCACATTTTTATTATTACCAACACGTTGCAATGCTGCCGACAATGCTGATTTGGTATCATCACATGCTGGTCTGTCACAATCATCTCCGCCCGACATTGATTTTAGTAATGATGCTAGCTTATCATTCTTATTGTTATTGGACGTCATGGTATTGCCATTAACTATAATATCAACATAAGTAGGAGGTGGTTTTTGCATTGATTTCTCCCCCTTTTTTCATCGCCGATCCCCCATCCACGTGTCATTTTTCTGAAACTATTATCATCGCCAGTCGCATGCATGTCAACATTGTCCATCACTTAGACCAGAGGAACAGATATGCCCTTGCTACGGCCGGTTTATAGGAAGAGGTGATATACAACGTTATCAAGTGCAGTAATAGGGAGGAAGGACATACATTCATAAAAAAAAGTGTGCACATATGCACAAAATTGCTAGGTGTTCTTCGTTGACATTGTTGTCTCTCTCTCTAGAGACGTTAGATCGAAAAGAGCCAGCCTGATAGTATATGTTTTATCAAAAGTGATCTTCAATCTTCAAATACAACTTATAATCATAATGAATGATGATACCATATCTAATGATGTCAACAACATAAGCATATCAGATGATAAGTTATTTCAAGATCCACCGCCAAAAGAAGATTGTCCTCTATGTATGCAACCGGTGCCGTATGCAATTGGATTATGTGACGTGGGGGCTACATATATGCCATGTTGTGGAAAGTCCATATGTGAAGGGTGCGTTGTGGCTGCACACAGATCAATGATAAAGGGAGAATTGAATGGATTGTGCCCTTTCTGTAGATTACGTCTTCCTAAATCAAATGATGTTAATAGGAAGAAATTAAAGCAGTGCAAGCAAAGAATGGAGCTAGATGATGCAAGTGCATTTTATACACTTGGGAGAGCATATCTACATGCCAGTTGGGGGTTACCTTTTGATGATGAAGAGGCGATGAAATGGTTGAAAAAGGCAGCTGACCTTGGGCATCCAGATGCCCATTTTTTAATTGCTAATGCATATTATGAAGGCCAGCATGGCGTTGATATTGATATAAATAAAGCTATACATCATTGGAAGCTTGCGGCAATAGGAGGGCATGAAACGGCAAGATTAAACCTTGGATCTATGGACTATAATGATGACAATATAGATCGAGCAATGAAGCACTATATGATATCAGCTAAATCAGGATACGACCAGGCATTGAAAAGGGTTGGTGAAGGGTACAAAGATGGGCATGTAACAAAAGATGAGTATGCAAGTACTTTACGGGCGTATCAAATGTCAGTAAATGAAATGAAAAGTGTGGAAAGAGACAGAGTTTTGGCTATGATTTAGACGATCATTGGCATTAAGTAAACCAAATTAAACTAATATGTTCTGTATGTTACCAATCAAATTCATGACAATAATTACAAACTAATTTATAGGTCACACATTATCAATACCTACTATCCCAAACTACACTTCGATATACCTTCTAGACGCAATACGATATTGATCTAATATACTAATACTATATATACCCCCTAAACAGATTGAAATTGCTTATACGTACTTGAGTAAAGTTCTAACACTTTCGTTCTTTGTTCACTCTTCATCTCTTCTCTTGTGTTTTGATAGGCACGTAGTGTCTTTGTGTAATCTTCCTTGCTCACATGACCAGCCTTGTACCCTTCCCCGACCTCCTTCAAAGACAATTCAAAACCAGAGCTTGCTGCAATCATGAAGTGTTTCATTGCATGCTCTGAACTCCCGTAAAAACGATGTTCCATCAAACCAAGATTATGCCTCGCTGCTTCATGCCCTCCCATTGCTGCAAGCTCCATGTGATATTGAGCTTTGTCCATATCCCAATTGGCTCCATCATGGCCTGGTACAAAACCATTCTTATGCGCTTTTGCAATTTGATCATGGGCCTGGACTGACCCAAGTTTAGCCGCCTGACTATATAATTCAAATGCCTTTTCCCTATCCCGTTTTAATCCCCAAAGCTCGTAATTATATCCATTTCCCAAGCGAAGAAATGCCTCGGCATCATCTTCATTTGACTTAATTCTTTGTTTCAACCTTTTCACTTCCGCCTTGTCCGATTTAGTATCTGGTACCCTACAAAATGGGCAGAGATCTTCCATCTTACTCATGTTCTTTTGTTTCCTCTCTTTATTTCGTCTTTTCAATTCGTCCCTTGACGCCTGAACACATCCACAACAAATTATCTTTCCACAGCAAGATTGGTAAACAGTATGGACATCACATACACCCGAGTTGACTGGCATTGGGAGCATACAGATTGGACAATCTTCTTTGGGTGGAGGATCTTGAAACAGAGGATCATCATCTGATACCTTTTTACGACCAAGCCCTGACATTTGCATCATACTCTGGACAAGGTTTTGAGCACTATCCATTTTTTGTGCACATGATATACACAACCCTTGATCTTTTTCTTGTGCACACATTGCCATTTGTCGTTGGGTCATCTGACTTTGATCCTTAGTACCGCACGCAATGCATGTTAATATCTTCATTATTATTATACTACAAGGTAAGAAGTAGCAACATTCAGAGTTATAAAAAAGTTAGTAAATTATATATTTGCAAGTGTACTGTTAAGCCCCCATCATATGCACACAAACTACTATTCAGCGCCATCCCCGCCCGTACTCACATTTATTATACACCGCTGGCTATTAATATGTTATTGATTACTAGTCAGAGACGGCAACTATCAGGCTTGCAATAGCCACCCACCCAACATAGAATGATCAATTAAAGACTAAAGATTTAGATAAGTCTGGCCGTCGCCCCAAAGCCATCCAAAGCCTATAAGCGCTTCATAGTATCTCTAGAGATAGAGAGTGATGAGTAATAGTGAGATAAAACGCCCCATGGTAGACAATAACAATACCTCATCGGCATCAGGATGTCCAGTATTAGTTCGTGATGAGACTGGTAAAGATTCGGTATCAGCAGCAAAGCCAGGAATATGGAATCGATGGTTCTCTCGATCAACTAAAAATGATGCACCAACTGAGTCATCTTCCATTGCAACAACTAACAACAATAACATATCTGAATGTCCAGTAAAAGGAAATAAATATATGCAACCCGCATCAATAGAAGAGGCTGCAAATCATTCCCAATTAGCTCATCCAGGGCAGAAGATACCACTGTCTACACAACGTGTCATTTCAAGTATACCTCGTGGTGATAATGAAGAAGATAACAAAGAATCCAATAGCAACCAAACTAAAGTACCAGCACATCAACCAACCAACTCATCTAAATGGCAATACCCATCCGAACAACAATTCTACAACGCAATGCGTAAAAAAGGATACCAGCCTCCAATAGAATCAATACCATCAGTATTACAAATACATAATGCAGTGAATGAACGTTCCTGGTCACAAATATGCAAGTGGGAAAAGGAACTACATGATAATGATAATCCAAAGTTGGTTAAGTTTGTGGGTAGACCGAAGGATATTAGTCCAAAGGCATGGTTGAATAGTCGATTATTCATGACACAGGAACCGTTTGATCGACATGATTGGTATATACACGATAATCATAGTGAAGAAGAAGGTGGTGGTGGTGAACCAAGACGATATGTTATTGATTTTTATGAAGGTAAAGAAAAGACTGGACATTTGGCATCTTCATTGGCTTCACCAAATGGTAATGGTGCACAAAATGGGGGTAAGATGCCAGTGATGAAACCGCCATCTATGTATATTGATGTGCGTCCGGCGTTAGACAATCCCTCTGCCGCTGTGGATAGAATGACAATGTTGGTAAGAGAGACATTGCCTGGTCTAACAGGTGTTTGGGATTCGTATAAGACATCTTCTGCTGCGTCATCTTCGTCTAATGTTGCCGAGATGGAGGGTGCCAAGAAGAAGAGCAAAGATTGACGGGGAGAAACTATAGAAAAGTAGACTAAAGTACTTTAACCTGAGAGATATAGCATTTCACTAGACTAATCTATTAGTCAGCTTTCATATCGTCAAGCATATTCTTTGTATTGTCAAATCTTGCCAGTCTTGCAATTCGTCTGGCCTCGTCATCTGAATTGCTACCCCCGACGTTGCTACTTCTTCCAGTTGTTCCTAATCTATTCCCTTTCATACCAATCAATTCTAATACCCAATTTATACAATCCGATATATAAGAACCTACTGGATTGTTCAATATTGAATCCCAATCCCCAGTCATGCGTGCATATACAACTGCTACTAAAACCAAACCAACTGATACCTTTAGAAATAAACCAAATAATCCACCACTTCCTCCACTTTCACCTCGTTCGGCAGCAACTTCCGCATCTGTTTTAGCATAATCTGGACGTTTTATATTGTTCTCATTCCAATACTTTTGTGAGCGAGGTGCATTATGTGCTGCTTCATTTTCTGGTTTTATATTGTTATTTGGTTGCCATTTAACTTGTGTTGCCAATGTTGATGATGGTATGAGTAAGAGATATGTGATGAACAAATATATTGTGTATAATATTAATGATCTTGAAATTGAAGAGGAAGTTCTTTTCTTCTTTACACTACAACACTTCCTCATAGTTCGTCTATCCATTGCAACTTCATTAATACATGAATTTTGTCTTGAGTTGTATTGTTTCACTTTGTATTGTCGCTCCTCACCACTGACCGATGCCGACAAAGCCACAAGTTCCATCAATTAGTCTAATATGTCTACTCCTTAACATGCTATCAATTGCCTATTTAAACCTCTCCTCCATCAATATATTGTATTACCCTCTCTACATATCGTAGTTTTTATTTTCAGTTTCGATTAGAGTTAGGTATCCTATTATACTGTTTTTTTTTATTGTCGAAACATGCTTCTGGTTAGGGTCGATGGAAAGATGATATCGTTGCGCAGTATCATTAATGTGCCGGTGCCAACGCGATATCATCATCTGTACTCTTATCATTATAAATCATACTAGGCTAGTGGTTGAATAGTTTCACGAAGCATGGCGCAATATCAGGTACAAGATGAAGAAGCAGCTAATTTGCTCGATTTCATGCTGGCACTGACCAAATTGCGGCCGGCACCATTTTGCAGTCTTACTCGTAGCTAAATTTTCTACGTAGAAAATTCGTTGCGTAGCCCTAATATTGCCCTTATTGTCGCCCTTGGTAGAGTATGTTATTGTCCACCATCAAAGCTGAGGAGTGGTTCATTGGACAGGTAATTCAATTTGGTAGGCGGAATGGTATGGTTATATAATGTCTAGACGTCTTAGATCGGGTGAAATTAGCATTGGAAGTGGGGGTATTAGTGTGGGTGGTGATGGAGGCTCTGATGAACGAGCTAAGCGTCGTAAGAGACGAGAAGATAACAATGAATGTTCAACTACTACTCCTACTGTTACTATACCTCCTAGAGATGTTATACAATGTGATTGTTGCAGTGAAACGATACCATCGACTGCCGATCGCGTTAGAATATCCCCCTGTGGGCATCAATTATGCACCTTCTGTGCACTTCAATCTCAGATAACAAGAGGGTCAAAGCCACACAATTGTCCTGCTACCAATTGCAATTGCTATTCAACAAGGTGTACATATCTCCGTGCAGATTCTACCGATATATCGATAGATAATAAAATGATCGGCAGTGATAAGTATGTCCGAGATCGTCTACCATTCGATTATTTAATTGACACACACAGAGATAATCTTAGAAATAATAATGAGGTTGTGGTTTTACATTGTACAAAAGCAAAGTTATTAGAGTCTGGTGGATTAAAGGTTAATACGGTTACATCTACACTTGTTATACAACGTGATACAACAAATAATACCGAGGTAGTGGCTAATCATATGAGGGCATTAGTGGAGGTACAAAACTTCTTTGCATTTTTACACAGTCCAATATTCATGACAAGTAATACAGATGAGGACTGCCCACCTGTCCTATCTCCGCGTGAACTATTGGATATGAGATGCCAGAACCGACGTATTTTAGACGGCGCTTTATATGCTTTATCCACGGGACGTATTGAATTCGATGAAGCGTTATTTGTTGGGGCTGCTGATATCCTTCTCAGATCTGTGCGTAAGAAGCCTGGGTATTTGCAGTTAATGTTGGGAAGTGTAATGAATAGGCAGCGACTTACAAAGGAATGTAAAGACTTATTGTCTCTCTTACATATGGCACCTAGTAGGAGCTTCTGTATCAAGAGTAAGGCAAAGGAAGTGATTAATCAATTGAAGAAGGGCATTAAACCATCCCCACGGGATTTGATTATAGTATTGTTCGACAATATTGGATTTAAGATCCTTGGGAGGCAATCTTCATACGATCAATGGATAATGGTTAATGTTGTGGTAGTTACCGAGAAGCAATTAAAGGAGGCGGGATTCTATCGTGATGAGGATCCCGAGTCTGAGAGAATATCACGTGCACCCTCTGTCGATTGGAAAGACACAATCAGTCGTATATCTTCCTCATCTGAATTGGAACAGTTTGCACTTGCCGAGTCTATTGTTGAGGCTAATGAAGAGGACTTTGTTGTCTATTCAAAATGTGTATTGGAGAGTATTAAGTTTGTTATTGATAATAATGAGCATCTATCATTGGATGATAAAGCCACCCCGGTCAAACTATCTCGATTTGATAGAATTATTGATGAACAAACTCGAAATGAGATGGATCAATGGAGAGAGTCCGGTCGTCATCCACTGCAACAGCAACAACAACAACAACAAAACCACCCGTCGGCCAATAGTGCCTTGATACCAAGAGATTACTTGCCATCTGATGTCAACAACGAGCTCGTTAGTAACATACATCGTTGTGTAGATCGCCCTGGATGTGTTGGAGATGATGAAGTTGACAACAGGTTGAACTTACAACCTCTACATGAGGACCTCTCCAAGACATCCTCTGTAGCTAGTTTGATGACATATGCACAAACATCTGGCGAACAACAGCGTGCTGGGTGGGAATCATACAAGGAGAAGAAAAGCCTACCTGATTCAGCCGAGCTACCACTCGCCAATAACGTTATTGTTGCATTAGGCACGGATGGACAGCCGGCGGCTCAAGCCTTGAGGCTGCTTGAAGAGGATACCGCCAACAAAGACTTCTCTAAGAATATGCTGGTATCCTTTGGCGGTTTCCATTCGGTAATGAAGTTCCTCAATGCAAGTGGAGAGTACTTTGAGGAGCTACTAACACACTTCTTCTCTGTATTTAGAGATTCTATTGACAGAGTCAAGTGGATACTACATCCGTCTGATCCGAGGCAGAGAGAAGAGGAGTATCCTTGGTATGCACTTGCTATGTACCATAGTGCACACAAAGCTCTTGTGGCACATCTCAACCGCCCTGTATCTGCAGTAGAAGTCAATACATATATGCTCGAGCGAGCACAGGAATATCCTATCTGTGCACTTGTATTATTGGAGCTTCGAATAGGGGAAATTGGAAAGTTGATGAGAAACTCCGAACGGATTGGCAAGCGTGGTAGTGTACAACTATTCCTCACCGCCGTCAAGTTGGCACTGCCTTTATTTGCATTAACAAACAAGTCAGATTATGTCTTCCTTTGCACAAATCTATTGAAGTGGTACCACTGTGCATCTCCGGCACAAAGAAAGATATATGAGTCATTCATCTTCACTCAGGTGACGGCTCATAACAAGCCTGTCTTCCATGATGCATTTGTTGAGATATATGTAGTAATGCCAACCCGACAGCAACTAGGGAAGGTATACCGACGGGGTCTCGAGCTTGGTATCGAAAGTGCAGCAGCAACAATCTCGAACAATGGTAGAGTAAGTGACTCTACTCAGACATTACGAGGGGATACCACTACTGCCCCAGCCCCTTCGCGTTCACAGAGACATAATACTCTTTCTAATACTGATGTGGCATGTCCCTTCTACCTACTTGTAGAGGAAATAGAAGCCATGAAGTTGTTTACACATGGTGCCAATCCTATCATCAAGAAGAAAGGAGGTGGTACCATTGAGTGTAGTGATACAGTACTTCAAGTTCCGGGTGGCGGTGAGATGCATGCTTCCATCCTCTCGGCATTAACTACTGTTGGGAGAGAGCGGGTAAAGAAACACTTCGTTGAGTATGATATCAAGGGTGGAGCTATTGGAGGATCGGTAGTACGATCTAATAACAAAGTTGACCTGTCAAAGATTGATACCACAGTGGACCGTATCAGGGAGTCACTTGATAGAGAGATTGTTCTGTTATCACGTGTGAAGGCATTCACCAAAAAAGTATTGACGAATGAGGTTAAATCAATGCAAGATCGGGAGAGTAGGAGGGAGGACATTGATGATCGGGTTACAATCCCTAATATGCCAGATGTGGGTATGGACCAAATGATAGCACATTTGATACAGCATAGAGGTGCCGTCTTCGATAGACATCCAACCTTGAAAGATGAAATGTTAGAGAGTATCAAGAACAGTCATGTTGAGAAGGGAATGTCTACACGTTTCTCTCGAGAGGAGTTGTTGCAAGACAAACTTTTCAGCCTTTCAGATCCGGTGACTACTAATGAAAGGTATACTAGTACTAGTAGAAGAGAAGTATAAAGACAAATGTATTATGAATATCAGTCTTTATACTTATTATATGAATTTCTTATCTAATCAGTTTGATAATCTTATACAGGGAATGGGATGACACTAGAACTTACAGCCGAACCAAGGGATTGAACAATCTGCTCTTCAGTTTGTACTGTAGCCTTCTTCTTCTTACTCTTTGCTTTGTATGTCTCGTGTTGCTCTACATTCTCAATCAGTGTAACATTATTATTCACCGCCACAGGATTGTTCTCGGAGGGTGGCATAGCAGGATTGTTCTCGGAGGGTGGCACATTAGTATCATTTGATGTTGATTGGTTGGTGTAATATTCCATAATGTCATTTATCGCTGGCATAATTGCCTCCATGCCTTGTTGCCCATACGGATTGATAAATGATACGGATGGCACTGACAAGATATTGTTTGTTGAGTTATTAGATCCACCCCCGTTTCTACTGATGATGTTGGGATCCACAGTGGAGAAATTGATAGTAATGGAGCCACGGATGGCACCATTTAGATCTACACCCTCAGGAGGCATTGTGACGTTGGCCACCCTCAAGGTTGCATTACCAGCCGTATCCGTCATGCGGTTTACATTCCGACCTTGTAAGTGATGCACTTGAGTAGGAGGATCTGCAGCACCACGTCGTCTAACAGTTGCCAAAGCAGAGGCAGCAGCAGAAGCATCAGCAGCCTCTTCTCCACCAACAAGCAAACCAGTAATATTCTAAGATATAACACATAAAGTTGATGAGTAAAATAATGATATACATTGCACAATATATAATATACAACAAATAAAACGTATAAAGTTTACAACATACCTTGGTTTGCTCCTGCCTCTTCTTCCTCTTAGTTGCATTCCTCTTATCCTGGCGGTTCTGTTTCTTACATTCCTTCACAAACACAGCACACTCTTCACCTTTGAAAGCCTTATCTAACCAATCCTCTTTCCTCTGATGTAAAGGTAATGGATTCCATCCTGCAAAAGTAGGATCGGTGAGTGCTGTATACTTCTTAGCCTTCTTGTATTCCTTCTCCCATGGTTGCAGTTCTTTACTCGGCTTTCTCTTCCTCTTTGCAGTAGTAGTAGTAGAAGTGGTGGAAGTTATAGCACGGGTGGTAGCGGCAGCAGCAGCACGACGATCAGCAGCAGCTTTTTCCCAACGCGGCTGCAAATACTCTAGCTGTTGATTGTGTGATAAATTCCGCCATTGCCTCACGTAGTTGAGCATTCCTTCTTTAGTTGATGCCCTTCCATAATATGAGTAGGGACAATTA
>Ga0214478_101171_pt1 | contig 13793 bp, 9 predicted proteins | sample M1_20Mar14CPVII9_2_FD_178001 | JGI IMG/M metagenome (GOLD analysis project Ga0214478, IMG submission 178001) | Marine eukaryotic communities from Monterey Bay, California, United States - M1_20Mar14CPVII9sort6BwellD7 | ecosystem: Environmental > Aquatic > Marine > Unclassified | place: USA...
CTTGATAACTTTTTATCCCATCAACCAAGCTCGGGATGAGTTCTTGAAACTTTAATGGCAAGTCCATTCTAGCAATCTTTGATAGTAAAGATGCAACATTTGTTTGTAATTGTCTATCACCCAATAAATCAAGCTGCTGAGTAGATATTTCATTTGGATTGGTAATATAACTAACTTTGTTTCTACTTTCCACCTTACCAAAGATTACTAAATTTAGCAAAGTTTGTCTAATAGTTGCTTTTGTACCTTCACTTAGTAATATCTTTGCTTCACCCACTCTTCCTCGACCTTTATCCTTCCATCTACGTACTATTGCCGACTTGAGTGTTAGTACTGCAATCAATCTAAGTGTTGATGATTGTGAACCAACCAATGAAATTAGAGTAATCACATATTCATCGGCATAACTTTCTTCGTATTGCAACAAAGCATCTTGCGCTTGTATAATCATGTCCGGAGGAGAGGACGGGGAAGTAATACATTGTAATGCCGATTGAATATGACCGTGTAGTTGCTCAGTAGAGGATGCCATGATTGGTGTATGTTACCTTTGATAATACCTATCATGTGATCCTAATTATTAAAGGTGAAAAAAGTCTGTCATGTACAAATGTGGGGCCTATAGAAGATACCAGAAAGATACCATATGAGGTTACCAGTGACAAAGACTATAGGCCTCATTGATTATGGATAGTTGAGATTTGCATTAGAAATAGGTTTAAGAAGGACCACACTTGCGTAGCAAGCTAGCCGTAGCGCATGCGGAGGCTAGTTGCTACATATTTGATACATGAGCGCTGAGCCTTTGGGGATTTTTCTTAGTGAAATTTGTCCAGGATACCGTTCAAATTTCGCCAAGCTAGAAGTGAATTTTGACTTCTAAAGGTAAATCAAACCAAAAATTGACAATGATTACCTTAAAAAGTAAAACCTGTTTGATATTGCAATTCAATATAACTATAATAGACAACAATCTATACAGTGCAATATGGCTTAAATATATATGTAGAGTAAATATGTGGAGGCTGATCATTGCAATAATGAAGTTGCAATTTCACATATTGGTGGTCCCATAACAGTAACTTTATTGCAATAATACTTGTTCCTACGTACATTTTTATTGCAAATGGATATCACCAATCGATTCAGCAGCTAATTTTGGTATATATAGGCTTTGTCCAACTTTGTTCTCACAATTTTAGGCCAGCAAATATTGGAGGCCATTGTATTGCAATTTTGGTGAGAGGCTGGCGAAATTTGGTCGGTATCCTGACAAATTTTTGACTGGGACCCTCAGCGCTCATGATCTGAACTCTCATAAAAAGATACCGGTGATATCCTTGCTTTATTTATTTTTTACACACACTCAAAACGCCACCTCATCGATCGATTGCAATAGTGCACCATAATATAACCATGATGAAAGCAACGACTATTATCACTGCTGCGCTACTTGCCATTGGAAATTGCAATGCTTTGAGTACTCCTTCACCTCCAATGCCAACTCTGATACCAGGAGAAGTAAACGCTAAACTATCTTATGCCAAATCTTCTTTCCCCATTGTAGCTGATGATTTACTAAATAGAGCAAAAGAAGTACTATCACCACAAATTGAAATAGGTACCAAGGATGACGGAAAGTGTTTAGCTGACGACTTTGAATTTGTAGCAGCAGTCGTAGGTCCAATTGGCAAGCAAGAATATTTGGATGCATTAGGAAGCTTTAAGCTTACTGATAGTTTTGATATTGAGCAAAACTTCTTTGGGTTCACTGTTGATCCATTACAAACAAATCGGGTATGGTTCTTCAGTCGACAAGTAGCAAAACACATTGCTCCATTCATGGGTGCAGCACCGACGGACAAAGAATTGAGATTACCACCACAACTATTACATATGGATTTTAATGATGACGGATTAGTTAAAGAGTTTGGTTTCTATACCGTCGATAGACGACAGGGTAACACTGGAGGATTAGGAGGGGCATTTGGATACTTCTATGGAGTTGGAAAGCCACTTCCTATTCGTGAATGTCAACCATACAAGCCAAGTTTCAGATTTCGTATGTTAAACATGTTGGGAAGTCTCGGAAAGAAGCTGTCAAAGAAGAAAGAGTAGAGCAAATCATGCATGCAGTGATAGATAGTTAAAGCGAGCTTAGTAGGTTAATATTAGAATACATGGAATTCACTACACCTAAGTCTCTTTTCATAATAATAAATTATGGTATCTACACACTGAACACAAATTACAAGGGTAAATTAAGAAGCCATACTGAAGAATGTACACTGACACACAGGACTACCAACTCTATTAAGCAGCCAGCTTGATACTCACTAATGCCACATTCTTAATCGCTTTGGAGCATAGTGGGTGCAATGTTCTTGTCGTCACCCTGAATGCATTCGCCTTTGGATTGGCTTCTACCCTTACTAAACATCCAACATTAATATTGTTCCCATTCGCATCCTTAGCACCGGTGCGGAATGTTGCCGCACCCGAGACAGTCCACGGCGTTGGGTCTACACCTTCACATCTACCAAACTTTAATCCATCTACAATCAAACTTGATACTCGTCCCATGTACTCCTCAGTTATTCCAGATGATGTCGGTGGTAGTTTCATAACCTCTTGACATTCACGATCTGGACCCTCAAGACTCTTCCATCTTTGCATGAAGGCACCTGGATCAAGATTGACTGGCTCCATGAAACATGTTGCAACTAGTGGAAGACGTAGTGGGTACTCGTGTATTTCCCCTTCCTCCGTCTCGAAGGATATTCTAAGGGATGGAGCATCATCAAAAGGTGCCGTGACTTCAACGAGCACTAATAACTTGGCTTGTGTCTTTGTTGCCACCGTACACCCAGTCGAGTCAGACTCACCATCATCTAACAAATCTTGTGTCCCTTGCATTTGCATTCGAAGATGATCTGGCCGATCAACCTTGACCTTGAAGTTGTGAAGAGGAGAGGAATGTAGATTGCCAAAGAAGACTGATATACGCCCTTGTGCACCAACATATTCATGCTTCACGCCAACTTGGAGCTTCGAGTTCTCAAACAGCACACCAGATGGGGATGTGCAGAGATTTGAAAATGCCTTGCGCATGGCCGGGATGAGTTCCTTTGGTATGCCTTGGACTTGTGCAGTAGATGAGCCGTTCTGCGCGACGCCATTCTCTTCAGGTGATGGTGATATTGGAGCCTGCTCTTGAGCCTCTGCTTCATTCTCCTCTTCAGCTGCATCTTCATCCGCTTGCTCATCAAAGGGCTCCAACTCGTCTTCTATTGGAGGATTACTCAACATTTGAGCACTCTGTAACATTCGTTGCTGCTCGACTTCACTCGGCGTGGATGCCTTGGTTACTGCTGCACTATCCTCGCCCTCCTTCTCAAGTAGTCTCATCTCAAGAGCACTTCGTCGTTTATCCTCAAATGGTGGCATCTCACGCAACAAATCCTCCACCGCCTCAGGACTGAATGCCTCTCTCATTGATGCATACTCGGCACATCGTTGCTGCACTTCCACATCAATGCTGTTTTTACTTCTGGCAAAGACTGGCGCCACAAGAGGACGACACTCTTCATACAAGTTGGCCAATTTGGCATATGTACTGATAAGTATTGCCCGTGTCTTTGTGTCCACATTAAACCAGTGTTGATGCAAGACTTGGAATTGTTCCTCTCCGCTCATACCAGCTCGTTCGGCGATTAAGAAGCCAAACTCACCCAACACATAGGCCGCTACACAAACGGTAGTTTCATGACAACGATGGGGAGTCACGGCCACAAACAGAGTTGCTGCGGCATACCCCTGCAGATCTCCCTGAGGATGATTTGTCACAATTTGAACTACTCGATGCCAAATTGAATCACTCACATAATCGCCAGCGATGGATATCAATTTAAGTATCGTATCAACATACCAACGCAAGTCTGTGGCATACTTTTCAGCAAGGATGGCAATCTTGAGTACCATTTCCTCCCGAATTGTCGCATCGGCTACCACCAAGTGTGCCACGAGTTCATCTACAATCTGTTCGGCATTATCTGTGTCACAAATAACAAACAATAAGTCTAATGCCCGTCGTCTGACACTAATATCAGCATCCTTGAGTGATACCAACACAGTTGCCTGATGTTTCTTCGCCCCCTCGACACTTCCCTCAATTTGAGCAAGCTTTGCCATTGTCATTAACCCCAAGTAGCGGATATTAGGCTCCCGAACTGATATAAACTTGCCAAGAATGCGCATGGCACCTTCCAACATTTCCGATGGACAGGTCGTTCCCCAAGCTACAATCAAATTCACTGCCTCAAATAATATAGCATGATCGGCATTTGATTTATTTATTGAGTCGGATACTTCAGTTTCGAATACAATCCTCCCAACCACATTAATTAGTTGACCAACATGTTCATTACCACCCATCCCACCAATATCATGACCCTCCACTGCATTTGGATATAATTGTAAGAATTTTAACAGTTTAATTTGCAACCACGGACTTGGAGTACGATAATACAAGTACTCCCTCTCACACTGTTTCTTCATTACCAATAAACTCAATACATGCACTACATTGGGGATTAAACTTTCATAATCTGCCGAATGTTGAGATGCTAATCCATTTAATAAATTCATAACACTTGTTAATACACCCAAATGTTTATCCTGTAACAAGTTACCAATATGTGGTGCAAATTCCCGTCCTGATATCAAATTGGGAGATGTTCGTGTTAATCGTAATAAACACAGTGCACTCTTTTTCTTAACATGCTCAGTAGATGTTTTCGATACCAATACATGTTGAACTTCCACATGCATGGCTTGTATTAATTCCAATCCTGATATATTCGCCAATGAACATAATGCCAAGCACTGTATGGCATCATTCTTCACACCACCCTTTTTTAATGACTTTTTAGAACTATTAGTATTTGGAGCAGTTGTTAAATCTCGTTTCATGGTATCAACAATCGTTCCCATGACAGGATCACTACCCCGTAATAATAAACTTAATGCGACATATCCCACTGTCTTTTCAGAATATTTCTTTGACCGGACTAATGCCAATACTTCCGAATGACCAAAGTCTACCTCATATCCCAATACATGTATATATACTAATTTCCAGACATACTTTTTACGCTGATAGGATGATAATGACGGATTACTGCCATCGGGGGCTAGTTTCGTATCTCCGGGGTTGAACTTCTTTCGTATCTTGGCTAGTTCTAATTCGACGCGGTTACTTTCCTCTTCCTTGCTCTTGGCATTACGAAGGTCGGATATGAAATTGTTTAATCCTCGTGCTTGTGTTGACATATTGATTTATCGTATTATTATATCTCTGTTGTAGGTTGATAGTAATTTTCTTATGTTTGTTTTGGTATCCTTTTTATCGACGCCAATATCGATTGCCTACACAACAAGAATGTTAATAAGGAGGAGGATTATTTGACTTCCCTATTGATGTATCATTTGGTTCCTAACACGTCTTATTGCAATCGGCCCTTATCCCAACGCCAGTTTCAGTGGCATAGTGCGTAAAGGTCTCTTTATCACTGACTCAAGATCTTTATTATTTATTACTCGATGCCCGATGCAATGCAGCACGCTTCCAACATGCCAAGGCGGATAGTCAGAATAACAACATCAATAGCATTAGAACATAAGTATTAGGACTGTGCTCTTACTACTGTGTTGTGGAACTCTACCAAGTCATAAAAAAGCAAACCAATAATATGTCGTCATCATTACTTTTCAAGTTCATATCTTATGTGTGTTTAGCGGTATTTACAAACTCTTTCTCCATCGAAAATAGTAGTAGCAGACGGGATATGATCAAATCAGCGTCAGCATTTGCAGGAGCGATATCTTCATCGGGATGGATATCACCTAATTCTGCATTAGCCGACGACGATACACAACAACAATTGCAATACACATCATATCAAATATTCCCAGATGCATCACCAAAGTTAGATCCAAAGATTAAACAAGTACAACCTTCAAAATTGAATCAATTGTTAGCCAATACGAAAGGAGGTACAATATGGTTAGGTGAGCATCATAACTCTGCACAAGATCACTTATTGCAAGCTCAATTTGTACGGAGTATACATGAACAACGACAGAAGAACAAGAATAGTGGTATAATGTCGGTAGGACTTGAAATGGTACAGCTGCAATTCCAATCAGTATTAGATGCATACATATCAAAACAAATAACTGCAAAAGAAATGTATGAACAGGTAGAATGGGAAAAGAGATGGAGTTGGAGCTTTGAGAATTATCTACCAATCTTTGAAGCATGTCGAGAATTGGATATACCACTCATAGCATTGAATGTTAATACCGAAGATCTAAACAAGGTTGAAGAAGGTGGACTGCCCAATCTACCAAGAGATCGAATGCAACAATACATATCGGATCCCTCGGGCTTTGCCTCATTCGCCAGTAGCCCGTACTATAAGACATATGTTGATTATGGTGAGTGTTGTACATCTCTTTAATACTTGAATCTATCTACGAGGATACTTTCGTTCAATCATATGATAATATGTATCCTCTTTTTCATCCCTAGTAATAAGTCCTTCGTATGATATGCACAAATCAATGGGAATCATTGGAGATATGTCATTTACTAACTTCTTTAGTGGTAGGATACTCTGGGACGAATCAATGGCTAGTAATGCATACAAGTGGACAAAGGCAAATGACGGAGGTCTCATGATCGGCCTGGTTGGTGCAGATCATGTCAAGTTCCAGGGTGGTATTACCGGTCGATATCAACGAATGGCACAAGATCAAAACCTCAGTTGTAATTCTGTGATATTGAATCCAACACTCATTGATACACGGCCTAGCGGATCCGTGAGTATGGAAAGCAATGTAGCCTCAGCAGCCTCGACACTTGGTGATAACGGTTTATCATTACAGCTACGGTACATAAAGAAGGGTATTCAAGCTGGATCTCCAGAAAGTAGAGAGAGTAAAAACACTGGTGGTGTACTTCCCTTGGCAGATTATGTAGTGTTAACTAAAACATAATGGGTATGTATCTTATGTCAAAGGAAATAACAACATATACTATTACACATCTAATGGCTTGAGGTCTCTCTTCCAAGATACCTACTCACATCAAGAGGTGTTATCAATTGCTATTAACCAAGATGCACCGTTACACGGCCGAGTCGATATATCAGTTGAGTTCTTTCTCAACCTTTAAGTAGCTTATAATGCGTGTCTATGCAGAAGTATCTTTCGTGATACCTACCTAAGTGCTTTATCTATATGTCATCAATATCAACTAACGAAGATAGCTCGTCCTCTAAACACACACAAACTAAAAGAGTAATGTCCACTGGATATTGTTATCGTGACGCGAAAGTCATAGTAGGCCTTATCAGCATAGGGCTCAAGGGCTCATCATCAGAGAGGACGATTTTGGCCATGTACAAGAAAGAAAAGAATAGCGCCCCTATTGCTGTCATCCTAACTTTATCATACACCTCACGCCCCCAACAAAGTCCACATAACACAAGTTATCGATAACATAGCTCATTTCTATTATTAATCGATAATATTGCCTTATTCTTACTCAATACAAATTATTCCGCCAGATTATAATAATATAAACTATCGAAAAAATATGTCGGAGGAGTACTCGTTAGATGATTTCAATGCTACGTTCGACAACGACGACGAGAGCGAGGTCGAATCCACTAACACCGACGACATGAATACTTCAAACGACGGAGGAAAGAAGTCGACGACGAAGAAGAAGTTGCTACTAGCTGGATTAGCCTCGTTGGGTATGATTGCAATAGCATTAGGTATCGGATTAGGTATCTCAAGCAAACGAAGTACAACCGTATCAAGTAGTATGGAAGCAGAGATAATGACTTTGCAACAATGTCTTGATATGGATGAGTATGCTTTTTATAATTCATCCACTTGGGTGCCAACGTGGTCTCCTACTTCTCCATTAGAGGACGATGAGGATACTCAAGACACTTACTCTTTCTTCCCCCTTATGGATAATATCCCAAGTGATGAGGAGGAGACCGGAGGAGAAACTGATGATCTAGCTGGTATTGTTTCATTGTATGAGGATGAGAGTGGAGGAGAGGATGTAAGGAGAAAGTTACGTGTGAGGAAGAGTATGAAGGAGGAGAGTAAGAGGGTGAGTATCTTATTATTTTACTTGAGCTCTTCTATCTCTCCTCTGTATGTATCCTAACATCTTATTCAACCATCTTTTCCCATCCAAAAGCATTTGTCCGAACAATGTGTTCAAACAATTGAAGCATGGATTGATAATACTTGTGCAGAAGACGACCCAGATACCGCAGCTGTTACTTACAGTGCCCAATTGTCCAGCGAGAGTGAGGAGAAGAAGACTCTGTCTAATGATGTACCTCTTACTTCCACTCAAGATTCTCCTGCCAAGCGGCTTCGCAGATTGAGTTCTAAACTTAGATCATTGGAAGAAGTAGGAGTAATAGCAGAAGAAGATTATACCATGATTATGGCGGCAGGCAAATGTGCAAAGAAGAGTGAGTATATTATAATATCCACATCTTGTGCATCTTTCACTTAATATCCAAATCTAACACATGTATATTTCATGACATATATCCATTCACAACAGGATCAAGCAAGAGTATGAAACCAACACCCACAAGTGCCCCAACTTTGATTGAAACTTATAATCTGTCAAATAGTGCCGTGGTCGAGATTCCGAATGATGACATTACAGAGCCTATCTCTCTCACCTTGGATAAGCAATGTGATTCTATTCGAGACCTTGCAGTTACTGTCAGTATTGAGTATCCCCAAGTTGGTCATTTAAGTATCGGGCTCTTCTCACCCGATGGAACTAACGCCACTATCATGAATCAGCCATCTGGTGACAGTGATAAGTCCTCTGGTGATAAGTCTGACTTGAGCAAGTTGAATTCATTGACGTTTTTCGACTCTGCCGATTTTGCAGACCCTGATACGATTGGCGCTGGAGTGGATACATCTGAAGATGTTCCCCAGGGCAATTTCTATTCTGTAGGCAATGGTGCAAAGGACGAGCTTGGGGTCACCTTAGTAGGCAATCCCAACAGTCTCACTGACTTCAAAGGCAACAAGAAGGGAGAGGGAACTTGGTCCCTCTTTGTTTTAAACAATGGCAAGAGGACGGGTACTATCCATTCCGTCGAATTGACCATTGAATGTGCTGTTACAGCGCCACCTCCGGTCTGTCCCTTTTGTCCCGACGGATTGGATGATCCTGATATTAAAATACCAGTTGATGATATGCCTACCTGTCAAAATGCCAGTGATTTTGCCGCAACCTTAACATCAACTGACCCAGATTGCGAGACTCTCAAGCTAGCTGAGCCAACATGTTGTCCTCCTCCAGTCACAACTACTCAAGCGACTATCACCACTCCCGAGACAACCACATCAACCACAGATGCTACAACTACAGCTATCGCAACGACCACAGATTCTACGACAACAGCTATCGCAACTACTCGGTTTCCTCCTTCATGTATTGTTGCACCAATGGAAGCGGCAGAAGGATGTGTAGAGGCTCAGAGTAGTGATTTGAATAGCTGTAACTTTGGCAGGGATCAGTTTGATACCATTACTACTGATGGAACAACTTATTGTGGATCACTTTCATCATTTACTTCTACGACAAGTCGCAGTCGCGATTTTGACTATTACATTTTCACTGTACCTAGTGGAGGAGCTTCAATCTTGTTTGAATATAAGTTGACTGGTTTGGGAGATGTCAATTTTAAATTACGTAAACTGGTAGATGACAATGAGAGTTGTGGTTCTATAAATGAAGGTTTCGGGGCGCCTGGATTTTTTGTTGACAATGATTCAAGTTCTGGTTTAATTCCAGCGAATGACCTTCCTGGAGGAAGATATCAACTCTGGGTATTTCCTGATACGTTCCTTCTTGAATGTGGTACTAGGACAAATTTTTATGAAATCAGTGTGAAATTCACACCCATTGACTAGCTAGTCTGTTCTCATTTTGAAGGAAGCATAGTGTAATATTGTGATTGGGGGCTTAGTGTACAGATAAATTGTGAAAGAGATTATGTGAAGTGTGTAACAGAGAAAACTGTCTAAGAAGCATTGATAGATGCGCAATACATAACATTTAATATATATGTTGATTATGAAGTACTAGACTCGACTACGAATGATTGATCTAGCCAGGCAGCTAGTCTCACAACCCACTAGCCTTACTTCAATAGCTTTAGCTTTAGAAGAAGGTTCAACAAACAGAGGGCAACACAAATTAAAACAATAACTAACTCATTATTACTCATAGCAAACATTTTCCGGCGGGCAGAAGGGACCACATGGACTATCATCTAACATCATTGGCGTTTCCCAATCAACTACATTAGTCTTTGGATCCTTATACTTCCCCATAGAGCAATTGCCTGGCTTGGCATATCTACACACTATAGTTCGACATGTGTGTGTATTACCGTTGGCAATTTGATAATCTCTCTTAGCTTCGGCACAACCAACTTGATAAATAAGGAGAGGGAGGAAGAAGTGAAGCATCATGTATGTTTAGAGGAGAAGGGAAAACAACAGATATACATAGACATATCACACATCTTATATATACTCACCGTACTTGGTAGATCTCCAAAGTGCATTAGTCAAGTGTCCATTACGCGCCCACGGTAGTCCAACTTCATGTTCGACAAATCTCGATACGACCAAGTCAGCATCATACAATCTACCAAATGTCGTTTGACTGCCTTTATTTCTACTAATGTTTTCACCCCATGGATTGTTAGGAGCATGTCTTGGAGGTCCGGTGAGGCACTCATCGAGTATCTTCTCTGCCCATTCCATAGAACTATCCTTAAGACCTGAGATGATGGCAGTGACGAGTGTAGAGGAGTGTTAGGTAGTGAGACATTGTGCGACAAGAAGGAATGTTAGACAGTTAAAGAGATACAAGCTTACCTTTACTCCATTTCAAAGGGACGTAGTCCTTATCATATCGAGTATGCCATTCCCTTCTCCTCTTGTTATGTGCGGCCAGGTACTGTCTATCACGAGCAGTCATTGCAGGCTCTTGCATTCCAACATCTATGTTTGAATAGACGAGAGAGATGAGTTAGTTGTTCATAGAAAAGCAACATGACAAGACTAACAGAGCAGAGATAAGAGATCAAGCTTACCAATAACATGAGTCTTGGAAGCACCAAAGTCACTACCAAGTACAGCCATTCTCATACTACCGTTCTCTGTTTCAACATCAATCTTATACCGACCGCTACTACCGGCAGTCAAGCCATCTTTGTATAAATCATTGATTGTAAATTCCCAATAGCCAACATCGACACAAATCGTGCCACCATAAGATGTTGTACTTTCATAGTTTGTTGTTGGTCCTGCATGTGTTATAGTATTAGTACCAGACTTTTTTAATATCCATGATGTTTCATGTCCATAATTATCTGTAACAATTTCAATTGACAATCTTCTTTGGTTTGCATTTGAACAGATTGTACGTTCTTGTTTTTGAAAACCATTCTTCACTAATGGATCTTTACTCTTTGACGTAGTGAATTGATTTAAGTTGATACCCTGATAACGAATATTACCACGAAAGACACGTGCTACTTCAACAGTTTGTTGATTGTAATTGCCGCTAAATTTTGTATGCTTGGCAATACCTTCATGAATGACTACATTTGTATCACCCAAGTAGGCATTACCTTCTGATGTTGGAGCCGATTTACCAATCCTATATCGAATCTTATTTGTTGATGTCCATATAAAGAATGATTGGATAGTATTGGCACGAACAGTGACGGGATTTGTATTGATAAATGTTTGTAAATTTGGACCTTTCAGCTTTGTATTGTGATTATTGTATATTAAATTCCAACCATTGTTTGATAATACATGATTAGTATATTTCCCTTGTCGAGTGTATACTTGTACATGATCTCCACTACCACTAGTTACTGTGTTGGAATAGATGTCAAATCCTGATATCTTCACATCACGCTTGGCTTTTACATAAAACATGACACCTTTAGCTGATCGTCCACCGACATTGCCTGCTTGTAATTTTAGATTAGCACAATCTGATGGACATGTCGTTGATGATTCATATGTAGCACAGGTATTGTCACCACATAATGCTGTCAAGTTACGATGCTGATGTTCATCATCTGTTGTTATTGTTATAGGATGTTCCTCGAGTAACTCATATCGTTGATAGTCAAAAGTAGGAACCTCCCACTCGACTTCTGTAAAATTTAATTGATTTGAATAAGGTGATGCTCTCAGACTACCAATTCCTCTTCCTTCTTGACCACTAACGAGGACATAGACCAGTTGTAAACTGGTCAAGAGGAAGGCCACCTTCATGGTTTGTTAGAGACTAATGATTGGGTATTATGATGATGATAAAGAGATGAACGATGGACTCCTCAAAGTCGAAGGAGAAAAAAATGCTGAAAGCAAAAATTGGAAAAAATGGTATCCTGTGTCCTCGATATGTCACATTAGCCGGTTTGGGGAGACCACGCACTCCTACTGCCATTAAGTTTTACATCGTGTAAATGTCCTCGATATATCGCATAGGCAGGTGGCCACGCACTCTCTCCTCCAATGCCATATATGCTTACCCGGTAACCCATTTGTTCATCATACATGTACTCAATGTAAAATGAGCATATGATAGGTGTATATGGTAGTTTAGCAAAAACGAGCATATGATAATATGGAGATACACTTTATAGCAAAAAAAGAGCAATGATATGCACTTTAAGAGACTAAATGATTAAGAAGTACTGCCTCCATGTCATTGAAACTACCCGAGATAAGCTGCGGATCTTTTCTTAACAGATTGAACACATTATCCACTATTTCAATATCATGTGTATCATCATTAGGTTGTATGGTAGCAGCCAACTGAAAGGGATAGAGACCCGTGATTCCATCCTGTTTTAAGGATTCTTCAGGAGCATGAGTCCAAAGCAATTGCAGTAGCCCCAAATAGTCATTACCATCATAGTTACCATGCCATCTACCTCCATGAGCTATTGCTTGAACTAATGGCGATCTTCCATTATTAGGGAAAGGAGTCGATGCCGCCTTTGGATGCCATTTTAATAATTTACTCACAATGAGCACACGATTCTGTTCTAGATTTGTATTGTTGTATATTACAGCATCTTCCCTGGGGCATATCAATTCTGTATTTGTTATCGCTTGTGTATCAGTCGCTTCACCTGAACTCTTTGTATTTGTATGTATTGTATCTGATGAACTACTATCAAAGCTAGCACTGTGATGCACAATGTCTTCATCGAACATAGAGCAAGTATCTACAGCTTCCAAAGCCCGATGCAACGGAAGTTTCCCTGAACTATCCAATGTTGCAGCACATGTATCTCCAGGAGACCAAGGAGTACCTTTATCCCCATTTCGCCGTGGTGCTACTACCCAATCTAACAAAGAAACCGGACAATATATTGAGATGGCTGCACATCTATGAACCAACACAGTCGATGATTGAATTGTATGTGGCTGGATATTCATTGTAGCAAACAGTAACATTCTGGACACTAGTGTCCAATACTCATCTAAACATGGCTCCTCTTCTCTATGATTCCTTCTTGGTAGTATATGCAAACTATTGAGTTGATTGTTCAGATTATTAATAGTTCCTTGTTCCAACAATCTCTTAATCCACACCCAATGAAAAGACACGAATCCCTGTAATG
>Ga0214478_101176_pt1 | contig 13742 bp, 9 predicted proteins | sample M1_20Mar14CPVII9_2_FD_178001 | JGI IMG/M metagenome (GOLD analysis project Ga0214478, IMG submission 178001) | Marine eukaryotic communities from Monterey Bay, California, United States - M1_20Mar14CPVII9sort6BwellD7 | ecosystem: Environmental > Aquatic > Marine > Unclassified | place: USA...
TAGTCACTGGAGCACCATTCGACTGTGAAAGAAATATAAAGTGTGTCGACGCCCCTGGGTTTAATCGTATAGTATATGGAGGTTCATTTCTCAAAAGCTTGAAAGCTCGTGCTCGCGATCAACTCGACCAGTTCTGCGATGGTGATCCAACAACAGACAAGTTTGACTTTCCAGGAACACAGTCAGCTACGACAATAGCCGAATTCGAGAATGCCTTCCTAGCGCCTGTTTATGGCTTTGAAGACAATATCGATTACTACAGACAATGTTCATGTTACTACTTCTTGCCGGGAGTTGCCGTGCCTTTATATATTGTCAATGCTGGAGATGATCCCTTTTTCGATTCAAATTTCTTCCCGATAGAGGAAAGTGTTGATGGAGGCAGTAGTGCACCAATAAAGATGCAAAGGACAGCTCACGGTGGTCACCTTGGCTACATGTTTCATCGACAAAGCGATTACGAGGAGAGAAAGGCGTCTTCTTGGATGCCAACGGAGCTCTCTAGATTTATCAGCCATGTACACAATTATGATAAAGAGTAAATAATAACATAAGCGGTCACACTTATGTACAAATATAAACATGAAATCCTTCTTTATCACACTAACACTACACTCCTAAACTCCTAATCGCATCGTAGACAAATACTTTGTGAACCTTCGAACTCTGCAATCAATGGAAAGCTACATTGATTGCAACTTTCTGATGTAAGTTCCCAGCCTTCAAACAACCTCAATCCTAGTTCTTCTTTGTAATCGTCATCACCTTCGTGGTACTGTTCTCTTTCGGAATCTTCCTCTTCGATAACAACTTGTTCTCTTGGTGTTAAGCTTGATGTGAGTACACTCATGTTTGCATCAGCATTCAACGATCTGAGCTGATCTCGAATAAAATCTTCAGTGGCCAGGGATTCGTAGTCTTCGACATCATCTCTTCCTTCGGGGTGGTATTCATCCACCACATCACGATCCTCTTCTTCGCCCACAACTCCATGTATGACACACTCCATCATGTCACCCTTGTGTTTGCGTATAAGTGGCATATTACACTCTTTGCATTTCTCTCCAAACGATATCCAACCAGACTTTAATCGTCTTAATAGCTCTCGTTCTGCATAAGCACTATTAATTGTTGGTGTTTCACCAATAGTGCTACCTCCACCAATACTAATATCATTGGTATCCTTTACTATAGTCATATTATCCATCATGATACCTGCACTGCGCAATATCTGTGCTTCGTTACTTGACAATACCTTCTTTTCTCCAATCAATTTGCTTGCTACTTTCTTCTTTTCAATATTATCACTTCCTTCTCTTTTTGTATTTTCTTTGTACTCTTCAGTATTGACATAGTATATACCTGCTTGTTTTAATATCGTCTCGTCTGTTTCATCTGTATTGTATTTTGGTCGAGTTACCTTATTCTCGAGATGGAGTACTCCAAGTTTAAACAGTATCTCCTCTTCTTTACTTTGTACCTTAATTTCAATTGCTTGTTCTTCTTCCTTGTTTGATGGTGATTGCTGACCATTGTCGATCATTAATGTTTCTATACTGGGCAAGCAGTTCATGTTTTATTGTGGTTTGTTCTTAATATATCTATCTGGTATGTATACAAGTGATCAGTTCTATTATAATTCGTCGTCCTTGCCAGTAAATAATACGTCCTTGAGTAAATGATAATGTAGATATACGAAGGCAACGATGATTGATATTACCATACAAGCCTCTGTGATTTTATGGAGTGTACTTTTCTCGTATGGATAGGTGTGTACTATTGGTGCTTGTTGCGGCGGCGGCATAGTATATAATAATATATTGAATCAAGGGCTTGGTATAATTGATGATAAGTGATAATAATGTGGTGTGATGTTTTGTGCTCATTGCAGTAATCGGTATCTTTTGTACGTATGTCCTACGTAGAAACATCTAATCATTTGCTTATCATCACTTTGCCGCCACTATTTTATTGTTCCCCAAACAATTTTTCATCGCCATAAACTACCACACTTGCAGAGCATTGCACGATAGGGGACGACATAAAGTCAATAGTACAACAAACCAAGACCGGTAGAGCGTTGGATAATAATGGGATAGAGTTAGATTTGTTTGAGTAATCATAATTTGCATCCAACGCCAACAACACTTACTTGCTGCCAACAACACTTAGAGTACATCATGAATCTAACCAAGTGCTTTGTTATGTTCCTATCCTATGGTATTGTCTCGGGTAGTAGTCGTAATCTTCGAACTAAGAGGCAGAAGAAGTTGGTGAGTAATTGAATGCAAATATGTGCACATGAAATATCACTCCTTGTTATAGCTACCTACCTGAGCATTTTTACACATAATTAAACTGCAACTCTTTAACAACCAACGACCCCTCTTGCCATTAACTCTTTATAGGATATCGTTGACGAGGTACAAAAAGCATTCATTGAAGAATCGTCAATGAGCTTTGAATACACCACAACAGTGCCAACAACAATCCAAACTCTGTCGCTAATTGATACAAGCTGGAAGGCAATCACAATAAACAATAATGAGCCAATCAATCAAATTACATTATCAATCACTAGTGGCGGCGTAAATGGATATACCGGATGCAATCGCTATCGTGGAAAGGGTGTATTGTCTGAGAGTGAAGATACGCTAACTTTTGGTACAGACTTTGCAATTACCAAAATGGTATGTCTACAAGATGGGTTAATGTTACAAGAAACAAATTATCTCAACTTTATGTCAAGCAATACATACTTTTATGAGATTGTTGATGAAGAGCTTACTTTCTATGATAACACGAATGGAACGCAAGGAGAGATTGTTGCTCGATTTGAACAATGTGATGATATGAAATGCGTCTAAATTTATTGTATGTAATAGGTTTGTTGTTTGAATATGTATGATGTTCTGATATAAAATTAGAAGTAACTTCTACTTACATATAGACTCTTTAAAGTATAGTAGACTCATTGTCTTATAGTATGATTAATGATTGAAAGATATTCTTGTATTGTCGTGATGACTCCCCTCGCATGTCTATCACTGATATTCCCCTTAGCGTTGTTTCTCCCCTTCTTTGATATACAATATTTTCCCTCTTGATGTTGTTATACTTCCGCCACCTCTTCTCTCTTCCTTTCTATTTTAATCCATTTGCTGTTGTGGCTGTTGAAACGCACCCTACTGCTGTTGATTTTGTTGCTGTTGATTTTGATGCTGTTGTATCTGAGCTGCCACTTGCTGTTGTTGTAACTGAACTGCCTGTAAGTGTTGAGCAGCCTGTTGATGAAGTTGTTGCTGTAACAAAAGTTTCCTCTCCAACAACCCGCTAGTCAACGCTTCTGCTAATCGCTTACTAGGCGTTCCTTCATAATTCGATTGTCGTATCCATACTTGACTAACATACTTGATATCCACGGCTGGTTCAGCAGCATGTAATACCATCTTGTCAAGTAATCCATCAAGTGTTGACGGAAAGAAGACTAATGCCATACCTCGACGTGGTTGGACTTTGATATTCAATGATGGAAATGACGTAGCTCCACCTCGTGGTACATCATTGAGATATACTAGTACAGTCACTGTCCGTTGACCACCATTGGCTGCAAATCGACGTCCATCGTCATTACTCAAATCAAATGCATCAAAATGTTGTAAGTATTGTTGATTTGGATAGTATCGTCCAACTTGTGGTAATTCACAATGCTCAGCGGGCTTACCCGTTAATAAACTAATCTTTCGTAAATACTCTGGCAAATCCTCTCGTGCTAAGTAACATGTACTTGATGTTCTACTAGGTGATACCTCACCACTTCCTTTACCTACTACTGGGGCTGGACCGAATGCATCATTGGCATTTTCAATGAGAAAATCACATTCAGCAGAGTTTAAAAAGTTGTCCACAACGAATATTGGTGGATGAGCATGTAATAGCTGTGCTCCGGGATAGTTTGGATTGATACCATTGTATACAGGAGGTACCAATGGTCGATCTTGTACTGATAATGTAGGCAATTGAGCACCCCATGTAGCTGGTATGGGTGGTACATAGTGTGGTATAGTCATTTGTGGTGAGAGAGATGTTGCTGCACTTGATGGAATTGTGTTAACTGCTGGTGTGTTGCTGCCAATTGCAGAAGCTGCTGCCAGTAATGAAGAAGCAATTGTTGGGTTTGCTACTCCCACTCCCAAAGCAGTTTGCTGCTGGTGGTGTTGTGGATATACCATCTGTTGAGTAGTAGCTTGATGAGTAAATGGAGAAAGTACATTCGGTGCACCTTGAGGAATCGCCGGCAAAACTGATGGAGATAACAATTGTGATACAGGTTGAATCCCAGCTGTTTGTGCAGAAGTGATTGAATGTAGTGCCGCAACCTGAGCAGCCGCCTGTTGTTGTGCTAATACCATTTGTTGTTGAATTATTTGTGCTGACAAAGGGTTCACTGGTGGAGTTACTTGACCTGCACTGATGGCATTGCCAAGAGCTACTGATGGTATAGTAACTCCAGGTTGTTGAACAGCAGCAGCAGCAGCAGTATTTAATTGTAGAGAATTGAGTGAGTTTGTCATCAATTGTGTTTGTTGTTGTTGCTGATGGTTGGTATGTTGACGTGACACATTAGCATTGAGAAGTAATTGTTGTGCTAACAATAATTGAGAAGCATGGGTATCCTGTGCAATCATGGATTGAGTATGTGGCTGCTGTGTAGAAGGTTCTACAGGATCCTGCTGCATATCCGACGGTTCATTTGCAACATCCGAATTAGTAGTATTGGTTAATGGAGATATAACATCATTGTCAGCCACTCGTTTCTCCTCCAATGATGAGTTGTGAAGTTCGTGATCATTTGAGCCGTCGTCCTTTTTTTCCTCCACAATTTGATGGAGACTATCACGGGATGAGTAACCCATTTATAATTTAGTATTGACAGAGATTATACGCCACCAGGCAAGAGGACTATTGAGGGTAGTCCAATTGTGGTTATCATTGATTGAGTGACTACGCGGGCTAGCCCTCCGGGGGCCATGGGGGCACCTCACTTTTTATATTATTTGCAATAAGGCCCCGTCTGTGTAGAGGACAGTTACAGTCTCAATCAGCCACTGATCTATCATTATATCATTGACTAATCACATACATTATTATTATCTAAAAACGTCCTATTCAATACCTTTATCCTGTCATTTAAAATTATATAGACTGTAAGAGAGGATACCAACAATCACTATCTCCAACACCAAATTATTACTCTCTTCTATCCCAAACTCCAGCTCTAGAGAGGTGTTAATACATCTTGTTATTGACGATAGAAATAAAGAGTGCTCGAAATAAGAATCGCATATCCATACCAAACCAGATTCATAAGATTATAAAGTAACTCATACATACACACAAAAACAAATACAAAATGTCTGACAATAATACAAATAACGATATAAATCGTCTATCCTCTCTATTACCAAGTGGTATACAGGGTGGATTAATAACTAAAAAGAAATCAAATAACAATAGTGGAGATAGTAGTAATAAGAAGGGCAAGAGTTTGTTAGGGTTAGATAGGCCATATAAAGATACCAACTCTTCATCTCCACACAATAACTCAAGTATGAGCTCAAACAATAGAGATGTAGGCAGAGATAAGAGTAGAGATAAACGGAATTATCGAAGACATGAAAGTGAAACACCCTCCCATCCGGGTGGTATAGATCGGAATGTTATGAAACGTGCTGATGAACGACGTAATCGTGATAAACAATGGCGTACTGACAACAGTAGAGAAAGAGGAGATGACAGAAATTCTAATAATAAAAGTAGATATGACAGTGGTAGCAGAGAAAGAGATAGGGGAAGTAGTAGCAGTAGTGGTAGAAGGTATGATGATGATTATGACAGACATAGTCACAAGCGAAGTAGACGAGATGATGATTACAACCGCAGCTACAATTCATCATCAAGAGGGAATGATGTAACACCATCAACACATGCGTCATCAAATCGAACACCCTCAATGTCAAGATTTAATAATGACTCAAGGGGTGGCAGTGACAAAAGAGATTACAACAACAGAGATGATAGGAGAAAGCAATGGGGTCAAAAGCATACAAATAACGATAGAAGGAGTTGGAATCCAACACCAAATAGAGACTCTCAACAAAATAATACTTCTAATCAAAGACATAATAATAACAACTCAACATCATGGGAAGTTGAAACACCACAACCAATCCAACGAGGAGATAGAGATGATGCTGAAGATCGTGTATCAAAATTACGTTCCATGCGACAACAGAGTGGACAAGTTACAACAGGATCCTACTCACGAAGAGATGATCCTTCGTCAGCCACACCCCGAAATAATCCAAAGGATGACGATCCATTTGATGAATTACATAAAGATTTTAATAACAAAGTACGTCCAACAATGAAACCATCCGATGTTGATGCCGATGATGATGAATTTGATCGTCAATTCTACTTGGCTGATGATGATGAAGGTATCGATGCACATACATCCGGTGGCACAGGCACCATATTCGAATCCGACCGCACCCGAGCCCGAGAGGCTGAAATGAAGAAGAAACGTGATGCAGGTGGACAGCGGGGTATATCAATGAAGCAAGCTCGTCAATCAGCATTAGATAAAGATCAACAAACATGGGAAGAAAATCGTTTATTATCGTCAGGTGCGGCGATACAGAATGAGGTTGATTTAGATTATACCAATGAGAATGATACAAGAGTGCAGTTATTAGTGCATCAGATACAACCACCATTTCTAAGGGATGGTAAGGCCAAGTTTAGTGTTATACGGGAGGCAGTACCAACTGTACGAGATGCAACATCTGACTTTGCAAGAATGGCACGTGAAGGTAGTGTTACACTGCAACGATTACGAGAAAAGAAGGAACGAAGTGGTATGAGACAAAAGTTTTGGGAATTGGGTGGTTCTAAAATGGGTGCTGCCATGCGAGTTAAGGAAGTTAGTAAAGATGGTGGTGAAACGTCAGAGGAGGTTACGACTGATGGGAATAATAATGGAGAAGGGGATGAACAACGGGAAGAAGATGATGGAGGTGAAATAGATTACAAGAAATCATCAGGATTTGCTGCACATGTCAAGAATAAAGATGGAAAGGACAGTAATAAGAAACAATCCGAATTTGCAAAGACCAAGTCAATAAGGGAACAGCGTGAATATTTGCCTGCCTACTCGGTTCGTGAGTCTCTGTTGCAGACGATACGGGAGAATAATATTGTTATTGGTGAGTATAATATGTATTTGCTTTGCTTGTGGTGTTATACCTTTGTGCATTTGACATGTCAATTCTAACTATATTATATTGTTGCTCATCTATTCTTCAGTTGTGGGAGAAACAGGGTCTGGCAAGACAACACAGCTGACACAATATCTAGCAGAGGAGGGATACACAGAGTATGGTATTGTAGGATGTACGCAGCCAAGACGTGTGGCTGCCATGAGTGTTGCCAAACGTGTTAGTGAGGAGGTTGCCGCAATGGTCAAAGATGCAGACAAGCGTGAATTAAATGACGAGATTGATGGACTGGGTGGTACAGTTGGATACTCGATCCGTTTTGAAGATCAAACTAATGAACATACAGTCATTAAATACATGACAGATGGTGTACTACTTCGTGAAAGCTTGAAGGATCCCGATCTAAACAAGTATTCAGCCATTATTATGGATGAGGCACACGAAAGGTCCTTGAACACCGACGTCTTATTCGGCGTACTACGAAAAGTTGCAGCACGACGATCTGATTTGAAACTCATTGTGACAAGTGCTACCTTAAGTGCAGATGTCTTTTCTGATTTCTTTGGAGGCGTACCAATCTTTCGCATTCCTGGCCGTACATTCCCTGTCGAGACATACTTTGCGAAGTCAGTTCAAGAGGACCGTGTTATGGCAGCAGTGAAGCAAACGCTACAAATTCACTTTAATAGTCCTCCCGGAGATATACTAATCTTCATGACAGGCCAAGAAGATATTGAAGGAACATGTACTGTCTTGGCTGAGAAGATGGAGAGTTTGGGTGACGAGACAAACTCAAAGCCATTATTAGTATTACCAATGTATAGTCAACTTCCAGCTGACCTTCAAGCCAAGATCTTTGACGCGGCGCCAGATGGTGTGAGAAAGTGTATCGTGTCTACTAATGTGGCAGAGACTAGTTTAACTGTCGATGGTATCAAATATGTCATCGGTGAGTTGCATTTCTTCACTTTGTGCCGATACTAATGTAACCATTGTCTGAGATACTAACCTTTCTACTCATTATATCATACATCCTCATAGACTCGGGATTTTGTAAGCTCAAAGTATATAATCCAAAGATTGGAATGGATGCACTGAATGTTACGCCTGTAAGCCGAGCAAATGCCAACCAAAGATCCGGAAGGGCGGGAAGGACAGGACCTGGTTTCTGTTTCAGACTGTATACTGATCGGCAATATAGAGAGGAGTTAATGGAGACGGCGGTACCCGAGATACAAAGGACAAACTTGTCGAATGTTGTGCTCTTGCTCAAATCCTTGGGTGTTAAGAATCTGCTTGACTTTGACTTCATGGACCCTCCACCTGAAGATAATATTATGACATCCTTGTATCAGCTGTGGATATTGGGTGCTATTGATAATACAGGTGATCTAACACCCTTGGGAAGACGCATGGCGGAGTTCCCCCTGGATCCACCTCTGAGTAAGATGCTTTTGTTTGCTCACGAACACGGCAAGTGCTCGTCAGAAGTACTCATCATCGTTAGTATGTTGAGTGTTCCGAGTGTTTTCTTCCGTCCAAAGGGTAGAGAAGAAGAGAGTGATAGTGTGAGAGAAAAGTTCTTTGTACCCGAAAGTGATCATTTGACATTATTAAATGTCTACCTCCGTGCAAAGCAATACAAGTTTGATCCTCAATGGTGTACCAAACACTTTATACATTCGAAAGGTATCCGTAAAGCTCGTGAGGTACATGCTCAGTTAGTTGATTTGATGAAACAACAAAAACTCGATCCGATTAGTTGTGGTGGAAGCTGGGATGTTGTTCGAAAGTCGATCTGTTCTGCATACTTTTACAACAGTTCAAAAATCAAAGGTATTGGCGAGTATATCAATATGTTATCGGGTATCCCTTCTGCTTTGCATCCATCGAGTGCTCTTTTTGGGTTGGGATATACACCTGACTATCTCTGTTACCATGAACTGATCAGTACAACAAAAGAATACATGTCGTGTGTCACTGCAGTTGAGGGCGAGTGGCTAGCAGAACTTGGCCCAATGTTCTTCAGTATAAAGGAATCATATGAGAGTTCTCTCAAACGAAGGCAACGTGAGAGAAAAAATGCCGCAGAGATGGACAAGCAGATGGAGAAGAAAGAGAAGGAAGAAGAGAAGAAACGTGAACAAGAAAAGAAGGAGTCAATGGCAATTAGTAGTATGCGCAGAAGTGTTGTTGCAACTCCAGGCGGAGGTAGGAGTGCTAACTCCACACCAAAATACATGAGAAAGAAGGGAAGGATTGGGTTTTAGAAGTAATGTGATGAACTACTATTTGACTTTACTTTAATCTATATGTTCCATCATGCATCTACTCTCTTCCCCTAGTCTTCCTCTGCATATTTAGTATCAAATGCCAACTTGCCAACATAAAATGCCGACATCGCAGTCAGGAGCACAGAAATGATTTGTAATGGACGACGCTCAACAAATGCTCGTGTGAATATAAGCTAATGTATCAAATATGATAAGGGTTATTAGAGAATTGGAACAGTATCATTTCGGTGAGAACTATACATTCTTACCTTGCTGAGATAAACAGTCATGCTTGGAAAACTTTGCCAACACTTTATAAAGTCAAGATTAGACGATTAGAGGTGAAATAGTATATACATTCTACAGATGTCAATGATGACTTACCCATAGAGATTGATTTACATAGCTCATCAAATGTGTAGCCACTTGTGTTTGAGAGTTAAGTAGAAGTATATGAGCACAATAATGCAATGATGAATGACAAAACTACATCTGCCAGAATATTTATACATCTACACATACTTACATCCACCAATAGAACATACTGTCAACATTGCCATATCTTTCCTTTTTGTTACCTGGAAGATGCGCGTTATCGCAAGTTATGATGATGAAGAGGGATGATATATTAACATATGTTAGTAAATACTGAGACTTCAATATAAACACACGAGTTCATGTCATAAAAACAATACTAACGCGGACTTTCCTGACTGCAAGTCTTGCATAATCCAAACTCTATTAACATTCTCGACGATACCATACCCAGAAACATGAAGATGGAAGTAAGGAATGACCATCGAACACTAACAAACTCAAATTCAAATTCTCTCTTCATCAACATGTAAGCTGTTTCTGCAAACTCGTTAAACCGACCATGTAGAATCGATGTATGTGCAACAGTTGCAGTAACAATTGTATTCAAACTCAACAAGAAGGCGACAAGTGAGAATACATGATATGCTTTAACCACAGTCTTTTCCAGTGGAGTTAACTCCTCTTCGAGATTATTGGCCATTAGCTTATTAGCTGCATCTTTTAATGTACTGTGTTTTGTTTGTAAACAGAAAAGGGGTAGTTAGAAGTCAGTGAGATAGGGGGAGAAGAGATTGTACCAACATAAGTAATGGTAATGGTAAAGTGAAAGTGAGATGGGTGAGATAGGCAGGAGATAATAAGAATACATAATAGAAGTATACTTACAAGATTGCCGCTAGAGATGATCCAGCTAAGAATGTTGCTGGAATTCTAATGCCACCAAAGTACCCCAATGCATCGCCGTAGAAATTCTTTAATGGAGCTGCAGATGCTGATCCTCCTCGAACAAGTAGACCTGATACTGAAAATGGAGAGAGATTCAATTTTGAAGTACTCTTTGTGTGATACTTTGATCGACGGCCGTCGACCGCCGGTACCGATAAAGGATGTATTGAACCATTTCTACCTGAAAACGCCGCGGCTTGTGCCGTCGCTATTGATAGTATATAAAGGAACCTCATCATCCCCAATTATTGTTGCAACTCTCGTCTTTAAGTCCACAAGATTTTGGATACGGTATCCTCAAAAACGCTACATACTGATTACATACCTCTAGGGTAACGTGATGCACAGGTACTGGCTCAAAGTGGAGATATGCTATCGATATCCGCTGATTCTATTGCTCAGATATCGTTAAATTAATGGTGTAATCTTGTGTGGCGACAGCGGTACCATATTCAGAGCAGTCTGGATACTTTAGCTTAATACACAGACATCATCTATCACTCTCATCACAGACATACCTACATCAGTATGACAATTGCTCAAGCATCACGACTATTTCGTACCACCAAATTAACAAGTGAACAATTATGTAATCATTCCTATAATCTTGCAAAGTTTGGTGAAGAATCATTACTATTAAATGCCTATACAAAGATACTACCAATAAATGAAATATTACATCAAGCACAACAATCGGATAATCGGATACGAGATGGTATACCAAAAAGTTTATTAGATGGTATACCCGTTACTATTAAAGCTAATATTGCTGTTGGTAAGTATTGGGAAATGCCAAATGCTTGTTCAGTTATATTGGCATCACCAAATGCTGAAGAAGGAGGTAGTGATAGTATTGTAGAAGAATGCTTTTCAACATCAAATAACACAAACAGTAACAACAGCAATAATATATATGAAAGTGATATAGCAAGAAGACTATTAAGAGATTGCGGTGCAGTACTTATTGGGATTACAAATATGGATGAGTTTGGAATGGGTAGTTTGGGGATAAATAATGGATTACAACAAGGTAATGACAGCCATCAACAAACACAAAATTATACACCAACATACAATCCAATACCATTGATACAACGAATACATACATTGCAAAATAGACAACATATGATTAATAAAGAAGAGTATGAACAGTATTGGTTGCATCAGATACAAAATTCAACACCTGACAATCCACATGGAATCAAGGATGAAGATTCTCTTATAGGATTACTAAGTGATGTTCAATATTTGGTATACGGTGATGACAGCATCTGTGAAAAGGAACAAAAGAATGTCTACAATAGACATGATGAATATCCACTACTTTCACCTGGAGGATCATCATCAGGAGCGGCGGCTGCAACATCTCACGGATCATCTCTCCTTTCACTTGGCACTGACACTGGTGGTAGTATTCGTCTCCCTTCTGCTTGGACATCAACTGTTGGATTCAAACCATCTTATGGAACATGGTCGAGATATGGAGTTGTTAGTTATGCGAGTTCGTTAGATACTGTAGGGTTCATTACTGGTAGTACTAAATGTGCCAAGATTGCATGGCAGTGCTTGAGAAACGAGAACAACAACTCGACAAATAAACACGACACAGAGGATCCTAGCAAAATATGGAACGGGCAGATGTGCCGTGATGCTACTGCTAGAGTATATCACAAGGACAATAATATAGAAAACAGCTCCGATGAAAAGCATTCAACAGATATGAAACCATTAGCAAATGTTCGAGTAGGTATTCCTTCGGCATTTTCACTACAAGAATTGCCACCTTCTATTGCAACAGCTTGGTCTCAGAGCGCATACAATCTCCAAAATATTGGTGGAGCAACTCTAGTGTCAATTACCGAGTCAAAATTGTCTTCAGATTTGATTAAGCTGGCACTTGCATCATATTATGTATTGGCTTGTGCCGAAGCTAGTTCTAATCTAAGTCGATATGATGGTGTAAGGTACGGTTTGGATGTGAAATTAGATTCACAAGATGTGAACAATGATATATTGCAATCTGTAAAAGATGATATCGACTTCAGTTCTCTGCATGACATGAACATATTAGAACAACAAATATCTGCTACTCGTGCATATGGCTTTGGAGAAGAGGTACAACGACGTGTCCTTGCCGGTACATCTGTGCTATCTTCTGATCGATTTCATACACATTATGAAGCGGCTGCGGTGGTAAGAGCAAAGCTATCTCAATCGCTTGATAGTTTGTTTCGAACTTCATTGAATGACGATGATGTTGTTGATAATGACAAAGTCGATGTCATGTTAGTTCCGACTGCCCTTTCATTTCCATGTAGATTGAATGATAGTAATGGGAAAGGGGAAGGAATGGATCCAACAGCGGCATTTGCTAATGATGTCATGACTATACCTATTAGTCTTGGAGGCTTACCTTCCATATCTGTTCCGGCTGCTAGTGCAGAGAATGATATTATTGGAATGCAAATATTTTCATCAAAAGGATCTGAAGACTTATTGTTGAGGGTTGCTGATAACTTGAAAGTAATAGATGATAGTTAACACAGTCAAACGACCACTTATGGTGCATTGTATATACTATCTATACCAAACTGGCTCGGCTTTAGCCTTGCTGTGAACTTGACAAAAGGAAAAACTACTAGATAGAGGGAGGACCTATCCTTGATATCCTTCCAAACACAAAAACAACTTCGATAATGTATATTCATATATGCCTCCTCTCTACATCATTATAGTATGGAAGACTTATATAATAATCATCTATTCTTCTTACTATCAACCTCTTCTTCACCTTTACTTGTTGTTGCTTTTGGTAGTAGTAAAAACATAAGAACCACAGCAAACATAGACCAATGTAGAAATGAAGATACTAACCATACTCGTGGCTCAGGATCGCCAATCATATCTGCATCTACATCTTCTTTAC
>Ga0214478_101179_pt1 | contig 13726 bp, 10 predicted proteins | sample M1_20Mar14CPVII9_2_FD_178001 | JGI IMG/M metagenome (GOLD analysis project Ga0214478, IMG submission 178001) | Marine eukaryotic communities from Monterey Bay, California, United States - M1_20Mar14CPVII9sort6BwellD7 | ecosystem: Environmental > Aquatic > Marine > Unclassified | place: USA...
AAAGTTTGTAGTGCATCACATTTTAACATCATAAACATCATGACAGCATTCATACCATCATCTTCTGCTCGGCATCACATCAACATGCACCCAAAGAGTATAAATCATCATCATACGTTTGTACCTCCTCCATTACCACATCATTCTAATTATCATCATCCAACAAACATATCGACTCAATTGCAATACTCACATACTACCACTGCATTCATTGCTAGACTTCCCATGAATCGCTTCTCATACACTTTTCAATTATTATGTACCTTTATATTAGGTGGTCTGTTTTTTTCAACCGCTTTGTCAATGGTTACTGCATTCTTTGCAATTGGCAAGGAGAATATACGATATATTTAGAGGTTGGAGTTTGGCCAAGGTATGTAAGCTGAGTTGATGCATATCATATATGTGTATGTGCTATCATATTATGTGCATATCATATGTGCATTTATCATCATGCGTGCATATATGAACAATATCTAATATTGTCAACTGTATACTATGCTCTTTCAATAGACGGTAATCTCTCGTGTATGGAAAGTATTCATATATGGACTCAAATCAACAAAAGAAACATTAATCGAAGGAAAGAAATGGAAATGGAAGGATGCATACAATGTATTAAAAGAACAATTGACATTAACAAAGCAAGCTGCCGCGGAAGGTATAGAAGCAATCAAATTAGAAGCCGGATTATACAGCACCGCTGTTGGTCAACCTGGATTAGTTGCATTACAATACTTTATTGACAATCTAACACCCAAACTTGGGGCAACAATTATTCAAGAAAACATTGAGAATGCTTTGAAAGAGATTCAGAATTCGAACATACGAAGTATCAAGTTGGAATCATGTAACATTGGTAATGTAGTACCTACATTAATGTCAGGACGAGGGTATGATGTCAAAGATGCAATGGCACTTGATTTTGATATTGAATGGTTGAGTAAATTAGAGGCAAAGATGAAGATGACAACAAAGGTTGGACGGGTCAGCATACCTGTCACAGTTAAGAACCTTCGGTTTGATGGTACCGTGAGGGTAGTCTTAACTCCATTAACGAACGAGCCACCGGGCTTTGGTGCAGTTCTGATTTCGTTTCCGAAGGCTCCATCGATTGGATTAGATGTCTCAGTTTCAAGAATGGAACTGACAAAAACACCATGGATAAGAGATGAGTTACTAAAGGAGATACAGTCGGCGGTAGCAGAACAGTTCCTATGGCCTCGGCGTATTATCATACCCTCAGGCTTGCCTCCGAAGAATATACAACCGATGCTCAGTAAGGTGACACTGCAAGAACTCGAATCTACAGATCCATTGCTAAGGGCTGAACGACGAATTGATGATAATGATTTGATGATAAAGAACAATATACAACGAGATCAAGTGAAGGAGAGTGATGTCGAATTGGATGTTGTTGTTGGTGATGAAGAGGAGGAATTGTCAAGAAAGTCGTCGAATGATGTTAAAGAGGATGATAGTTCCAAAGCAAAGGGATTTAGATTTCCATCCTGGCAAGGAATTCCGTTCTTTGCTAGAGATGTAGGAGTGTAGAAGAATCGCCCTATATAAGTTAAGCCTATGGTGGACACACATTGAAAAGACTGTGTATACAATATTGAATCTCATAGCTCCAAACTTGACAACTCCTCGGCAGTCTCCTTTACATCTCCACCGCCTAATGAAGTTACATATGCTTGACACTCTTCTTTTGTAGCAAACTCACGACGAGACACTCTACCATTCTTGAACGAGATATAATATCCACAATCCAATGGTGTTCTATCCCGACGCTTGAGATTGTTTGGACCGACAAGTGCTGCATTACCCAATCCCTCGAATATAATCTTGTACTTGTCCTTTTTCGTGATATACTTTTCGACTACACATGTCTTGCCATTCAATTGTGGATGATTTGGTAAGTTGATTACCTCACACCTTCTACCACCAAACTCTGATGAAATAAGTTTGGTTAATTTGTTTTCTCCGAATATTTGAATCGCCATCCGAATGAATGCGTCCTTATCAGATTCATTTTTTCTTGTAATCTGTTGTGTAAGATTTCGTGGCAAAGATATCTCCGCACCCCATTCCAACAATATCTTAGCCTGCTCTAAACTGAATTTGGTTGCAATCATGAGAGGAGCAAATCCCTTTGCATCCAATGCGTTAACATCTGCCCCGTATTGTAGCAATATGGACAACAAATCAGAATTGTCAGTATGAATTGCCAAGTGTACTAATGTGTAGTTTAAATAATCCGGATATCTTGCACTTAATCTCGTCTTATCGACAGGAGATCCTAACCATTTTAACAACCTCTTAATGTTCTTATTCAGCATCCCTTCATAGACATGCTTTGGTAGATCTATACATCCTTCATCATAATCTATACCCTCTCCTTCATAATCACCAATCTCTGCTTCCAATAGTTCAAATTTTCCTGCATGCAATATGTATTGTTCTGTTGAAGTTGTGTCACCTTTTCCCTCCAGCTTAAGTATCTCTGTACGATGATACTCTAATTCGATGAGCATTTCCTTCGAAGGTGGGATCTTCTTTCTACACAAAGGACATGACTTGCTCTTCTCTTTTTCAGAAGGAGTAACAAATTTGGATTTCCATCCGTCCAAACAAGCTGCACAGAATTTATGATTGCATGGTAGTGTAACTGCGGTATTTAGTGTCTCTAAACATATACCACATTCATCAGCTGTTTGATCATCCGTCATATTGTAATGTCTTTGTCCGTAAATATTTGCAGTTACAGATTACAGATATAATAGGCTGTATTAATTGATTATTTGAGGATGCCAGTGTGTGTGATATCGTAGTTTGTGGTTTGTGATAATCAATATGTTTATCTACTCAGGCCGTTGACATAAGTCAGGTTGACTATCAGAGTATTGTTATGTATCGTAGGAGTTATTGAGCTGTGAATAATAAGGTGCATATGATGTGCACAAAGAAAATTGTATGGTTGTAATCTAATCTCGTGCTCAAACGATTCAGATGCCCGCCACCAAACACTGCCGATCGAAAAGGCCGTTAAATAGAGATGTAGTAACAGTACTGATGGTATATGAAATGCTTTTATTGCAATAGAATTGTTATTTCAATTTAGGTGCACATCATCTTATGCAATGTCGATGTAATTTTTTTTATTGTAATTTTATTATGAGAGTTTGGTTTTGCTCTGAAATGCTTACATGTGGAATGTCAATTACAAGTAAGTGGCATTGATGATTATACGTATGTCATATCATATGTTATGATATTATAAGTCAATGTGGAGCCAAAGGAGTGTAGATATAAGAGGTACTACTCTAATCTCTAAAAGTTTAGTTTAGTTTAGTTTAGTTTATCATCTCCGCAACTCCGTGCATTTGAGCTTACTATGTAAGGGTCATTGAGCTGATCATATCTTTTCAGGTGTGTATAAGAATCTCTAAAGTGCGATCTATTCTTTATATTAGTATCCCCGAATGGGCACTAATATCTGTAGTCTACTCTCTTGCCAAAAGTCTTGTTCCTTTACCCCTGCTCTATCTCATATCTCATCACAAACTGACCACTCTTCATACTCATACCACCTCTATGTCTTACGATATAGACTCTCATAACTTCAAACTTGACAACTCCTCAGCAGTCCCCTTTACATCTCCGTCTCCACTCAATGAAGATACATATGCTTGACATTCTTCTTTTGTGGCAAAGTCTCGACGAGACATTCTACCATTCTTGAAAGAGATGTAATACCCACAATCTAATGGTGTTCTATCCCGACGCTTGAGATTGTTTGGACCGACTAGAGCTGCACTACCCGATCCCTCAAATATAATCTTGTACTTGTTCTTTTTGGCAATATACTTTTCTACTACACATGCCTTGCCATTCAATTGTGGATGATTCGGTAAGTTGATTACTTCACACCTTCGACCGCCGAACTCTGATGAAACAAGGTTGGCTACTTTGTTATTTCCAGAATCTATCATCATCCTAATGAATGCTTCCCTAACATTAGATAGTCCATGTTCCTCTTTTGCTGTATGTATAAGATCACGTGGCAAAGATATCTCTGCACCCCATTCAAGAAAAAACTTAGCCAGGTCTAAATTAGTTGATGCAATGAGGAGAGGATTATGATCCTTAGCATCCAATGCGTTGACATCTGCCCCAAATTGCAACAGTATCGACAGCAAGTTAGAACTGCCACTGCCAGCATAAACAGCCAAGTGCACTAATGTAGAGTTCATCAAATTAGGGTATCTTGCACTCAACTTCTTCATATCAACAGGAGATCCCAGCCATTTCATAACTCTCTTAATGTTACTTTTCTTCACTGCGTCTAAGATATACTTTGGTAGTTCCATGTATTGTTTGCCATCATAATCCAATCCTTCTCCGTCATAATCACCAATCTCTGCTTCTAAATCTTTGATCTGTTCTAATTTACGCCAGTAGTTTTCAGAGGTTGTCTCGCCTCTAGCCTCGAAATCGCGTTTAATTGTACGATGATACTCTAATTGAAGAAGCATATCTCTTGATGGAGGGATCTTCTTTCTGCACAAAGGACATGACTTGCGCTTCTCTTCTTTGAGAGAAGAACCAAACTTTGATTTCCATCCATCCAAACAATTGGCACAGAACTTATGATTGCATGGTAATGTTACTGCGGCAGTTAATATCCCCAAACATATACCGCATTCATCGTTTGTTTGATCATCCGTCATGTTGTAATTGTAATATGTCTTTGTGTTATGTATAAAAGCTTGTGGATATCTTTTGCAATATGTGGATATGTATTAAACTTAATCAACACGTGTATCTACCGCCGGGGGTTATTGATACCAGTCGGATTAATGTTAGATTATTTTATACGAGTATTATTCTTGGCCTTTATGGTTATACGTAGGGGTGATTAATTGTTATTGAGTATAACAAGAAGGTGCATATGATGTGCACACACAAAATATAGGTTGAATCTACTGCGCACGACAAGATGACCGCCACCAAAACACTGCCGATTGAAAGTACGTTAAGAAGAAGAGAAGTAGTAACAGTACTGATGGTATACGAAATGCTTTTATTGCAATAGAATGACATTCAATTAGGTGCATATAATACTAGAGATTTTATCACCGTAATTCATTTTATATTATGAGAGTTGGATTTGCTGAAATGCTTACATGTGGAATATCTAAAAAAAGATATTGATGGCTAGGCTGACATTAAGATCCGCATACTATTGTACCGCTGCACACTCTACAATATTCTAGAGAGGAGTAGAGGAAGAGTTATTATCATTACTTAAACACTATGCATTCATCTACTATATCTCCCCCAATTGCTTCTTCTTTATCTATTGTTTTTGCTACTATTACATCAGTAACATCATTTTTGCTAGTATCTTCATTTCTCAAGAAGAAGAGATCGCATGACAATAGCACACAACCATCAAATGATGATATCAACACATCACGGACAACAAATGGGGGATATGAATCACTAATAGGCAATACACCATTGGTATATCTACCGCAAATATCAAAGCTGATACCAAATAATCATGAAAGAAAGATTAAACTATATGTCAAAATGGAGAGCTTAAATCCTGGCGGTACTGGTAAAGATAGAGCTGCCCAGAGTATGATTATGGATGCTGAACAACGTGGTGATTTGCCACCTCCTTTGAATAATGAAAATAGTGGAGATACTATGAGTGGCAATATCAATAATAGAGGCAGTGGGAGTATGAAGAGAAAAGGAAAATCTTCTCCTTCATCTCAACCACCCAACAATGTACCAAAAAATATAAACACTGCAATCCAAATAGCAATACAAAAAACAAGAACAAACGGTATACTAATCGAGGGAACATCCGGCTCAACTGGTATCTCCCTAGCATCAATATCATGCTCACACGGACATGGTGTCATAGTAGTAATGCCAGATGATCAATCATCTCAAAAGGTAGAATACTTACAACGATTAGGTGTGGGTGTTGTCATAGTACAGAATTGTAGTATTAGTAATCCACATCATTATGTTAATACTGCCAATATGATATATGAAATGATAGAAGTTGATAGAAGGTATGATAGATATTATTGGGATAATATAGTAAAGTCCAATGGAGATACAAATAGCAATGAAGGAGATACACCACCGAGGATACTAAAGGCTGCATTTATGAATCAGTTTGAGAATCTTGCCAATGTTAAATCGCACTATACAACTACAGGACCTGAGATATATAAGCAGTTGAATGGCAAGGTTGATGCATTTGTAATGTCTGCCGGGACGGGTGGAACGCTAGTAGGTGTTGGTGCTTATTTGAAGGAGCAATGGTTCAATGATGAGCAACAGAAGAAGAAGCAACAACGACCACCAAGGATAGTTCTTGTAGATCCACCAGGCTCGTCATTATACAATAAGATCAAGTATGGTGTGGCATATACAAAACAACAGTCTGAACAAAGACTAAGAAGACATCGATATGATACATTAGCCGAGGGCATTGGGCTTGATCGAATCACTGCCAACTTTGCATTAGGATGTGAAGGATATAATGGATCTTCGTCCTTTGGTAATCGTATTGATACGATGTTGAACAACTGCAGATCTACAGCAACTATTACCCAAAGCACGAGTAATCAAACAACTAGACAATCTAAAATCATTGACGATGCATATTCAATAACAGATCAACAAGCAATATATATGGCTCATTATCTACTCCGACACGAGGGATTATTCGTCGGTTCAAGCACCGCGATGAATATAGTAGGTGCATTAACATTGGCAATACAGGGTGATATGCCTGAAGGATCGAATATAGTTACAGTAGTTTGTGATGGTGGATATCGTCATACAAGTCGATTTTGGAATCGAAAGTTTGTAGAAGAGGAGTGGGGATTGGTATGGCCTGGTGATGGATGTTGTGATGAGAATGGTAATGACAATATACTGGATTTGTTGGGTATTAATGATGCTAATACTTAAAAGATGAGTTATCTTATTGCAAGCTCCTGCTTTCCTTCTTCCTTTCTACAATTTTTGACTGGTATATTTTGTGCAGATTCTATTGCAATGCACATCCCATTCTTTCTAAAGTGACTCATCATACCAGACATTTTGTACATGTGCAGACAAGAAACACCTCGGCCCCTGTCCCTATGCTTGCTGAATGATTCGGTAGTCAAGCCAAATTAGGCTCTCATACTTTACTCTCTAGTATCCAATACATTCGTCGTGCCTTACAGCCGATGCTCATACTTCGAGCTTCTCTCTCGTCCTTTACAAGGACGACGAAGTATCTTCTGTCCATACTTTCTCAGAAGGATCCTAATTGATAATATCCAATCAATGCCAAACAAAACAAATTACATATCAAAGTAACTGTTTGTCGTTGTGATATTACTGCACTACTCTTTACAGATGATGTAGTAGTCGTCTCTTGCTCTTTCTTTTCATTTGCAAGCTTAATACAATCCTCGACAGTATCACACTCCGGTCCATTCGTTGGAGAAAAAGTAGGTAAATAGGTTGGATATATTTCATCACAGTATAATCGCTCTTCGGTGTCTTGTAAGTATGGTGCTGATATCTCTTCTCTCTGTACCACCATCGCCCCAGAAGCCATTATCATCTTTCTGGATTTATGAAGATAAAGAAAGATGATAGCAACCTTTGTTAGTCATGTGGTTTGCAACGACAGTCAAATAAAGGCAAAATAAGTTCAAATGAAGTAACGAATGACCGAGTCTTCATATTGAACACACCAAAACACACAACAAAACAACACAAAGGCGGACTTTCCAGAAAACATCCCTTTAATGTTTCATTTACAGTGTTCGTGAAAAAGTATCCACCATTGTTTAAGGATATGAACTTTTCTAGACATTGATCTTCATCTTTACACATTCTTTTGCCTTCGTCTACCATCAACTTTGCATGGCACAAGAGTGGTAGCACGGTTAATATAAGTTTTGATGCTTGTATCATAATTGTCTTGGGATATGGTAAATACCAATCAATGGCGCCTCTCAAATGGATGCTCTGGAATATAACTAGGCTAGGGAGTCAAGCACCAATAATACTATCATATGAATATGAAGATTGCTTGATAGATATACTTCTTTGCACACGATCGATGAACGACTGAACGACAAAAGAAAAGAGTGTTGCTCTCCAAAATTTTCTATTTTTGGATACCAAGGAGGAAGGTATCCTGATAAAACTGCCTAGTGCAGCACGGCTTCTCTCTCTACTTTATGCTTACTGGAATGATAGCCACTGTTTTAAGCTTGATGATACTATCTATTACAATGCACCCTTTGCTGCAAATACTCCTGGAACGGCCAATAACTCCTTAGCCGATGTTGAAACCTTCTCTTCACTCTCTGCCTCGTCAGGATCCTCGCTCCCCTCCGAGTACAATAATCTCAAGGCTGGCGTCAATTCAGAAGCCAAGTCGACTGTATTGGGTGTCAGCTTCATAAAGTCAAATGCAAATACAATAGGCATATCTTTCCTCTTCTTCCTCATCTCATTGTTACCATCTTCTTCTCCTATTGCTTTCTTATTGTTCAATGGTGGTATCTTGGGATAACGTTGTGAAAAGTGTGTCAAGATTAAAGACTTGGCATTCATCTTCGATGCAACATCCATAGCCTCACCTACCGTCGAATGACGTTTCAGCACTGCATCCTCTTCCATACCATCCTCAAAGGTAGCCTCATGTATTAACAAATCGGTACCATATCCAACATTTGCAAATCTATTCGATGGTCGACAATCACCACTATATGATACCTTACCAAATGGCGTGCCGTCAATTACCACTGCATACGACCGTTGACAATGTGCCACTGGTATAGACATACAGTTTGTAATACCCAATTCATCATATAACTTCCGTCCCAGTGGATTAACTCTACCATGTATCATATCATAACACTCAACGAAGATGTAAGTTGATTTAATTTCGGGTACGACTGTTTGATATTCTTGAAGGAAGTCATACATATCATGTGGTGCCATTAGTACGATCGGATCGTTTTGTCCACAGCATATAGCCGCTCGTTCTGATAAGAGTCGTAATAGTCCCAAGTGATGATCGGCATGTGGATGTGATATCCAAACGGCCTTAATACCCCTTAGACGTGACTTATACTCATCAATGGCAGTTTGATTCGATGGCGATAGTGTGCTCTTCCATGAACGTAATAATTGTCCCACAGTACCTTCTCCTACATCAAGTAATATGCTATTCCCATTGTTCATACGTAAATACTTTCCCGTGACATTCCTATGCTTACATGGTATAGCGGACCCTGTCCCTGTGAATATCAACTCGCCGAGATTGGCATTAGAAGTGCTAGAACGACTACCCTTCTGCCCTGGTACCATGATTCTCGTTGGTCCTTTCTTCTTCTTGTCATTGATTGACTTCATTATCGATGAAGCTCGATCAATAGCACCCGATTCCTTCACCTGTTTTTGCAACTTGTTCATCAACTTGTTCGTATATAATTGTTTCACCGTAGATTTATCCAATCCACGACGTGATCTTGGCATCAGTACATAATCCATCATTACATTTGCCTTGATTATTGATATACCATCTTCTTCTCCTTCTGCTACTACCTTATCTTGTCCTTCTACTTCTTTGTCATCGGGCAGTGTAGGACATGGCATGGGATACAACTCATCATTCACAAAACTCCGTCGTATACCACCACATATACCACTCACGTACGGACTATTACCGTTCATATCTTTCTCATCATCAATTGAAGAACGTTCTTCTAAGGTATCTATTGTATGTAACGTTATATGATCAATCTTCTCTGTTGTTGATTTGTCAAATCGTTTACACCATGATTGATACTTGTGATGATTGAATATTTGTTTGGGTGTGAAGTGTACCATTACATCTAATTCTACCTCCGACGTTCCTTTTGATAAAGAGTTCTCCTTCTTCTCTAAGACAACTAATGATTCATCAACTACCAACTTATCCAACACATCCAACGTCGGACAATATATAACAGCAACACAAACACCAGGTCTAGACTGTTCAACAACCTCTTCACTTTTTACTGTACGTTCTTCATTTGTCTTTGAATCAATGAAGGTAACATCCTCACCCTTTTTCAATTGTGCATATAATGGTCCTCTTGGTATATTAAATTCAATTGCTTTATTGATTAAAAATTTACCTGGTAGAGGTGGTGTTGTGAAGAGATAGGATACTGCCTGTTTGGTTATACTTGGTAATGATTGATCTTGGATAATTGATGTGGTATCATAATGTTGTGGATATTGTGCATATGAATTGTAAGAGATTGGTATTGACTTTACTGCAAAACCAAATGTTTGTTCTTCATTACTTTGCTTACGTTTCTTTTTAGTACGTGACTTCTTTTGTTGATTAGTTGATACTGAATTTTGTAAAGAACTACTATCATAATAGCCCTCGTGTGCATTAACTTTGAAACGATCACGTCTCATGAAATGCCGTAGTGAATGTAAAAATGCTTTAATACCATTTGGACCTACTATTTCCAAGTCTGCTGGTATATCATCTTCATTATTTGATATCAAACTGCCATTATAATTTCGTTTACGATTGTTGTTGTCATTCATCTTTGTAGTAGTGGTATCCTTCTTATTGTTAGCAACATCATTCTTCTGCATCATCTCTTTTGCAACATTATCAACAACATCAGCACTAGTTAATATCATACCAGGTAATCCACCCAGCGTATCATGTCCTACATGCGTAACACATATCCGATTGACAGATGATACACGGATTGTACCTGGCATTTCTAATAATGAACGTTGACTACCCTCACCACAATTAATTATTGTTTTGGAACCATCAGGTGATATTAGTAGTAGGGAGGGGTTGGAATCGATTGATGTTGTTGTTAGTATACGTATTGATGCCGTCATGATATATATATAATATTGCTATTTGGTAAATAAAGATTTTGTGGTTTTGTGCAAAAACGCATTGGTATCCTCTCCCCCCACCGGCCGCGCCGCATCAAACTCAAATATGATTCATCTTTGATCCTGTCGCTCATACAATCTATTGGATAGGCTAAACATCACTTCTGAACTTAAATCAACGTGTTATTAGTTGTTTATTTTATTGGCATCCCTTCTCCCCCTCTATGCACCAATATATATTAATCAAAGTTACAAGTCCGTCTTTCGACCAAAATTCATACATATATCATACGTCATCATGTTATTATCTACAATTGCAAAGACCTCCACTACTGCTACTACTCGAATCTTAAGTAAACGATATTTGTCATCATCTCCTACAGGAAAGACATGGAATGTTTACCTCTCTGGTGAAATTCATAGTGACTGGCGAGAGGTAATTGCAAAGGGTATTGAAAGTAAAAACTTACCAGTTCATTTAACGAGTCCGAATACTTCTCATGAGGATAGTGATGATTGTGGAGCTTATATATTAGGAATGGAGGAGAAAAGACCTAATTGGGATAAGATTGGTGCCAATATGAATAGCGTACGCACCACGACACTCATTAAAGATGCCGACATCGTGGTTGTGAGGTTTGGAGAAAAGTATCGTCAATGGAATGCGGTAAGATTAGAATTTGTGCATATGATATGTCTTTTTTTTTGTTTGATGTAGATACTGACCATTTTACATTGTTATATGATATCGGGATGTGAAGGCATTTGATGCGGGATATGCATCAGCATTAGGAAAGTCAATAATTACTTTACATCCACCAAACATAAGTCACATGTTAAAGGAAGTTAATGCAAGTGCAAGTGTGGTATGTGAAGATGCCGAGCAAGTAGTTGACACATTGGCCTATGTCATTAAAGGAGAGCTACCAGAGACACCGCGGGATAATGATTATGTTCCTATTGCAGATAGACTAGGCAAGGGTAATCCAAATCCATAGAAATGATGTTAATTATCCTTGAGAGTAGAAACACTTTAGATCTTTATCTTTTTAGCAGTATATTATATTGGAACTACATCATTATTTGCTGCCATGTTGCCATATGCATCAAGTCTCTTTACTGGTGATACTGTTGCAAACCTCTCTGACAAATCATCTCCCTTTTCATACAAGCCAATGCTTCCACCAGTATGCCAAAACAATATGCTTTTGTTTCGATACTTTTCAGGCTCTTCTTCGACTACCTTCTTTATAAAGTAATACAATGCCTTACCAGAGTATACAGGGTCAAGTGATATTCCTGTTTCTGTTGCAAACTGTAGAATGAAATCTAATTCTTCATCAGAGGAGAAGGCATATCCCCGCCCTTTGCCATGATGAACCGTCACTGAATCTCTTATAAACTGTTCAGTAGATATATCGGAAGGCAGATCAAGGCCCAAATCATCAGCTACTGAAGACATGGTTTGATAGAAGTAATCTGGATTATCACACACGCCCACGGCATGAACTTCTGGACAGGTTTGGTCGACACTTCCATATGCCAAGGTTAGTCCAACTGCAATGCCAGTAGCGGTGCCTCCGCTTCCTGTTGCAAATACTACATGATCTAATGCAAAGTCAGAGTCATTACTCCGTATCTCTTCAGTTTGTTGCATCAATTCATCGACACCATTGATATACCCCCATGTCCCTAGAGCATTGCTCCCTCCGACAGGTATGGCGTATGGATTCAACTTTTGTTTGGTCTTGAGATAGTCACATACACTACTAACCAATTTATTCGATCCCATTCTACCATATTCTCCCGGAGTGCATGTATATATCGTACTCCCAACCATTCTATCGAATAACACATTGCCTACCCAACCAATTTCTTCATTCTCATTATTATGGATTGCATCTGCTCGTCTAGTACGTAGTATCAAATGTGGTTCAAGTCCAACCATTCTAGATGCTGCAGCTGTAGCACGACAATGATTGGACTGTTCTCCACCAATGGTAACGACTGAATCACAATCTTTGTTGGCTAATGCATCAGCTAATAGAAACTCCAACTTTCGTACTTTGTTTCCTCCTAACTCAGTCCCTCCTGGAAGATGCGCGTTGTACAAGTTATGAAGAAGAAATAACTTCTGTTAGAATATGTGGTTTGAGGCAATGAAGACAAGTTAAGTTCAAATAAAGTATCCAAATCACCGAGACTTCATATTGAAACTGAATATGACGAAACAATATTAACGCGGATTTACCTGTGGCGTCATCTCTTTTAATGTATAACTTGATGTTTAGCTCATCTAATTTTGATAAGATATCATCTTTGTTTATATCTCTTCTTCTACTACTTTTAGTATTGATTAAATGCAATGGTGTTGGTAAATTTGCTAAATGTAAACGACCATGTTGTGGTTTATTCTTTAATACATTTGCCCATAATGGTGGTTGATATGGATGTGATGTATCAGGAGATGTTGTTGACATTGACAAAGGTATTATTTTTGAAGAGGTATGTCGTTGAAGAATTGATGTGCTGGTGAGACGATTTCGACTAGAGTGAATATAGGATAGTACAGCTGACGTTTTAGATGTCAACATTAATAGGAATAGAGCTATGGCAGTCATAAGAGAGGAGGAGATGTCGTGTGGCGGCTACTACACCTCATTGCCCACTATGGAGTTTAAAGATCTTAAGGGATACCGCTAAGTATATCTTGTGTGACATTTATTAGACATTTGCATTCAAATTTTGATTATCGATCCGA
>Ga0214478_101180_pt1 | contig 13722 bp, 10 predicted proteins | sample M1_20Mar14CPVII9_2_FD_178001 | JGI IMG/M metagenome (GOLD analysis project Ga0214478, IMG submission 178001) | Marine eukaryotic communities from Monterey Bay, California, United States - M1_20Mar14CPVII9sort6BwellD7 | ecosystem: Environmental > Aquatic > Marine > Unclassified | place: USA...
ACAGTGATAAAAGACAATAAATACAAAGCTTTTAATGAAGATAAACATACATACTATACCGATGCTAAGCACTTCCAAACAGGTATGGTTCAAGGTTGGAATAAGTTCTGTATGACTGGGGGTATTATTGAATTCAGTGCCAAGTTACCCGGCGATCCAAAGACTGGTGGATTATGGCCTGCACTTTGGATGCTTGGTAATCTAGCCCGTGCTACATATGTTGGATCGTCCAACTTTATTTGGCCATACAGTTTAAGTGAATGTAATGAAAAGAATCGACACTCACAAACGATATCGGGATGTTCTAATGTTGGACACTTTGGGATGAAGCCAGGTCTTGGGAGGGGTAGTCCAGAGATTGATATATTAGAAGCAATGATGGGAAATGACGATAAGCTACCGGCTACGAATATAACACGACCATACTTTAGTACTAGTTTGCAGGTTGCACCGGGGGTGGAGGGAATGAGACCAGAGTTGGGTCATAAACCCAAGAAGGTAAGCTGATACTCTATTTGTATTTGGTGTTTGCAGTCTACTGTATACTAATAGTTATACCTATCTGTATCAGGGTAAATGGTACAAAGGGTTAGAGTATGGGTCAAACAACACCCAGTTGAATCCATTCTTCTATGGAGTATTGCTTGAGCACCCACCAAAGAAAACAATGACATATCAATCAGATGCTATCTCTGCCAATACACATATAACAAAAGACTTCTTCCAACATCATCATAAGTATCGTGTCGAGTGGGAACCACCCCATGCGGATGGGAAAGGAGGATACCTCAAATGGTACCTTGATGGAAAATTTCTTTATGGTATCAAGGGCGACAGTCTTGGACTTTCTAAAACTGAAATCCCTAGTGAACCTATGTACCTTCTTATGAATACTGCAGTTGCCTCCTCGTGGGGGTTCCCAAAGCCTTGTCCCAGTGGATGCAATTGTAAATGTTATGAATGTGGAAACCCAGAATGCAGCTGTGGATTACCGGATGGGTTCTGTGAGAACTTACCTGCCTCTTTTGAGATTGATTACGTTAGAGCATATCAGGCAAAGAGTGATTCTAAGCATGTTCTTGGTTGCTCCACTAAGGCTAGGCCTACTGCCAAGTATATCATGGGTCACAAGAAGGATTATTCAAATACAGAGGCTGGTCAGAAGGAACCTCTGCAGCCTATTCAACGTGGAGGTGGCTATTGTACGAAGAACAAAGACTGCGGACACCCATCAAAGGGTAGTTGTTCTGCTGGGCATTACTGTATTTGTGAAGCGAACTTTACAGGGCCCATGTGCTTAAGCCATGCAGGATTTGATGACAATCCTCCGCAAGCTGAGGATCTCGAAGTTGATATGCTGAATCTAACGCCAAGTGGCTCAGCCATGTTTGGGTTTGCAGCACTAGCTTTTATAGTATTCGTTGGAATGGTAGTATACAAGAAGAGAAGGCAGGTTGACGGCTATGATCGGCTGCCTTCCAATGGGAATGGCACTGTTCGAGTGATGCAGCAGCAACAGAAGCAACAGGGTGCTGGTAATATGCCTCAAGGGTATCAACAACAAACAGCAGCTTATAATCCAATGGGGGCTTCAGCAGATGCACAAAAGACAGTTACATATTGCATGATAGATAACAGGTTGTTGGATGATCAGTAGCAGCTTTGAAATTTGGGAGTATCGTACTTATGTTTATGTCGAGTGTCTATCCATCATCGAGCAATTTGCCTTGCTTGATTGAGCTATTAGTATCAAAGAAGAATTGTGTGTATCAATAGTAGACATATCACTTTTGGATGTAACTTTAACAACCACATTAGTGAGAAACATTACATATGTACTGCATCTACCAACTTTTCAACTTTTAGTAGCCAAATCAAGTGGTTGTGGTCCCTAGCCCTTTTCACGGATACCATGTTGCGGTATCCTTCTTACTACCTACGTTTCAGTGTATTGTATCGTATAATTTACAAATTGTAGACGGCAAAGACTGGCGCATAGAGAGCGTAAATACAGGATGGTGTTGGGTTTTGTACGAAGTGTCCAGGCTGCTGTGAAGTATAGGGGTGGATGGAAAGGGTTAATGGAGCATATGTACACTGTAAGTTTCAAAAATTCCTCCAATTTTTTTCAACTAGGATACATTATGCTTGAGTGGTATATGATATTGTTGTATATAATATATGGATGATGATTAGGCTGTATTGATATTATTAAGGAAATATTGGAGAATTCGGTGGTGGTGGTGGTGGTGGTAGGCTTGCAAGGCATATTTAGTATGAAGATTTACTAAATTTTTGGGCTTGTGTTTTAAGCAATTTGATGGAAACCATGCTGTCGATTTACCTCAAACTATTGTACTCACGATATATCTTCTCTATTTTCTCAACACTTTCAAATTATAAATCCACAATGACAATTTAGAATGGTGACTACCCTTTTAAAATGGGTACATACATTGGATGTGATGCAGCAGGAAACAGATATTATGAAAATAGGGTAGATTATCCCTTTGGACAGCATCGATGGGTAGAACCTGGTGATATTCACAACTATGACTCTGCATCTATTCCTCCTGAATGGCATGGGTGGATGACCTCTATGAATGATGTCCCACCCTCCGCGGAGGATTTATACATTAATGAACGGAAGGAACAGATCATCCCTCTGGAATCTAGGAGTGATGCTAATATTGACCACAATGTTGGACATCAAGAACCTATTTATAACTTTCATCATTTACACAACCAATCCGCGGTTCGTTCTAGGGGATATAATATTGGTAACCCTGTAGTGGGATTACCTCCGGGTGTGAAGGATTCGTATTATACACAACCGGGTAGTCCGTATAATGATGCTTCTATCCGTCCTCGTGTTAATATTGGTGATTTGGATGAGGGTAAAGGTGGAGGAAGGCCATACAAGAGTGAGAAGTGGGCTGATAGGTTAAGAACACCCGAGGAGAAGGCAGCAAGAGAGCAGGCTAAGTTGGATGTTGCAAAGAGTTTATATAATGAGGATGCAGCCAAGTCTGCCGATATCAGGAGGAAATTGGCAATGGCCGCTCGCGGTGCTGGTTCTTTAGCCGGGGGACCTTGAGAGAAGTATCACTGATTAGATAACTGACTGTATTTTGTACGATGAGTTTGGATATTAAGCCGGGTGTGTATATTAATTGGCAAGAGATGGGGAACTGTGGAATAAACTATAAACATAATGAACCACACTAAAAGAAACTGCTGAGTATTGTTTTCTTTGCAAATTAGAATACCTCACCATTATATTTAACAAACTATATTATTAATTCAACAGTAAATCCAATCACTAGCACCTTGCCCTCATCTCAAATGTTTCCACATTTTACCCAAATTAATTAAGCTATTGTTTTAATTATCTGAGATTGTATATTCCGGTGGAGGTGTTGGTAGTTCTGGGTAGCTGGTTGGCTTACGGTTAATATCTGATGGTCTAGATTTCCTTGGGCGGTCGTGGTTAGCCTTTCTAGCAGCCTTATTGTTTACATGCTTGGCATCAAGAGAGACACTGTATTACACAAAATATGAGATTTTGTTAGAAAACATATCATGTGCACATATCAAGTTTTATTGCAATGAACCAAAACCATAGTTCACATCAACAGCATAAGATGCCCCCCAGATATTCTTAAATATATCGTAGTCCCTATAATATTTGCAGAAAATATCACCTCGATGCTGACACATAATACCATCACTTCTTCTTTTTTGCTCAATGAGATATGATATTACACAACGTACCCAGTTCTAAGAGGCGCACCCGCTGGTACAAATGCTGAAGCCGAAGAGGCAAGGACAATAAGAGAGGCTATGGATAGGAACTTCATCTTGGTTTACTATATCAAATCGATTTAAGGTTGGATGGTGATGATGGATGCAGAGTGGAATGACGCATTCACGTAGCCGGTATCCTAATTATTCAGTCCGCTCATTTTGAGTTGGAAAGCAAAATATCAACCACAACTTGCCCCCTCTACATACTATCTCCAATAAAAGCTAGAATATATATAAATATGAAGACTATATCACTTGTAGCTGCGGCAGTCATGCTTGCTTCATCGGCATCGGCGGCTGGAAACGATCCCCGTGAATGTGAAGGTAAGTTTTTGAGTTGTAAAAAAATGCCAACGAGAATAAATTATTAATCGGCCCTCTATGATGAACCATGTATTTTCAATACTGCTGATTGCATCTAATCATATATTTATTCTCTATGCATAACTTTAACTCTAATTATTGCAATGTATCAAATTATAAAGTGTGTATGAAGGTAATGCAGGATGTAAGAGATACTCTCGACAAACCATCTCAAAAGGACAAACCAAAGATTGAAAAGGCACTGGGTGAACACTGTAAGAAGGATACACTCTCGGCACGTGAACGAAAGATATGTTATTATGTTGACCCGATTAAGCGTGATGTAGCTCAACCCTTCAGTCTCGGTATGCCCGTCGATCGTTTATGTAAACGAATTAATAAGAGTAATCCAGAAATTTGTGGTGTTAAGTTTCCTGTAAAGACTGAGAATTTGGAAAAGAAGGACTTGACTAAGTTGAGAGTTAAGCAATTGAAGAGTATTCTAATGGATCGTGGTGTGGAGTGTAAGGGATGTGTGGAGAAGGAGGAGTTCATTAAGATGGTACAAGATACAGAACATTTGGCTGGACAGGATGAATTTTAGATGTGTATATCGAGGAGAAAGTATAGACTATGTGGATATAGAGTGTGTGGAAGATATGGTACCAAAATGAAAAAAAATGAAGACATTGGACAATCACAGAGAATCGAACGATATCATCTTGGCTGAGTACACAAAGTCTACCTCTAGAGGTTTGCATGAGAGTCTAAGCTTGAAACTTTTTCCAATGAAACGATCATATTGTATACATATATCTATTACTGGGTAGATTCGCTCTGCTTAATGCCATGATGCATGTCCGACCTCCCTCATAGATTATCGTTTTGACGAGATACATGATACAACTCTATTACTGGAATATACAAAACGGTATATAAATTGTCTAGCCTGATGTATTGGGTTACTTAATTTACTTTTGAGCCATCTCCAGACTATTCATTTAAAACGTGTGATGATTATTGAATTTCTTCTGTTGACCATAAACCATCACCCAGAAAATGACTAACCTCGATACCATTACCCTTATTCTTCTTCCTAATATCTGCAGAACTCATTGTCATGAACCCCACTGCCAATGGATGTACTTTACCTTCTGCAAAGATTACCACGCCGTCACCCTTTTCTAATCCAGGAGAATCTTCACTATCCTCTGGCATCTCACCTCCTTTATTTGTTAATCCTGGAAGATGCGCGTTATCACAGTTTATGAAGACGAAAGAGAGGAGATTATAACATATGTTAGTACACGTGGCTTACAAAGTTAGTCAAATAAAGGCAAAATGAAGGCCGAACAAAGTAGCCAGATCACCGACAAGTCACACGAAACACACAATTCACATGATGAACAAGACAAACGCGACTTTCCTGGTGCCATGACGTTAGCTCCACCCAGTAAGAAAGGAATGGCTCCTTTATCTACTGTAACCCTTGTAAATTCCACTTTTGGATATTTATGTATAAATTTCAATGTAGGTAGTATAGGCCCATCTCTATGTTGAAAGAATACTGGTATATCACCACCACTACCTTCCTGTTGTTGACAGTAGAGCATCAAATGAGGTCCGATTTTATATTGTACCAATGGTGGTTTCTTGGGTAGTAATTCATTTAGAATCTCATCTGTTACTGCTGGATGGGCATTAAGTATTTGTGATTTGATACCGCGTTGTACTGATGCCTTCACTTGCGTTGATGTTGATACATCGTTATCTGGGTCAAAAGATTTAAACATTAAATATTTCCGCTTGTGTTATATTTGCAAATGATATGCTTCAATAGCCTCAGTCTCCGCCGGCCTTTCTTAGCTCACCGACCTTCTATTACACTTCCCTGTGCCGCTTTATTGAATATAATTGCAAGTAATGATATTGTTCTAGTGCCTACTAGTACTACGCCTCTTCTAATAGTTGATTAGTGGCTTATAATTGCGGGAGATAAATAGTTTTGGCGATACAACAGGTCAGTGCATCAACAATAAAAGCCACGCCACTCTCATAACTCTACTACTAACTACACCCTAACATACTCCTACAATCAATAAACCAAACCATGTTCGAAGCACGCTTAACCCAAGGAAAGGTATTCAAACAATTAATCGAGGCATTAAAGGACTTAGTCCAAGAAGCCAACATTGATTGTTCCGACGATGAAATCTCAATCCAGGCAATGGACAATTCACATGTATCATTAGTAGCCGTGAGTTTACGTTCTGGTGGATTTGATCACTTCCGTTGTGACCGTCCCATCAGTTTAGGATTTAATGCCACCAATATGGGTAAAATTTTAAAATGTGCTGGTAATGATGATATTATCACGCTTAAGGCGAAGGATGATGGTGATGCACTTGAATTGGTATTTGAAAGTCCAGGACAGGATCGCATTGCTGACTTTGGTAAGTGGTGTTTAATATGTGATGTGATTTGTTACTTTTTGTGCGGTGTGGTATACTATCGTTATAGGAGTAAAGTGGTAGGGTATGGCGGCCGGCCTCCATATATAACATGTGTCATATGTCATTTATTTTAAGGTTCATGTGAAGGTGCACCATCTGGTCATTGCAATTGATTGGGGTATTAACAGGCAGACACAACCAAATAATTGCAACTTATCAGGTATCACAATTAACCATTGATTAAATGGTGTGATAGTAGGGATAGATGGATTGTTGGACGGTGCACCTTATGTCATTTAACGTAATTAAGAATTAATTTAGGTGCACCAAGGCTGGTGTATTGTCATTGGGGTACATCGGCAAATGGTTGATTGTTGCTATTAATTAAAGTGAAGGGTTTGGATGTATTAAAATGTTTAATTTGTTTGTCGGGTTGTCTGTTGTCTTAATGTATTTGGACTAAACCATTCTAACTTCTCAATACCAAAAAAAATGTAGAGCTTAAACTTATGGATATTGACAGTGAACAGCTTGGAATTCCTGATACTGATTACAAGTGCACCATTCAAATGCCATCGGGTGAATTCCAACGTATCATCCGTGATATGCAAGTCCTTGGAGATACACTTACCATTAGCTGTACGAAGGAGGGGGTTAAGTTCCATGTAAATGGTGATCTTGGTACTGGTAATGTATTAATCCGTCAGAACAATACCGCGGAGAAGGAGGATGAACGGGTATTAATTGAGATGGAAGAACCCGTGGAATTAACATTCGCCTTGAGGTACCTAAACTTCTTCACCAAGGCTACTAGTTTGGGAGGAACTGTTATTTTGTCAATGAGTCCGGATGTTCCAGTAGTTGTTGAATATCCAATCGGGGAAACGGGGCATATTAAGTATTACTTGGCCCCTAAGATTGATGAGGAAGAGGATTAAATGAAAGTTTGATTAGTGGGGATTAGTTAGTTATGCCAAGCTCGGGTAAATTTTGGTGGGTGCTATATGTCGGTAATGGATTGGGGTAATGTGAAATGTCAGATTCTCTATCCAGTTGAACTTTCATAGCTTTGAATTGTCATAAAATCAACCGCATTTATTGTTGGAACAAGATGTCACCCAGACCTTAACATACATTGTCACTTAACTAGTTCAATATATTATGTCAGCTAGATAGAGTCCTTTCATTGCAGCACATTCTCTATCCTAATTTACATTTGGTTGTTTACTTTCAATCTTCTTGTTCTTTTCTCTGGTACTTCTACGAGCTCATATCTCTTATAACACTCCCTGCATGGTTAGATACCCTTTCCACTCTTTCCAAATATACATACATTTTCATCTCAATCGTCCCTATTTTTCTTTCTAGACATCATCCTCACTGCTTACTCTTCCTCATTTTCCCATTACGTTGAGTTCCCTTGTCCCACTCACCTGCCCATTCAGTTTCATCATCATAAACAATTACACCTTCCCCGTTTGGCACATGATCATCATTCACATATCCCGTGTATCGTCCAACCCTGCCGTTACCATCATCAGTCTTCAAATTCTTGACACGAATTCGCTTCTTCTTCTTCGAAGAGGCAACCGACTGATTGTCCCCTGAGGATTCAGTAGTGCGACGACGAGAACTTGACCGACGAGACTTCGACTTCGAACGACTCCTACTTCGCCTCGATCCCTTCTTGCCTTCTGCATCGTCTTGAGCACAATCGGGACATTCCTTAAGAATCTTGAATCCACCCATCATCTTCTTCTGTGCAATCTGAACACTGGGATGACGACAGCAGTACCCATCTCCATCGAATGGCATTTCACCGTAACGTCCCGATGTGGTTGACTTACCAGATACGCCACGTGAACGAGGTTTGGACTTACTACGACGTGAGGATGTTGAACGAGCCGACTTCTGAGAAGTGACTGAGATGGCATCATCATCAAGGTCAACTGTTACCCCGCTTACGCAACTAGGACAAGATCGTACCACCTATACATGTGTGTGTGTGTGTGTGTGTGTGTGTGTGTGTGTGAATCATGTATGTGAGAAATATATCATATCATATGAACATATATCTTGAATAGCAAAAACTAAAGAATAACACATGAGCAATATCTTACCTTCCAACCATTTCCAAAGAGAGGCTTCTTTGCAACCTGAATATGTGGATGCAATACGCAGCAACCATTCTTATCAAACTGTCCTTGAGCATCACCACCAGCCCCACCACTTGATGTAGACCTAACAGATCGTGTTGACCTTGTGGACTTCACCGACTTATCATCATCATGATCATCATCACACTTATCTTCCATACACTTGGGACAAGCCACCATTAACACCTTCCACCCACCCGTCATCTTCTTCGATGCCAACTGAACATTCTTATGATAATGACAACGTCCTTTAGCATCAAATGGTGAATCATATTCGATACGTGGCTTTTCTCGTGGCTTGGATCGTCCCCTCCTACTACTTTTGCCGTCTTTACTACTACTCTTCTTCTTATCGGACATGCCATGACAGCGATGTCCCTTTTGAACTTTACCCCCGCCTAGAGATGTGCCACGGCTACGACTTTTAGAGCGGCTTCGACGTGCTGCCTCTCGAGATTCAGTGGCTACTGGTGCTGCCATTTTATGCTTCACTACGTATTAATTTGCTTTGACGATGGATGAGTGTATGATGATTGATTGATGTATACTACTTCTACGACCGCGTCAATTTGTTTGAGATTAAATAACTAAATGATGAACAGCCAACTGAAAATAATGAAGGGTGGCATACACAAAAGACTACGCTCATTCACACAAGCCCAATATCAATCGTAACGTGTCTTGATGTTGATTGCGGCATTGCATAAAAATAGAGTGGCCTCTTAGGATACCCTAATACAGTCTCTCAGGTAGGATACCACTGGCGGTGGCCCCATGACACTTCAACTCTGCCGGGGTTTCTTAATCTTTTATTAAATGGGGCGGACCCGTTTAATGCTGTAATATACAAAATTTTTCTCATTAGATACATCTCGAAGCTCGCAATTTCCTTCCTTGATGCTCTTAACTATCCATATCCGATCTTTTTCACTTGTCACCTTGACTCGGTCCCCTACCTCAACTGGCTTCTTTTTCTTTCGTTCAGGAGCGGCCTTCTTCTTGGGTGCAGCCTTCTTCTTGGTAGCTGCCTTCTCCTCCTCTTCCTTTGCCTTAGCTCTAGCCTTCTCCGCCTCCTTCTCTGCCGAGACGCGTCTCTTTTCAACTACTTCTCCGTGAGCCCTTTCCACTGCAGCAATCATAACATCTCGACCTACAGCTTCTTGACTAGACTTGTGAGCTACCCAAGCAGTATCATTACAATCATTGCCGGCTAAAGACATAATCATATCATCACTCATATTGGGTGGTAGTTCACCACCTGTCATTTTATTGTACAGTTTCCAAGCAGGCTTGTTCAACTTTTTCTCAACTATAGCTCTATAAAATGCCTCGATTGCAGTGATCTGAACGCTTCGGTTGAAACCATTTGGCCCAGACTTGTGACTTTCCCAAGCACAAGTGCCAACAATAGACTTGATCATCTCCTCGGTCATATCTTTGGGTACTACCTCATTCGTCATTTCGTTGTACAGATCCCAAGCCGAGTTTGAAACCTTGCCCAACGCATTACCTTGCTTGACTCTCTGTTGACGAATGGCATCAACCTCTTCACACTTCAGCTTATCCCAGTGGGTTACAATCCCATAAATCGTACCAACTGCCAGAAAGGGTAACACAGAAGAGTAGAATGAGCAGATTGAAATGTTTTGTTTCTCCTTCTCTTCTGGTAATGCTAACGCGATAGTTCCCGTATTAAATGGCTGTGGATGGTGAACTCCTCGTTGGAGGATAAGATGATTTGTTTCCATACCCGTTGTTAACACCAATTTGTTCATATACTGCTTCGCTTGCCCCCCAAGAACAAGAACTGATAAAGGCATATCGTTTGCTGCTTTACACAACTCCTGACGGAGTATGCAGCGTCCAAATGTAACTGAAAGAAGCTCAAATACAGACCGTAAATTGCAATGATTGACAACTGTTTTGGTAGCATTCTTCTTGTCAGTTTCGTTCATATTTCTCTCCTTGCCATCCACCTCAACTTTATTCGGCAAAGCAACTAATAGCATATCAAATGCTCCCATTCTAGCACCAGCAATTGACATGTCGGATACGTCAATATTAGACTCTTCTCCCGAGAGAAGATGCGGATTAGTCAATGCATCCAATACTCTTGGGAACATATGTGTCACAACAGCAACACACCCATCTCTTGGAAGGCATGCATTGTGGTTCTTCTTGTCTTCTTCTGTTCGAAGTGACAGAGCATCATATGTTACATAGTGAAGAATTGCAATGGCAAGATGGAATATGCTCAGAGGAGGTCCCATGTTGAGCTTGTCCTCGTAAAATCCATTGTGGATTGTACTCATGATAGCAACAATCTTCGCCAGGTACTGCTGATCAATATCAAGAAGGTAATTAATCTTATCTTCTCGGGACATACCATTCTGAACGAGTTCCCTATACCTCACGACCTCTTCTAGCACCCATTTGAGAGCACCCATGAGATGGTCCTGGCCACGACAAGCTTCATCATGCACGTAAGACATAACTTCTGCAATACCAGCACTTGGTCCACAATCATTTACTATTGACTCAATAGTAGCAGCATTAGTTGAAGGAAAGAATGGGATTGTTGATGTGTGTTGTATTGGCTCCTCTTCCCTACATGCATCAGTTGCACTACCTTTATCCCTTTTTCTCTTCCTTTTCCTTTTTGATGCTTCACAATCTAATTCCTCCCATGTCCCAGATAAATCCACTGAAACAGAAACATCTGGTGCACCATCATCAAACGTTTCTATATTGGGTTGGTTGCGGTAGGAGGAATCAAACAATTCACTACAATTTCCACTTCCACATAATAATGGTGTAAGAATTCCACCATTAGGCAAACGATGATGTGGTGGTAAACATGATGAGTTGATATCTTTATATTTCCGCCTCCGAGGTGAATATTGTGGGGACTGTACATTATGATTTTCTACATCATATCCACCCACTAGTTGCGATGAGTTTGTGAAATTATAATTTCTTGACATTGGGGGTTGCAGAATAGTACTGTCTGCTGTCCCACCGGCGGTGGCACCACCATAATCCAATGACTTAGATGCATAATTATCCGATACAAAATCTTCTGCAGGAGATAACCCTACATGAAAGGAATCATCCAAGGAATTGCTTGAGCATTGGGCTGCAGATTTATCAGTGTCAGGAAATTTAATATCATACTCTTCCGGGATATTATTGTCGTGCTGCTGTAAAAATATATCCTCATAATGCTGCTGCTGTTGCTGCCACCGCTGTAAAGATGAAGAGTCATACTCTGAAGTAGGTTTACCGTCTTGATGAAGATTATCATCATCAGTTATTTGGCTGTAGATTCTTTTTTTTTGACCCTTTTTCTTGAGGTATTTTTTCCGTGCCTTCGCCGGAGCTATTCTGCGGAACCTCGGTGGCGTTATAGAAATTATTGGACATGCTTGAGGGATTATCGGATGGCTATATCAATAGGAACTACTGCATGTCATTTTTACTACTAAAAATAAAAGAAAATGTTGTTGCCAAAATTGGCCAACTGATGCGGTATCTTTGGCATCTTGCGTTTGCTCGCCGTCATTTAATGTTTATACTAACATAGCTACTGGCGCCAATAATTGGTGTCAAATACAGTAGTAGATGATTACTGCTTATACTCTCATTATAAATAGATCACTTTAGATTATGTCATCATCACTAGCAGTTACGGCTGCTCGTCGAGTATTGTGCAGCCGAAGGGTGCAGATATGTCCACAAATCACATCTAGATCGATATCATTGCAACAAGGTGCATCCCCTGCTCAATGGAACTGCTCAGCATTAGTATATCAAACAAATACTACAATATTACGCCGTCCATTTTCATCAATAATAGAGAATTCATCAATAGATTCATCTACTCCACCGCCGCCGCCACAGTCACTAAATCGGAGACGAAAAAAGAAGCCAAATCAAACAACTCAATCATCATCCTCGACAATAGAAGCACAACTGCAACCACTAACAATAGATGAATACAATCCAGAACAAATTACAACACAAATATTTACAACAGCAAAGTGGAAGATTAATTTTCATTATGAATATGTCCGGTTAACAGTTGATGATTATGAACGTCATTTGCGGTATGTATTAGATCATTTGCAAAATAGTAGAGATGATTCACAACAACAAGATACTACTACTACTAGTCAAACGGCTGACCAATTATTATCGAATATACACCCCAACCAACAAAAATGTACAGCGACACATCATCTACTCTCACCATCAGTATTATCCGCGGCAATACGGTCATTAACACGATGTAAAATTGATACACCGCTCTTATCACAACGTATCCGTGCTATTGAAAAGTTAATTGGTTTAATAGGATGGACTCCAATAACAGAAGAATTAAGTTATAGATTATTAGAGGCGAATGGTAAAGCTGGGAATGTTCGACGGACATTGGCATTATTAGAATTGAGGAGGAGGAGGGGATATGTCCCAAGAGAACATGATGTACGTACATTTGAAGAATATAATCAAGATGGCAGTGTCAATACTAATAGTAGTAGAAACAGTGGTGGTGGTATAGTCCGTGGTGAAAAGGAATTCATACAAGCAATACAATCAATCAAATCAGCACAATTGCCACTACGACGACAACGTAATATCTATTTACATGAATCATCCTATGCATCCAACATGGATCAAGAGGAGGGATTACAATTAGATAATCCAACACGATATTTAGATGCTATATTATTAAATATGCATCAACGTAATATTAAATTACGTCCGGAAATGGCAACACAAATGTTAAGTTGTTATGCCTCGACTGGACGGACTGGACGTGCTATACATTATTTTTATAAGGTAGTGAGAGATGAAATTGAAGAGGATGGTGTATATATTAAGGGACCACATCCTACACATTTGGGTAAGGATGAGTTAGATGAGTGGAAGGAAAGTAGAAGAAAAGAGGGAATGGGAGTTAGGATTGATGGTGTGGAATCATTGGATAGTAGTAAAGACGA
>Ga0214478_101182_pt1 | contig 13716 bp, 5 predicted proteins | sample M1_20Mar14CPVII9_2_FD_178001 | JGI IMG/M metagenome (GOLD analysis project Ga0214478, IMG submission 178001) | Marine eukaryotic communities from Monterey Bay, California, United States - M1_20Mar14CPVII9sort6BwellD7 | ecosystem: Environmental > Aquatic > Marine > Unclassified | place: USA...
AGCTACAACGAAGGAAACACCACCAAAGGAGGTATTAAATGATAAACAACGATTACAAATGCTCAAGAAACGTGGATTAGAATCAGATGAGAAGGTTAAACAGATTAAGGAGCAGGTTCGTAAGCATTTTGATGGTGAAAAATTGGATGTTACTAATATTTCTACAAATAATACCACCACTGCAGTAGAAGATTCAAAAATGGATAATAATGATGATCCAATGGAAAGTAATACCGAATATCAATATGCCCAAGCAACGTATGATCATGAATTAATGACATTATTAGAGCATGCATTACGCGATGCATTTATTAATATTGATAAAGAGATATTACGAGAGGTACAGGGTGATAGGGTACAAGAATCGAATTTTGTGTATGGTGAAGATTATGATATTAGTCGTCATGGATTAGATGATTGTGTTGGTCATTTACCAAAAGAGGCTAGTAGTGTGCCTGGACTTGGAACTGACGGTGCCAACACTGACACTACAAAAAGCAGTGGTAGTGAAGAAAAGGAGGAAAGTCATCCAACACCTAATGATGATGAAGATGCAGGAACAACTGCCGTAGTTGTAATGACAACACCTAAATGGATAGTATGTGCCAACGCCGGTGATTCGCGTGCGGTATATTCACGGTCTAACCACAGGGCAGTACCATTATCATATGATCATAAGCCTGACGATGAAGACGAGGAACGTCGTATTCGTGAGGCTGGGGGATATGTCAGTGGTGGTCGAGTTGAAGGCGACTTGGCAGTTAGTAGAGGATTGGGTGATTACCGATTCAAGGATTTAGATGCAGTAATGAGTGGATCAAAGGGAGAGAGTGTTCGTCGTGATACATCTATATTACAACGTCAAATTGCCAATACATTACAAGTTAACGAGGGTGGTGATAAGGATGTACCAATGCTACGCCCGAGTGAACAGAAAGTATCGCCACTACCTGATATTATTGTACAAAATCGTGACCCTAAAGAAGATGAATTCATCATCATAGCTTGTGATGGCATCTGGGATGTGCAAACAAATCAAGAATGTGTACGAATGGTGGCGGATATATTTGCTGAAGGAGAAAGCGATATTGGATTAGCATGTGAAGAGATACTTGATCTATGTTTGATAAAGGGGAGTAAGGATAATATGACTGCTGGTATTATCAAATTTCCAAAGCAAACCACCGGCTCGGGAGGCGGAGTAATGGCACGTAGAGAACGAAGGGGAGCGATCGACGCCGAGAATGACGATAGACACGATCAAGCACTTCGAAGAGTTTACAACCCTTACTTGCCACCGGGTGCGAGGGAAAACGAAGGTGCCGATGGTGGTGAGAACACGGAGAGTAATAGTGCTGAATAGAGACATATAAAGAGAGAAGAAAAGAACAATGCAGGATTAGATAGTCCTAGATTCTATTCCCTCAACCATAAAAGTAGACATGTATAGGACATCTATCTATAGTGCTTGGTTGAGAGCTGTAGGGAGGTCTTGGCTGTCAGACATGCAGCCAGCCAGCTAGGACCAGTGGTATCACCCAGTGGTATCCTACCACAAAAAAATGACGGCCCGAGAGATGTTTTGATAAGTTGATTCTTTAAATGATTATTTATATATTGTGTTCATTGGAAATTAATAAGATAATAGTCGTCATAATACCGTCTACCAACTGTATATTGTATGGGAAAGAGTCGATAGTCAAACATGGATTCGTCCACAAACAGTGAAAGAATAAAGACAAAGAGACATCTCTCCATACAACCAAGAGAAGAAGTACAAACACAACCTTTATTAGCAACAAAAGAACAACCTATGACGTCATTTCATCTTGGGGAAGAAGTTATCGGGGGATTTGCTGCTGGAGTTATCGGTACGCTACTTGGATTTCCCCTAGATTTAGTGAAAACTAGGTATGTTTGTGTGTACCTATATATTATAGTTCATGCATTATGTTATCATATGCTTGTCGTTATGCATATAATGTGATGTATGTTCATGCATATTATGTTTTGATATATACACTCATATTATCATATACTCTCATATGCAATGATTTAGAATGCAAACTCAATCTTCTGCTAGAAAACGATCTCCGATATCAATACTATCACATATATTAAGAACTGAAGGGCTGAGATCGATATACAAAGGAGTGGCGGCGCCATTACTTTCACTCAGCATAGTCAACACTCTATCATTTACAAGCTACTCATACTTTAGATCAACTCATCTGCATGGAGAAGATGGATGGGATTATAAGAATGCTCTTAGTGGTATGGCAGGAAAGTTCGCGTTATTGTTTTATGATGTGAATTCATGTGTTCCATGTGAAGTATTTGAGATCTGAGTGCTTCAATTGGCCTTTATATATCTTCATTTGATTGCCTTTGCAAGCCGTATGCACTAACTTGAGTTACTATCGTCTCTCTTCATCTTCTATAAACCGCTAAACGCGCATCTTCCAGGAGCGCCATTGTTTGGAATAGTAACAACGCCAGAGAACTTCTTAAAGACTCAAATGCAATTAGACAATACTCGACAGCTCAATGGAAGATTTACTAGCTCATTTCAATGTGCCAAGACTCTAGTATCTTCTCATGGACTATCTATTCTATACACAGGAGGGGGGATCAACACAATACGAGAAGCTGCATTTGTAGGGATCTACTTCTTCTGCTATGAAGGGTATAAAACTGAATTTCAACAACTTTTGATGAGAATTGAAAAGTATGTAAACCCAAATACAAACAATAATAGTCAGAGATCCTCTTGGTCGACAACATTTGCAATTCCTACGGCCGGAGGATGTGCTGGTGCATCTGCTTGGGCCTTGACATTTCCATTAGATTGTGTCAGAGCAGGAGTACAAGGGCAACAAATACCAACATCATCAAATGAACCAGTAATACAAAAGCGAGGAGCATTGGAAGTATTGAGAGAGTTGAAGGCAAAAGGATTCACTAGACTATATAGTGGAGTGAGTCCAACGATTGCTAGAGCATTCATAGTATCAGGAACTAGGTTTAGTGCATATGAAGGGGCTTTGTGGCTTTGTAGAAAAAGTGGTTTGATATCTAGCAATAGACAGTGCATATCTGATGAAGGCCCGGGAGCTTACGATGATTAACTTTAGAGTTCTCTACACTATATCAACAATCATACTGCCAATAATCACTTCTTCTATTCTTTCAATTGCTTGGCCAATACTGAAATGTATTGAGGTCCTATCCCGCAACATCCACCAATCAACTGGATACCTACTTTATGATCAATACTACTGTCATTGCTACTACTCAAACCATGATGTGTAGGATGCTTACATCTTCCATGCCACCGATTCACAAACTCTGAGTATTGTATCGGTGACAAGTCATCCCGCATACCTTGTGCTTCTTCTGAAGATTCTAAAGTCCAATCTGATTCTACCGGTGTCAGTCGATTAGCATATGCTCCTAATAGTATTTTTGGCGGCCTATCCTTCAATACTTGTTGTGTTTCAGATGATATTGACTGTTTTGGTGGATGCTGTAAGTACTTGTGGAATTGTTGATTCTCTCCTATCTCGTCAAGGGCTTTGCTGATTGCTTCTGGTTCACAACAATTGATCAGCACTCCAATTAATTCGACGTTCCTATTATGAGCATATTCAATTAACTTATGAATCGCATGTACAACAGACTCCCCGGCCCTAGTCTTCCCATCACTATTGAGAGTAAATGATACTAATACTGGATGCCGGATAACTTTGACATGATCACTGTAATACTTTGATATCGCATCAATGGCTTGGCATGCCTCTTCACAGCACGACATTGTTTCTACTAAATAGCAATCGATGTATGGGTGTAGACCCTCAACTGCATAAAGATATGCTGCACATCCATCTTCATGCTTCATTATTAAATCGGCTCTATAACTCTCAACTAATGGACCTAGTGAACCGAGTACTAGTACTGGAGTAGATGATTCGCTTGCTACTCTTCGGGCAATCTCTCCTGATATACCTACTAATCTTTTCCGTTCTTCTACATCTGTAAAGCCAACACCTGGTGTAATACCATAGGAGTTTGTAGTTATTGCTTGAGATCCAGCATCGACAAAGCTTTGATGTGTATCCTCAAGTTTAGAATGGTATTGTTCATCTACAATGGCTTTTGCAGACCATATCTTTCGATCGTCTGGAACTCCCCTCAGGAATAACTCTTCACCAGTACCACCATCTAATATGAGAGTTTCTGACGATGATGATTGCAATCTTTTCAGATGTTTTCTAAGCAAACTAGTATCATTATTACTGCATGATTCTGACTTGATAGATGATGTGCTCATGTTTAATGTTATTATATGGCGATAAGATCTTGATGTGTACGTTGAGGAGATGAATGCAATACTACGCAATGCCCTCATTATATACCGTGCTTCATCTAACACGAGAACATCAACAAGAAGGGGGAGAAATCTTTGCAAAAGGATACCATCAGTGGTATCCTCCATCAGTGGAAGAGTTCAGGAGAAAGGAGATAAGGTGGTGTTGGTTGGTCAATAGAGCAAGAGAGTAACTTCAATACAGGCATAAGAATACACTAATTAGTACTTTATCTATTCTTAAACTTTATCTATTCTTCTTCTTCTTCATCATCGTCCTAGCACACAGCACAAGGCACTGTATTAAAACTTGAGATGCTTTCCCTTCTTTCCTGATGAGCCGAAACCAGCACTCATGGCATCTCTCTTGGCCTTCTCCCGAGCCACACCAACATTGTCTGCTGTATTCCCATCATCTTCTCCCTGTGTTGCCCACTCCAATACCAAATGTCTACCATACAAATGTGTCCTCGACAAGGTCGTCATGGCATTCTGAGCTTCCTTACTTGTTACAAATTCACAGAATGCAAATCCACGATGTGTACCATCAAACTTCTTTGGTAATCTAACTTTCTTAAGTTGGCCAAACGATCCAAAGAGCTGTAGTAGTTCAGTCCGAGTTGCTTCAAAGGGAACATTGCGGACCATAATCTTTGTATTCTTGGAAGACTTGTCAACAGGTGGAGCTTTCGACGAGGACGAGGAAAGACTCTTCGTTGAGAGTTTAATCTCCAATGAATGTCCATCAACAAGCTTTCCCTGTAGTGTCTTGATTGACTGAAGTGCCTCTTCTTCAGAAGCAAACTCGACAAATCCAAACCCCATGGATACTTGTCTCATCTCTTGTGGTGCCGCTTTTCCTGATGTTGTCTTGTGTTTCTTTACTGGTGCTGCCTTGGTAGGTATCTTAACAGCACGAGGTTGACATCCAGCTTTTGTAAATGCCTTCTCCAACTGCTCTTCAGTAGTAGAAAAGTTGAGATTCTTGACATATACAGTTTGAGAGACTCCAGCGTTGTCGTTTGATTCGGTATGATCCACAACTCCTTGCTTGACAACTGTATCATTAACAGTATCTCTCTTCTTTGTTGTCTTGTCCTCTTCTTTTGGAGCAGTTGATTCTTGTTGACGCTTGCTCGACTCTGCAGACATTGGAGCCATCTCAAGATACAGCGGAACATGTTTAAACTTTTTATATGCCAGTCTTCTGAATGCTCGACGTGCATCGGTGGCATGACCATACTCCACAAGAGCAGCAGTCTTGGATGGTGGTAGCAACATCTTTAGCGGTACATCTCCACCAATACCATGAAAGACTTTAGTCAACTCTTCGAGTGTTGTATCATATGGTAAATTCTTTACCAATATCATTGTCTTGCTTCGTTTTGATTTAACATCACCACTACTTCCGCGACCATGCTTCCTTGTATTGTTATTTTCCAACGCCGTTACATCTACACCATGCTCTTCAAAGAAGGCAATATTCTCCGATATTATATGTGTCTCACCTAATGCTAATCGAACAGCGGCATTACCTGATGATATACCATCCTTAACATTCAAGACGTCTCCCTTGGATACACCTAGTCGATCAGCTACGTTATCAACAACGGCATCACCACGTAAATAACTAGCTGACAAACCCATACTTGTCTTCTCAGCCTCCTTCTGACGTGCCAATGCTTGTTTCTCCTTATATGTCAAATCATCGCCACCTCCTTCCAACTCTAATTGATCAACAGCAGAAGGTCTAGCCGGTAATATATGTATCAATCTACCCTGAAAATCTTCCCCATCCATTGTTTTCAATGCAAGTTTGGCATGTTTGTAATGTTCATATGTTATAAAGGCATATCCCTTGTTGCGTTTGGTATCATCAACTGGTATATGTACTGATGTTACATTACCAAAGTTTGTAAATGTTTCATATAATTCTTCTTCGGTTGTTGTGAATGGTAAGTTTCGTACGAATAGTCGATCGTTTAATGTTGCTGTTGTGGTAATAGTGCTTGGTTGATGTTGAGTATCTGCTGTCTTCTCGCTTGATACCTTGTTAGAAGTAGATGCTTGAGGTGTATCCTTCTCATCAGCTTCATCTTCACTGCTATCTTCATCACTACTTGAAGAATCATCCGAGTCACTACTGCTATCGACGCTACTACTACTGTCACTATCACCTCCCTTCTTATCATCTTTATTATCAGTTTCATCATTATCTGATAATATATCAGCCTTGACTTGTTTCGACTTTAAGAAATCCAAGTCAGATGAAATCATATTCTTTGTTTTATTGTCGGCTGTTTCTTCTTCATCGGAGTCTGAACTGCTATCACTACTCTCACTCTCACTACTGCTGTCACTATCGCTATTAATCTCTTCATCTTTATTTTGCTTTGTTTCATCAATCTGCTGTTCAACTTCCATGGCATCGTCATTCGACCAAAATTTTGATTTAGATACCGGGCCGCCACTACTGCTTGTATCCTTTTGTTTATTGTTATTGGAAGTAGATGTAGAAATACCCATTGCAGATAGAAACTCATCTCTTTTACGATCTGCCTCTGTGTTTACTTCATTGGTCTGCTGCTCTTTATCCTTTGTGGTATCCCCTTCCTCTTCCTCATTATCACTCTGCTGTTGTTGATTATGTAACTTATCATATCGTGAACTACCAACACTAAATTTACTCCATGGTCTATATTCACTCTTTTCTTTGGAATGTTTCTTTTTACTAAATGCTAAACTAACATTTAGTTTCGATGTACCAATAAAACTTTTATTATAATATGATACTGCAGCTGATGCTTGTGTGGGTGTTGAGAAACCAATGAATGCAATACGGCGTGATTTACCTTCTGTTGTTTTTAAGATTTTTACATCGGTTATTTGTAATTGTATTGATGTTGATGATGATTGTTGAAGTAAGTGATTTTTAAGTTTAGATTCATTTGTTATTGATAGTGGTAAGTTCTTTATACATATTCGTGTTGTTGTTGTTGATGATGATAGTTGTTCAGATGATGTTTGTGTAGGTGATGTATCGTTGCCTGTTGTGGCTATTGTTGGTGTCGTCATAGTTGATATCTATTGCAAATCGTATGCTGTTTATGATTGTTTCTCAGTACAGCTGTAGTTAGTAACTTTGGCAAATCTTGAATGAAGAAAATTACTGGTGTCGATTGTGTTATCTTGTGGCAGTAAGTCAAGTGTCACGGATTACTACGAATTGAAAACAGTGTAACATATGAACACTAGCAAAGGGAGGTACGATCATATGGTATGCTATCCAATAGATGTGTATTCTATTAACACCCACAATCCCTATATGATAGATATATAAGCCGGTATTCTTTTGCAAATAACGTGAGTAAAACCATGGGGTAAAACATCTTGAAGATAAAATTTGATCGAGGTAGTCCTGCCTACTGGGGCGTGTGGCCGGAGATATTGATATATCTACATACGATATTTAGTAGATATACTACTGTACAGCAAAGATATTAATAGCATATAAAATGAGTACCAAAAAGGCAGTACCATTGTCGGCTACAGAATCTTGTGCACAAGATGGTGAATCTACAAAAAAATATGAGAGTACAAAACATAATGATATCATTATCACTGCAATGCAGAAGATTGATCCATTCTTACGATTCCTAACAAAGGCTACGGGTAAGACATGTGTTCCTATCAAGTTGCTACATCAGGTATTACCCAAGTCATCAAGCAGTAGCAATACAAATGGTAGCATTAGTACTGATGATATGAACAGTGCACCGTCAGCAAAAAAGCCAATGAGTGTAGAATCAAATAATAATATGAGTGAGATGATACTACATGAATTAAATCATCGTGGTGTATTGAATTATAATCACAGTAAACAAACTGTTGGTTTTCCATTACCTCCTTCTCCCTCTAACTCAGCTGATAATACAGATAACTACTCAACAGATTCAACTTCTACTGCAAAAAAGTCTTTAATTATTCCAAAGCCACCATCGAAAATGGTAGGGAAGGGACTACATGGTTCATCGGAACCGGCTGCCAAGCGTCGAATGAAGGTATTAAAATGGACATTAGATAAAGTTCCTAATTGGGTTTGTAAACAAAAGGATACACCAGTTCAAAGTGCTAAGAAGCCAAAGGCGAAGAGTGGTACCAAGAAGAGGAAAAGTAAAGATGATAATAATAATGCAACAACTGAAAAGGATATTGACATGCACGACGAGAAACATGACAAAAATACAGAAGAAGTTGACGAAAGACTGGATGACTGTCAACAACGCCGGTCTGCATATCAGGCATTAGATTCGTTATTAAGTGGTAAATCTGCAGAGAAGAAACAAACCACCATGGCAACAATTGAACACAATAATGATGATAACAAGAAACAATCTACAAAGCAATGGCTACCATGTCAGGCTGCATATGCTGGATCTGATCCAAGTAGAGAAGTTCGATACGGCGTATTATCTAAAGAAACAATGGCAAAGATTCCATCTGAAATCTTGCAGCTATTTGATTTATTAGATTCAGATGAAAATGGAATGAGTTGTAGTGCCAAACCAAAGCGACAATTATATTTACATCAAGCAAAGGCTATTGAATCTGCAATGAACAATACACATACAGTTGTACAAACTGCTACAGGCAGTGGTAAAAGTATGTGTTTCCTACTTCCAGTATTAGCAAAAGCCATGAGATCTATCCAACAAGGTAACACTCCAAGCTGCTCTGGTGGAGGAGAGGCAGCAATACTCTTATTTCCAACGAAGGCACTCGCACAAGATCAGTATTCCAAGATTAAGTCGTTACTTCAATCACTTCCGATTAATGCAGGTGTAATTGATGGTGATACGCCTCATCAACAGCGAGATGATATTGCCGATACATGTCAGATTATTCTGACAAATCCTGACACTTTACATGCAGCTCTACTACCTAATTGGAAGAAGAAACAGGCATATCAAAGATTATTATCAAGGGTAACAACTATTGTCGTAGACGAAGGACATGTCTATGATGGAGCGTTCGGTGCACATGTTTCTTTAGTATTAGCAAGGTTGAAGAGAGTATGCCGTGTAGCGTCATCTCCATCTAATACTGGCAATAACAGAGCATCAGCAATCACGTTTATTGTATGTTCTGCCACTATGTTACATCCCGAAGCTTGCTTTCGACAATTATGCCCTGTTGGAGAAGAGGAGAAAGTAAGTGTTCTAACTTCACAAGATGATGGCAGTCCGTGCAATGCAAAGCACTTTTTCGTTTGGAACCCTCCGATTCTTGATGTCAATGGTAACTCCACAGAGAGTGTGTTTGTTCCTAAAGCAAACAAAACAAAAGATGAAAAGGCAATAGAATGCGAAGCTGATAATGATGCAACGACCTTTAACATACCAATTGGTTCACGAAAGAGGAAAAGAAAGGGAACTTCTACAATGGGACAAAACAGTCATTCACAGCATTCAAATATCTTCATTCGTCGTCGACATGCTGCTGATGAGACAGCATATATTCTTGCAAAAGCAATAGCAGGCGGTATTCGAACAATTGCCTTTTGTAAGACTCGAGGTTTGGTTGAGTGGGTATATGAAAAGACTTTGTCAATACTTCAGTCTAACCCTGATACTGCTGACTTGACATCCAAGGTAGAGTCCTATCGAGGTGGCTATACAGCAGAAGTAAGACGAAGTATTGAAGAAAGGCTTTTTCAACGAAAACTATTTGCAGTTGTCGGCACTAATGCGCTCGAGCTTGGTGTTGACGTGGGCGGAGTAGACCTCACACTGCATACCGGATATCCTGGAAGTATCTCTTCATTGCTACAACAAGCTGGCAGAGCTGGAAGAGGAAAAGATGTTAGTGCAAGTGCTCAATCATGTGCTATAATGATTGCCTTTAGCAGTCCGGCCGAACAATATATATGGAAGAATCCAAAGATATTATTAACCAAGGGCAGCGATAAAGCTCCTGCACTACCGCTGAATGGAACTGTTGTCAAAGGTCATCTTCTTTGTGCAGGGCAAGAGTTTCCATTGACCGGAGATCAACCTGTATCGTGTCTGTTGAATGAGTGTGGAAAGTCGAACGACGATTGTCCATCTGATTGCACCTTACTTTCTCCAGCACCAGACGAATACGAAGAAAATGTAGCCTATTTGGTGAAGAAGGGACTCTTATCAAGCAAGGAAGTGACTGTTGCCTCTGCAAACACAAGAATGTCGAATGAAGTAAGAAGAATATCAGTCTTCACAACTCATCCGGTAGTCAAGAATCCATGGAAGAGGGTATCTTTGAGATCTATCGAGCCAGTGTCATATGCCATTGTTGATTTAAGTCACAATCTACAAGGTGAAAAGACTGATAAGATTCATCATCCTTCAGTAGTATTGGACACGATCCCATACTCTAGAGTGTTCTACCATTCGTTTCCAGGTGCTGTCATCATGCACCGAGGAAGGAAGTACCGAATACAATCAATGGAGAATCCACCGCCATTTGTGGGGGGATCTTCATATGACTCTTGTGGATGTAACGACCTCCTTGCTTTTGCCAAGCCTACGACAGTACAGTATTCAACTCAAGCTTTATCATGCAATCAAATCACTGTTGTGAAACTTATTAAACATGCTGAGAGCAACTGTAACGATAAGAAGAAACAAGGAGGAAAGGAAGAGAAGAAAAAGGCAATCTCAAGCACAGTTGCTGGGTATGGTATTGTCACTGTGAAGCGGACAGTACATGGATACAAGAAGCTATCTCATGTCAATAGAACTGAGATATCCCGAACAACCATTTCTCTCCCGCCAATGGAGTTTGATACTCATGCTCTTTGGATTGATGCCGATGCTACATACTTGAGAGAGTTAGTTTTGGACTATGATAGTGGGGTACATGCGTTATCTCACGCAATGGTAGCAGTTGCACCACTATTTGTCGCCTGTAGTATTGCCGATATTGATTGCGATCACAGTAGATATGATACAACGCGGATTCTGATATATGATCAAAGGGCAGGAGGCTCAGGTATCACTGCCCAACTATACCCTTTCATTTTAGACGCAATGAAAGCGGCAGTGGAACTGTTAGAGGAGTGTACATCGTGTCATACTTCTAAATTTGACGGCGGGTGCCCTGCTTGTTTGCAATCTGTACCTTGTGATAACTTTCATCAAGACCTTTCAAGGTCTGCTGGTGTCAAAGTGGGAAAACACTTGATAAAGAGACTTGAAGACAGCAACCTGAACACACAAAATGGACAAAATGGATCTGGCGGAAGCAATCCGAATGTCAAAAGTCCACACAAGCCAAAAGGCATCATGATCGGCCGAGCTTCTTGGACGAACAACAAAACAGATCGAACTCGATTTGCTATGAATGACGAGATATGATTTGAAGTACTAAGTCACTTAACTTCTTAACTTAACTCTTTTTCTTTACATTCGACATTAGAATCAAATACATATACTTTCTACCCAACAGTCGAACTATACACTAAGAGAGCTACACGGCTCTAATACCAAGTAAGCCATCATTTGCTTCATGTTCTACTACCATACTACCACTAGAGATACTACTTGCATCGTACCATGAGCTCTTATCTAATTTTTCTTCTCCTCCCGAGCAACATAACCAGACAAAGCACCCACCACCATCATCACTTGAAGTAGCATGAACAATGCTTGATTCTAATTCATAAGATGTGTATGTGGTGAGATTCGTCTCTACAGGCTGTTCATCAGAGGTATCTGGGTCATCATCAACAAGATCGGTAGACTCTGCACTAGCTCGAAGGATTTCTTCTTGTACAATCCTTTCTACCTCCCTCTTTAAATCAGCATGATCATTCTCGACCTTATTTGCAGAAAATGGTGTGGTAGAAGTCTCAGTAGATATGTCAGGTAAGTCAACTTTTGACGCCTTGACTTGTTCAAGTTCATTCTGATACTTCTTTAACTTCTCTTCAGTATTCATTTTATCCTTCATTAATAATTCAACCTTGTCTGACAGAACCTTATTTTGATTGGCTAATGAAGACTCAAGCTGCAAAATCCGATGTTTGACTTGCTCCGCCGTCTCCTTCCTTTTAAGCTCGTCAGCAATTGAGCGTTGCTTCTCTATCTCTGCCTCGGCTTGTTGCTTGGCAATCTCAATCTCTTTGGCTTTAATCTGCTGGGTTAGCTGTTTTTCTATTCGTTTGGCTTCCATATTGGCTACTGACAAGACAGTTTCCAAACATTTTCTATACTCAATCTCCTTCTGCTCTCTTACTTTATCAGCCTTCAGTTGGGTATCCTTCTCATTCTTATTCGATACTGTATTCTTTTGATATAAGGTAATCTGTTGTTCCGATTCTTGTTTCTTTTGCTCAGCTACATTAACCTTGGTTGTTTCTGGTTGTTTCTTTCTCGCCTCATTCTGTTGTTTAACAACAATAGCAACTTCTTCTTGAGTCTGAGTTTCTCTAGGCGATGTATCCACTGCTACTGGATTCGGGGGTGTCTTCATCAATACTTTATCAACAACTTCTTCCTCTTCCTTAATACTCACAATATCTCTACCAACATTGCTTTTTAAGTACCTATCAGATATCTTTCTTTGCATAGCAGATGATTGCTGAGACTTCTTATTCAATTCAAGTTGCATCCCTTTACTACTAGTTTGCTTCTTCTTCTTCTTCTTTCTATCTCTAGATGCAGTATGCTTACTGCGTCTGGTAAAGAAGGACCTACTCTTTGACTTTTGTTTGGTATTGAATGATGATATCGAAGGAGTCTTCTTGGCATGTCTAATGGAAGAATCTGTGGACTTGTTCGACGGGATCGCACTTGAAGACTTCACAATTGATGATTTGGTAACCACCACGCCACTAGTTTTTTGTTGTTTCTCAATACTCTTCTTATGCTTATTGCTCTGTACTCTTGAAGATACCATCTCCGTCTGAATTGATATAGGTGAATAATTATTCACATGTCGTTGAGATACATTAGTGCTGCTGGGACGATGACGGGGTGTTGCAACGAACTCTGTCCTAATCGTCTCTGGGGAGTCTCTATCTTTTCCACTTCTATGATTCTCTGGCGTTGCCTTTCTTATACTTGCTGTTGATTCTAGTTTTATACTTTTCAATGTTGATGTTTGTCTGCCCCCATTTCGACTACTCCTTCTATAGCAGGATACTTGTTCAGTAACAACTGAATTATCATCTACATCAAAGTATGTATCATCATCTCTACTTTGTAATTGACAAGGCTTATTATTGTTATCATTACCTGATGATGATTCTTCTAAATATGACAATCGTTTTTGTAAACGAGAGTTACGATGTTTATTAATTGATGATAGGA
>Ga0214478_101186_pt1 | contig 13687 bp, 8 predicted proteins | sample M1_20Mar14CPVII9_2_FD_178001 | JGI IMG/M metagenome (GOLD analysis project Ga0214478, IMG submission 178001) | Marine eukaryotic communities from Monterey Bay, California, United States - M1_20Mar14CPVII9sort6BwellD7 | ecosystem: Environmental > Aquatic > Marine > Unclassified | place: USA...
TTACGTTTCTTCTCAATTTCCTTCTTGTGTTGACTAGAATACCAAAATGGAGGTAGAATAACATTCGCGTAACGAGCAGGACGTGGGAACTCTAGTTCATCCTTATGATTGGGATCTAATGAAGTCAGAATCTCATCGCCAACTGAACCATCTTCTTGTGTAAAGAGTGCTTGTTCCAACTTGAAGAACATGGTGTACTCAGTATAGGGCTTGGGAATTTCATCCTTATCCTTCTTGGGGTATGACTTCTTCTTGTAGTAGTTTTGGGGATTTCCGTGACGGATACACAGACCACGGCGATGGGCCACATTGGTGCAACCACCTTCAAAGTTACAAATGGCACGATTATGCTTGTCCACATTATTATTGGGATCGTTATACTTGGGTGGTGCAACAGGGACACATTGTGATATAGTCCGAACCTCCCCACATTCGTCGGGTGATGCACTTTGATGACGTACGCACAACCCTCTCTTCTTAACTTGATTATCACATCCATCAAATTTGCAAATCTTTACAATTGCCCCATGCCGTTTACATACACCTATGATATTGTGTGGGCGGGGATAAAGCGAGGGTGATGGGTGAGGGTTAAGGGTGGATTAGAATTAAATTTGTGCACATCTTATGCACACTTTTAATAAAACAGTACAAACCCCTTACCATTATTAACAATATTATTCGTACATCCCTCAAATGCACACGTACGTTCAATTGATCCATGTCTAATACATGTACCGCCCTTACGTGCCACTTTAGTACACTGCTCGCCACTCTCTGGATCAACATGGGAACATTGTTTCCGTGCTTCACGTCGTGCGCCGTGGCGGGTGCATACACCGCCTTGTTTGGCAAGGTTGGTACAAACTTCATTAGTTAGAGGGTTAATATAGGTGCATAATTGTTTCCGTGCACCGTGTTTAAGGCATACGCCACCCTGTGATTGAAGTTGCAGTTGCGAAATGATAGAAGAAACATGTCATGTGAGCAACATAATTAAACGTACGCGTCGTGTAAAGTAGGCAACCCAATACCGCCGTCGCGTGGATGATGCACATTATACACGTATGCACGAATATAATTATATACACCCACACCACACACACTGAAATACAATAATATCACGATTACGCACCTGTACAACAATATTTTGACATGATGGGTGAGAACAATTTTTATGCCCATGTTTATCTTTCCCATCTTGATACTTATTGCTATCAACGACGCCGTCAACAATACCACCACCGCCGACGCCGCCACCAGTAGCAGCACCAATAGGCATACAAAAAGTAGAAGAGGGCAATGGTAAATGTTTATAACATAATTTACCACGTACAACAATGTTTTGACACCCATCTTGTCGGCAGGTGTTTGTAGTTTTCTTTTTGGATCCGCCGCCACTTGGTAGACTTGCGGCTGCTACTATATCGGTAAGGGTTAGTTCATCCATCGTTGTATTATATAGGGGCGTGTAGTAGTAGGGGCTATTGATGATTCACTATTGCAATTGTAAAATTATGGCAAAAATGATCGTACGTGGAGTGTGCATGGAAATCGTTTTAACTAGAGAGTAAGCCACTTTTCTTCGCGCGGATAATTCCTTACAAAACTATGCCCCCCAACTTGGACTACACCCCTCTCCTCCGACAAGAACTTATACTCCCTTCCTAATATACCCATACATGCACCAATAAGTGGCCAAATTGAGCTATATTCTCACAAATTTCAAGATTAATACCCCCTCGATCTGAGGCTAGCGTAAAACCTTATATCCCAGGGGGAATCACGTACGGTGTCGCACTGTTTTTGCCGAAGACAAATGTGGGGTCATCCACCATTGGGGTCATTGGTATCCTCGTACGATCGAGCGAGATCTACCTGAAAAGAAGAAGAGTGGAGCATTACTACCCCTTTAAAGTCAACATTGATATATGCAACGAGGGCGTTAGCATGGATTTACCTTCGTCGAGTACGAGTGGTCTTCTGAGAGGCTTTTTGATGGTATCCTCGTACGATGATAGTGGCTACGCTGATTATGGTATACTTAAAGTACACCTCACGCACTGGTAAGCAAACTATGTCACTTGTTTTGTACTAGATCCTTACTCTACATCATACCTCAGTCATACATAAACACGTTTTAAATGAGTTATTTCTTTTCTAGAAACAACTTCTATTGCCTTACCTTACTCAAAGTCATCAAACAAATCATCCAACACACATCCAGCAACCACCTCTTTTAAGGCATACTCGAACCCATCAACGAGGGCATTAAGACTAGCACTAATGATATTCCTATCAACACTAACGGTAGTCCACTTCACTTGAGTTTCTACATCCTTGAATTCAATCATAACTCGAGTAGCAGCCTGTGTGGCCGATTCAGGATCAAGGATACGAACTTTATAATCGACCAATTGCAAATTCTTCAACTCGGGATGAGATGGAGTTAATGCCTGTTTCAATGCATTAGCTAAAGCGTCCACTGGTCCATCACCCTCAGCTACATCAAGTCGGTCGGTAAAATCAGTTTCATCATCGGCATTTTCGAGTACGCGGACCTTCACAGTAGCCCTAGATAAACTAGTTTTACCACCTGAGCCATGATTCTCTGACCCATGTGCTTCCATTTTCGACATGACACGACTTGCACTATCTACATTCGTATCGTAAACTTGTGCGGTATAATCCAATACCCTGAATGGTGGGCAGTATCCCTGTGTTGAATGTAATATCATCAACTCGACACTAGCATCGGCACCCTCGAATGTATATCCCATACTTTCCAACTTTTTCACACGTTCCAATATAACCAAGGCACGTTCCGCCACCAACTTATCATCATCAATACCAATATCTAACTTCTTCATTTTGCCTAATATATTCTGTCTGCCACTTAATTCACTAATTAATACACGTAATTGATTCCCAACTTTCGATGGATCGACATGTTGATAGGAGTCTGGTGAACGTTCAATTGCAGCCACGTGTAATCCACCCTTATGTGCAAATGCCGAGGCACCGACATATGGTGCACCTCTATCAGGTGTGCGGTTTAATGTCTCATCTAAGTACCGACTTAAACTTGTAATGTCTTGTAAATTATCTTTGCAACTCATTTTGGATGTGCCGCAATGTAATGCCAATGATGGGATGATACTACATAAATCAGCATTACCTGTACGTTCACCGATACCATTAATAGTACCCTGTACTAATCCCACACCACTATTCACTGACATGATACTATTAGCAACAGCTAATCCACAATCATTATGACAATGTATACCAAAAGTCGTTTGTTGAAACTTGTTAATTGACTCTTTTGTGATCTGTTCAATTTCCCATGGCATACTACCACCATTGGTATCACACATTACTAATACTTGTGCACCGGCATTTACAGCGGCCTGACAACATTTTAATGTATATTCACTATCATATTTATATCCATCAAAGTAATGTTCGAGATCTACCATGACTTTACGTCCTTGACTAACTAGGTAACTAACTGAATCATAAATCATTTCCAAGTTTTCTTCGGGATTGGCGCGAATGATATCAGTAACTTGCCATAAATGTGCTTTAGCCACAATACAGACAGTCGGTGCTTCACTTTCAATTAATTTTAATATCTGCTGATCATTCTCAGCCTTGATACCCTTACGTCGTGTACTACCAAATGCTACTAACTTACCTTGTACATCTTGACTTAATTCAGTCTTTGCTCTTGTAAAGAATTCTTCATCTTTTGGATTTGATCCTGGCCATCCAGCTTCAATGTAATCTACATTGAATTTTGATAAACGTTGTGTTATTTTTAATTTATCATCACAACTTGCACTTATGCTTTCCATTTGGGTACCATCTCGTAGGGTTGTGTCATATATTAATGCCTGTTTTGGACCACGTACTGCTGCATTGTTATTGATGGTTTGTTGGTTAGTATTTGAGGCATGATCGTTGGATTCATTATCAAGTTGTGATACTAAATCTTTTGCAATCCAATCATCTGAGAAGACATCTGTGGCGGAGATACCGAATAGCATATCATTATGGTCAGTAGTTGAATAGATTGAAGTAGTACTTCTTTTGGTATGTAATCTAGAGGTATCAATACTGTGGAGAGTTGTTGATATAGTTGATGGGTATGATTGAAAGGGTTGAACTTGTAAAATTGTGGATAAAAAGATACTCAGGGGTATCTTTAGTGATGATGAGCCGCTCATCATTATCAGTTTTACAATACTTGATGTATAGTATGTTGTCCGTAATAGGGGAGGGATATATTATGAGGCAGGGGGTGGTCAATAAAACACTACTACTTGTACTTCAACACAAAAGATGATGGATGGCTGGCAAAACATCTGCAGACAATGGCGAGGCCTTAAAAGGATACCAGAAGATACCCTGCTCATTACTAAGCTATGAACACTATAGACCTCATCTATTATGGTAGTTTAGATTTGCTTAGCATGCGACGCGGCTCAAGCTGAAGTATAGAGTGTGTCTAACTCCTTACCGAGGAGATAGATAGTCGGTTATCTCTCATCACTTAATATCATACATATTAGTGAGACTATTACGCTATCTAGTGTGGCTAGACTCATTATCTCTTATTAGTCGAAAAAGTATGTGCAATATCTTTCTCTCTCCTCTCTTCCTCGTCCTCGTTTCCTCGTCTTTAATCTATCTTTACTGTTCGCTCATCTACCTTCTGTGCCCAATTCAAAGTCATTATCATTGACTTTATATTCATACTGTGGTATGGCTCATACACAACAGATACTTCTCTCCTCACGATCATACGTCAAAACACTCATAATACCTTGATTAATCTCCCTAACGAATATAATCTGAGGAATAATCTTAATAACTGACCATATAATTGGACCCGCAAACATCAAAAAGTATGGATGATCTTTGTCTGATACTTTAGCGAACCCCGCCCCATACACGATGGACATTATAACGTTAATGATTTGCCATACTATTCCCAATAATACTATTCTTCTATTATACAATGATGCTCCTGTAATACTCAATATATTAAATCCAATCCCCACTCCCGTAACTACCATTGCTATTATATAATATTTCTTTACATGATCTTGTTCTTCTTCACTTAATACCATGGATAAATCCTCATCTTTAGCAACAGTTAGCATAATTAATAGTATAATTCTCAAAATGATATCGATTCCATTGATAATGATTGTGGCACGTTTAGAATCACAACAACAGCATCCTTGTCCTCTTCTTACATTACCACCAGTCAGCAATGGCTTCTCTAGTAGATTCATCTTAAGTACTATATGATGTATTCGTATTAGATGAGTGTTAATATTATTATCTAATAAAGAACTATCTGTACCATTCTAATGAAGAAGCTGTATTATATCAAATATTGGGAAGAAAGTCAATGTATATGCTTATAGAGAGGATAGGGAGAGAAGAGTTGATTGTTTTATGTTTTGCAATGCTTTTTTGCAAAAAAGATATTGTGGTATCTTTTTATTATTGACTTATATCGACCAATATGATATGTATCTAATGAGTTATAGCTTAATATGCCTTTGTCAATCACCGACAATGGTTGTGTTGTCTCCTCAGTGCTATATACCTCTATTGTACTACATAACAATACCACACGTCGATAATCCATCAATTGCCCTAAAAATTTGCATGTGATATCTTTGATTTTATTCATATGATATCGACCACGCGGCAGCTGCAGGCTTCTTGCCATCTATCTGATACCTCTATCTATCAACATCAAACGATATTGTACCTATTGTTCACCATCACTTCTTCAATCATAATTTCCCATTTAGTTATTGAAGACTCCCAATTACAATAAAGTGAGTGAAAAACAACAACAACAACAACAACAACAACAAAATGCAAATCAAAAATTAGCCGCCCAAGATAAGCTCTAGCCTTCTACGACGAAGCCTGGATAGCTTAATATGCCTTTGTCAATCACCGACAATGGTTGTGTTGTCTCCTCTGTGCTATGTATACCTCTACTACTTACAACAACACCACACGATAATCCGTCAATTGCCCTAAAAATTTGCATTTGATATCCAAAGAGAGAGGATGTGGTATTCTTTGTTCTATACCATCTCCGCGGGTGTCTACAATATTGGAGAGTAAGAGAATATCTAGGATATAGGAGAGTGAGAGCTTGAAGAGAGTGAGAGAATTGAGATATAATACAACATCAAGCAGCAATGATATCAGGGGCTAGGGGAAATAGGAGAATGAAAGAACAGCACAATAGGGCTCCTGTTAATGTGCCACCAGTTGCAGCAAATTCAACCAGACGACGCTCTTCATTTACATCGATGACATCAGTATCATCAGTATCGAATAATACTCGAAACAATAACAATGGTAGCAACAATAAGAAACCAATACGTGCATCACGACGACCAAGTCATTTAAATGAAATATCATCAAAAGAACGCCATTTAGAGAATGATGATGCATTAAAACAAGAACTACTCCGTGTAGAGACTGCTCATTCGAGTGAGTGGAAACACCCCATCGGATTCAATTTCCTCAGTGCTCTTCGTATTCTCAATGCTCCTGGAGATCCTGTCCTTAATAATACCGGATATTATATACAACCAGAAGAATTAGAAGATATACCCGCCATGTTTGACAGCTATCTCAATGTGAATTGTTTGTATTACTCACTAGTGGGAGTACTTGCAATAGAAACGTCTCTTACATTACCAATTCCCGAGCCTGATGCTCCTTTATATGCCCAATGGCTTATCACTGTTAGTAGATTCTGTTGGTGTGCTAACGGTATCTGGTCAATGTCCGCTGTGGTTGCATCGTTTCATATCTTATGGTGCATATATGCTACCCCTACTTGGGCTAAACGTCGGTTCGTTTTTGATAATAGTAAAACGATCTCTGTCGTCTATGCCATGGTAAGTTATGTTTATGTTAATGTTTATTGTTACCCCTTATATGCATATAGTTTTGCTCATATCTTGTGTTCAATTTCAGGGCTCCCCAAACTTTGGTATGATGGTAAGTTTTTGTGTATGTTAATTTGTTGTGCACCTCTTATTAGATGCTATAGGTTTGCTCACATCTTGTGTTCATGATACCAAAGTTGATTGGTGTAGTGACTGGAGTGATTGGTAGTATTGCAAACCAGGAAGGATTCTCCCAGAAGGATGTTATCTCGGCTGCATTGGGACTAGGACTTGGGTTTACTGTTACAATCATCTTTGTCTTATGCAGTGGAAGTTTGATATCAAAAGTAGTTCGGCCGTGGAAGATTGCGGACAAGAATCTACAGGAGCAGAAAGATGAATGGCATGAAATAGGAAGGAGGGCCGATGACTTTTATGACAATATCGACACTAAGATTGACCCTGATGGCGATTGGAAGAGTGTTAACATTGATAGTGCTGGTTTTGGTGGTCTTGGTATGCCCTATGTGGCACAACAGTTATGTAATGCCGGTTTGACATTGGAAATGTTGCTAGAGGTCAACAATGAGGTACTAGTTGACCAACTATTGCAAGGAGCAAAAGTGAAGACGTCTGGAGATCGTTTAAGAGTGATATTGTTCATTAGAAAGTGCTCCCAAGGAGATGCTGAGAGGAGGATGACAGGCACTCATACAGAACCTGAGGCTACCACGACGCATCAGTCATCAACAGAAAGTGTGTCCTCAGACGACGAGTTTGTGATTAGTCCCTACTTATGACGGGGTTTAGGTACATGTCAGTTAACAGTTAGAGATTAGGATTAGATTTATCTAGCCATTGCTTGTCGTAGCTGTAGTACAATCTTCCGTATTACTACCAGATTGCTCGTTCTTCAACCCATCCCATACTGAGCTAGTTTCCGGTATTCTTTCTGCAAATAAGAACTCATTTTGGTACCCTCCTTGATGTTGAACTACGACTGTCTTCTTTACTTTGACTGCATCTTCATCGTTAATCCCAAGATAAAGATTATCGGCCCACCTCTCGAAATATTGCTTTGTAATTTGTCTACTAGGACCCTTCCATTTATTACCTCGCCATCTGCCTCCCTGACAAACCAACTTTGAATCAAAAGAGTGGTTTCCCAACTGAAAGGTCTCATCTCTTTTAGCATGCACCATGCCAGGTAAGCTGGAAGATGCGCGTTGACACGATTTATGATGATGAGAAAGAAAGGAGATAGTAACTTATGTTAGTACATGTGGTTCAAAGGCAGTCAAATAATGGCTAATAAAGGCCAAATGAAGTATCCAAATCGCCGAGTTTTCATATCGAACACACGAAATCGTATGGTACAAAGATACTAACGCGGACTTTCCAGCAAGGCTTGAGTAAAAGAAACTTGGTCTTCGGATTATTATTGAACAATTCCACAGCCTTCAAACTTAGAGTACCACATAAGTGAACTGCCACCAGTATGACAGGCCCGTTACTAAACAGTCGTTTTTCTAGACTCTTTATCTGCCTACTCTTCTTAAGGTCTACACTTGATGTATTCAATGAGATAGGCCAGGTTTCATAATATGATGGTATCGACTAATCTTCACATGATTTAAACGAACCGTATATATGGGTCCATGAGATATGTTGTGATGTTGGTGCCATATTGTGCATTGCCCACTGCTTATCAACTAATACAATCTTCTCAACTTTGTCAGGAGGTAGTAGTTCTGATAGTAGCATGCTTAGATATCCCCGACCACAGGCAAGATCAATGATTGTATACTTTTCTCCATCTTTTAATTCACTGCTGATAACTAACTTCTGTATAGCAACAATGAAGGGTACGGCCTCTATGAACTCCTTGGTAACTTTGTCTTTATCAAACAATCTTTTCCAAAGTGGTTTGTTCCCACGATATCTTTGTCTCCATTTACATATCAGCTTGGGTGCTATATCAAATAAGTCAGGATATTCATTTGCAAGTGGATCATTGAAAAGCTCCTGTTTTAGGAATACCTCGAACTCGTCATCTGTCCATCCCACATCATTATTCACATCACCATCATTAGTAGATTGAAGAATGTTTGTTTGTTGTTGATCGGTATCTTCGACCATGTTTATTATTGAGTGTGTCCGTCAGAGTAGTGTAGTACTAGCCTGCTATAATGAACTAAGGTGTGCAGTGATGCCACCAAATATATTTACTACTACGATACAATATCAACACACGGATTATCACCATAATTTGTGATAGGCAAATCGGTATCTTTTTTACTTTACTCTCGATCTCCAAGCCTCCGCGCGCCGACGTCCTGTTATCCCACCAATCTCCACCCCGTGCGGTCAAGTAAGATGTAGATTGTACTGTATGAGTATTAGGTGGTTCTTGTTGCAATTAGAATGTGTGTTGTAGTGATAAAATCTTTCAATTGGTGGTGCAAAAAGGATACCTCTTGAGAGAGTCGAGATAGAGAGTGTCATTTTTTTTTTAGAGTTTGTTTGTTGTGTTAGTCATGGTTATGGTAGTGATGGTGGTGTCGTCGCCGACGAAGCATCGCTTGATTTACTAGCTCTCTACAAAAGTGATGTTGGTAGTAAAATTCTATCTTAGTTTGAATTATGCCAAGAAGAAGAAGATAATGAGAATGGTCTAGAGTCTACTCTGCTTGCATTGTATCAAAGTGACCTTGGGAAGAGTATATTATCATATGCAACTGGCGCTGATTTATGTGCACTGAATGTATCGAGTAAACAATTGCAGAGATTAACTGACGAACCATGGAATCATATAACAAAAGATGAATTTGATATGTCAAATGGTAAAGAAGGTTGGAGAGTTGGTATTTCATTTCTACGGCCGCCAATCCAAATTAACATTAGAGATGAGCATCAAGATTCAGCACCCCCATACAATGTCTTCTGCCTTACTTAGCGTCGTCACTACCTATTTGACAACTTCAATTTTAGCCATATGTATCCAAAATATAATCGCTTATACTCACTAATCCAAGAAATCTCAACGTCCCCTAGCATTTTACTCACCCTATCGTAACCAAGTAAACTACCTACCACATAACCACACTAATTTTCTGCCTCTTCCTCAATCAAACCATGCTCTCTGGCATACTAAGTCCAGCGGAAGATGAGGATGATTCTGCCTTCTGCTTGTTGATTTCAGCCGCCTTTCTATCCCAATACAAACGCTCATCGGCGGGTAAAGCCTTGAAGCTTGTCGAGATGTGTTTGGCCGTAGCCTCGCGATTGGCAGCCTTGATATCGGTATAGGTTGCACTCGAATAAAGGAAGAAACTACTCATGTCATGCTTGGGTGCATAGGGATGATCTTTCTTTGCCTTCTTCTTGGTGGTGGTATCGTCGTCCGAGTCGGAATGACTACCCTCCAAATCTGAGGGTGATTCAATTGCTGGCATACTAAGTCCAGCCTCCTTTACCTCATATTCAATGAATGGTCTAGAAAAGCCTTTCTTCTTTGCTGCTTCTACTGCTGCGGCATCCACTACACCATCATCTTCTCCTGCCGAATCTATAACTGCCTGGAGAGTTTCTTCGGCTACCTCATTCTCCTCCCTTGATAGAAGAATCGGGAGGGTAGCACCGCCATCATTGAACCCGAAACACTTCACATCAGCAATAACATTCGTTTGGGTGATGTTTCTTTTGAGTTTGTCGAATAGATATTGTGAATCCTTCTTTGTCCAATCCATCTCATTATTCTCTACGGTTTTTGAAACTTTTTTGCGTTCAGGAAATAACTCCGTGTAATGTGCTAACGTTGGAACAATGCCTTCAATTGTTGTTTTGCATGTGGCTTCATGTCTGGCAAAATTGTACTTGGCATGGACAATCCCTTCATCATTCAGTGTGGCTAAGTTTTTCAAACACCAGCATACCCTCTCTAATTCGCCGGTCGTTTCATTTGATACCATTGGTAAGCCAAGTGTTAAAGGTAGACTCTCTATCCTGGCCAGGCATGTCTTCTTGTGTCTTTTGAGAGTAGTTTTTATGTTGTGAACTTCTGTGACACGAAATTTGGCTCCACACCCACCACTATCTTTGCAACATTCAAAGTACTCTGTGCCAGATATCTGACGGAATGGTCCCTCATTCCATGCTCCAGTATTACGTGGCCCGTTGACTTCTGAATCATCTAGTCCACGATTACGTCTCTTTTCGTCATCAGTTTTACCGGGATATGCATGCCAATCTGAACAACCCCGGGTTATATTTCCAAGATCAGACCGGTGTGTAAGATCCTTATCCTGCCACTCTGTTGGAAGTCGACTCAAAGAAGGGATATCTTTTACGGAAATTTGATATAACAACCGATTCTTACTCTCCAATGAACATTGTTTGGGATGAGATGATGTTGGTGATTCATTACTAACACAACTAATTGATCTTATCACAGTAATGTTGTTATTGTTTGTAGTAGAAGTATATTTCTCATATCTTGATTCTTTCTTTCTACCTGCCAATGTATGATTGGTATCACTACCCTTACGTTTCTTATTACTACCATTGCTATCTACACCACTTATATCATCATTACTCTTCTCCTTAGGTGTATTACGTAATCCAACACTATCAAAATCCAATAAAGAAGATGAAAGTTTAGGTTTGGAAGTTGGTTTTGGGATACTAAATTGTGGAGGTGATAGCTTACGTGGTGATAGGGGCAGGGGCGTCGCGGCACCTGCTGCTGTTGGTTTACCGGGTGATTTAGATCCATTCTTTGTATTTTCATCTTCTAATCCTACGGCGGATGGTCGATTATTACTACTACGTTTCTTCTCATTAGTAGATTGTAATTGATGAGTATCTAGAAAATCTGTTGGGGATTTATCTTTGGCAATACCGCCATTGTAGTTGGCAGCACCGCCACCACTACCAACTAATTGCAATGATGATGATTTACCATTGTTGGTTGATGTTGCTGTACCATATTTTTTTACGGAGGATAATTTTAATAACGTGTCAGGTGAATCATCGTTTGTGTTGGAGTTGGTAGTGTTATTACCAGCAGCGGCGGTGAAGGTAGTAGAGGTGGAGATGTTGCCGGTTGAATATCCATGGTGTTGTTGTGATATACATTTTGCAACAACTTCATATTGTTTATGTGTTTGTAGTTTGTTGAATTCACGTTCACCAAGCTCAATCTTAACACCAAGAATAGCAAGCTGCACTTGATCAGAAGTATAACTTTTACCACCTTGGATATGCCGTCCATAATTAGGATCAGCATTCACCCCATCAATGAAGGCAGAGGTTAGTTTAGGTGCACGCGAAGAGGTTCGGCGTACGATATTATTTCCATTTAGAGACGCCATGGTAGTACTCAGACAACAAAGACGAGGGCCTTTGTGTTGATATTTCTAAGATTTGAGAACAACGAACTAACCGCTATTAAACGGCTTTGTGGCTAAGTGTGCGCGCCGCATATTACTTAGTAAATTTATGCATAAAAAATGCAACTCAGATTGACTCTTAGTGTATCGTACCTTGACACGTGTCTACCACTAAAATGGCTGAACCGGATAAAAGATTTCCTATGCAATAAAGCTAGAGAATTGAAGAGCGGCTAAACGATATGTCGGAGGAGGATAGCGATTACAGTGATGTAGGTGCTGAGGAGGAAGAAGAGGAGGAGGAGGAGGCATATGAACCTTTACCACAACCAAAAAAGAAAAAGAAAACAAAACAGAGTACTACCAACACAGCAACCACACAAAAGAAAAAGAGTACATCACGTAAAAGTAGTAAAAAGAAAACACGAAGTAGTAGTACTACCAAGAGCTCATCTGATGGTAATGGCAAAGGAAAAGAAGAAGAGAAGGACGAAGAAGAACTGGATACAAGTGATGACGATCCTAGTGTACCATGGTACAAAAAGAAGAGGTACCAATGGTATATAAACGCAATTATATCTCATGGTAAAAAAGGTATACCATATCCACCCGATTATGTACCTACCGAGGAGGAACTAGATGCGGTTACACCATCGATGGCAGAGAATTGGATACGTGAAAATACCGAATTGAATAAAGTACAAGAGTTTGCACATGATAATACTACATATTGTTGTGTATTGATTGAAGAGGATGCAGTTCCTCTAAAAAAAGATGGTGCGCACTTTTGTTCTACTGGTCATGGATTTCCTAATTATCTATGTGGTTGCGATGGTAAATACGGGCATACCTGCTATCGCGCCTTTGGGTGTAATAAATATAAGATATATGAGAAGGGTACTCCAGAAGATGGTGAGGAAGTGTATGTATGTGCGTTGTTTGAGAAGGAAAAGGAATTGGAAAGCTATGCCAGTAGTTTAGTGGGACATATTGTACATAGAATTGAAGGAGAAGAGCTTACACCTACGTTGGTAAAGGCTCCGGGTGTATATCCTGATGGGGTAGAAAGTGATATGACAGTATTAGTTGGCGGAGGAGATACACTATTTGCAATTGAGGCGGTGGAAAAGATTGGTCTTGTGGTATATCATCAAGATACGGGAGACAAGGAAACTATGGATAATTGGTTGAAGGAAGGTATGGAACAAAATCCACCACTGTTTTTGAAATTGTCGGAAAGGCGTGGGAGTTTGAATATGAACTCTGGTTTAAATGGCACGGCAGTCTTCTGGAAACATACGAAGAAGTTCGTATCACAACATCCAGAGTTACAACAGTGGATTGATTATCATGAGAAAG
>Ga0214478_101192_pt1 | contig 13631 bp, 9 predicted proteins | sample M1_20Mar14CPVII9_2_FD_178001 | JGI IMG/M metagenome (GOLD analysis project Ga0214478, IMG submission 178001) | Marine eukaryotic communities from Monterey Bay, California, United States - M1_20Mar14CPVII9sort6BwellD7 | ecosystem: Environmental > Aquatic > Marine > Unclassified | place: USA...
TACCCTTCGGCACTCTCATAAAATCACGACTTTTTCAATTTTTGAATTTTACACGTGGAATATTGCGTAAATCGACTTCGCGGTATAAATAAAAATTGAACCGATAGAAGTTGTTGGAAGTTGTTGTATTGAACTCTACTCGCACATACAATCTCGTGGTATGTCTTAGTGTCACGAACTTATTTCTAGTTGCTGAGATATTCACATTTTAAAGTTGTAAGTCGGTAGATTATGTACTAATTTACTTCTTGTCTTAAATATGTGTTTATATACTTGTTATCGTCCCCCATACTACTGTCTACGCTTACTCTAAGTGTAGCTCTTCAATGACTTCCGTTTGTCGTCTGTGTACAACTTTTAATTCTTCTGAATAAGGTACTATTCCATTAACACTCTTCAATGCTTCGTCGATTGTTTTGTATATGTTATCTTCTGCTTCCTTTGTTGCTTCATGTTTCTTCACTGCTGCCTTGAGTACTGAGAAGTTGACGTGTGGTTTCTTCTTCTTCTCGATCTTCTCCGCAGTATCAAGTCCGTCTCCGTATACTTCTATAAAATCTTTATTTGTATGCAAATCGCGTGCTAAGAACTCAGCTATCATGTGATCAGTGTATCCATCCTTTGCCGTTAATACCGAAAGAAGTAACTTGCCTCCCATCTCAGCCGTCATCTTAAATCCTTTTGGTAGCTCGGCTTTGTATTGTCGTAATCCTTCCTTGACACTATCCTCAAATGCAGTTGTTTTGTGGCGTAGTTCGTCGGCACTTGCTTTGTTCTTTGTTGTTGCTATACTATCTTTGATTCGATCGTAATCCGCCTCGCTAATGGTTTCCTTCATCATCTTCCTGTCTTTCAAGAACTTTCTAATGAAGTCAATGTAGTATTCAAGTCGTTGTGAGCCATAGACACGATCAATCCTCCTCACTTTGTGAAACTTGTGTGGAAGATTTTGTTCCATTAATAATTGTTGTACCTTATTCAACTTCTCCACCCTCTCCTTCTCTTCCTTACGTGCCCTATCGACTGCCCATTGATTGAATCGTCTGATGAGTGTAGATATGATGATGGCACGCCATGTACGACGAGCTTCGCCTACTAATGTCTTAGCAATCAATGCTGCCAACTGAACATAGTTCTCACAACGTTGTTGATGGTTGGAGTGGATTGCAACTTGACCCCATATGCCTTTCAATAGACCAGTGTAGTCGTGTCCATTCCATGTATCCTTGTCGATTGTTCGCGTCTTACGTCCTTGTGATGTTGAATGAGAAGGGATGGAGCATGAAATGTGTTAGAGATGTTTGTGAAAATGTAACAAACACAAACAACAAGTGTCTTACCATCATCCTTATAATCAAAGAGTCGTACTGTGTTGGGTGCCATTGCCATTTTCTCAATATCCTCCCAATGTTCGCCAATGAAACCCTCCTCAATTATAATGTGAGTCTTCTTCTTATTAGTTAACCACTTCATGCACTCATCCAATTCGATCTTTACCGGCCCCTTCGGCGTGTTGTGTTGTTTGCATAGTGTAATCTCGCCAGGAGTGAAGTCATCGTATGTTGATGAGTTATTAACTTCTTCTCCGTCTCGATTCACTTCTACACCTCCACCATTCAACTTGGCGTCGAGTAGCCACCCAGCCATCTCCTTAGCTACTTTCTCATCTCCGCCAAGTCCATACCAAAGTAGTTTTTCACTTCGCCATCGTTTGAGTAAATGATCATTGAGGGTGTTCTCATAGATTGAAAGGAATTTCTTAGACATATCCTCAAAGAATGCCTGGTCAGCCTTGTTGTCCTCGTTGGCGCTTGTTTGTGGGATGCCCTTCAATGCCTCGACATACTTTTCAAACGGCTTCTTATTCTTCCAGCCATCATTCTTGAGCTCCTCCAGTTGCTTATGCATGACATATACTTGGACGGGCATGAAGCGAGCTAACTGTCCAAAGGTACCGCTGCCGAAGTATAGGTCGTTGCGCTTGAGGAAGTCGAAGTTGTCATTGAATGTATATTCACAGAAGGCACGGTGGAAGAGTAACATTGTGTAGAAGGTAGGTGATATTGGATGGCGAGTTGGTACTTCAGTAGCGGTTTCACTGGCGTTGTCTTCATTGAAACTTTCAACAAAGTCGTCCAAATCCTCATCTTCTGATAACACTGGCTCGGCTCTTTCATTCATAAGAGAGAGGAGAGCACAAGATAGCTTCCAAGGATAGCTATTGGACTTGAAGTGTGTCTTGCAGGCAATAGCTAGGAAGTAGATTTGAGTGTAGTTGTCAAGAAATACTTCACATGTTTTAACAGTCTGTGGTGGTAGTATACAAAGAGAAGAGAAGAGAGGAAGAGAGATGTGCATAAGATGTGTTCGTCGCAAAAAAAGGATACCAAAGTCATTATTCATGGACGGATACCAACAATTAGCGGGCGACTTACCGAAGCCCAGCGAGTCCATACAGGATCTTGGATCTCACGTGGGGCCTTACTCAACCTCTTCTCAAGATCGCCAACCCCTCCCTCGTCTCCATCTTCTAAAGCCACTGCTTCAACAGTATTAATAAACTCCGTCCACGCCTGCATCATCATCTCCTGGCCGATATTTGTCCATTCTTCGTTGTTTTGTAAGTGCTCAGACACTTTCTTCCACATCGTATCCAAGTGTTGCAATCCACGATCTTCCTTTAAATAACTCATTAAGGATGCAAATAAGTACAACATCTGAAATGGAGAGCGGCAACCCATACCTTGATCGCCCATGGTCTTCTTTGACGCATTCTCTAATGCCTTCTGTAACCCGTGTAGAGAGCAGTTAGCTTCCTTGCAATTATCATCCATGATACCCATATCAACAAGCTTCTTGTAAAGGTGTTGTACGGCTCCACCGCCACCGGCATCACCTGTAATAACATGGGCTTCGATGTCTGTATCATGAAGAAGGCGGTCCATTACTGTCTTCACTCCATTGGCAGCCTCCGCCGTAGAATGTCCAGCACTGTCAATGCTAGGGCAGAAGAACTTGAGGGTCTTGTTTCCATCATCATCTAAGCCGGCCCAAACAACAATAACAACAAAGTGATCTTGTTTACCTCGTTGCCCATGATCTGAGATGATACCACAATACTTCATACCAGACGCTTCCATGTCACTCTTCATCTCTTCAACAGCCATTGCCATACAATCAGTGGCAAGAAGGAGTTCCCATCGAGCTAGACTTCGTGCACTTGGGCATGCATTGGCAATATCAACAGCTTTGATCTCTAATTCAATCTCATTCAATAAAGCTAACCAAGCACCACACTGAATCATAGATGTAGCCTCATCTGAGCAGCCATACCCAGTAATGTTAAATGCCGTCATAATCGCTTGAGACTCTTCACTGAATGATGATTGTTTGCCGGAGAATATCTTCTTCAATTTCTTCACAATCTTATGAGACTTTTCCAAATCACTCAGATCTTTATTCATGACGATAGTCGTGTTGGATGGGATCAAGTGTTGCGTCGCACCATTGGTTTCAATCTTCATTGGCTTATTTGCACGTGTCCTATCATCATCGGCACTATCCTTTCCCTCTGGCACCTCGAACAGGTTGTCATATAGTTGCTTAACAAAGATGACTTCATTTTTTACAGTATTATTTAATCTTCCCGTTCTCTCATTGGCCATAGTGTATGTTAATGGAAAGACTCCCGCTGTATCATTCTTACTCCAATCCCAATTGTCTGATGGATGTTTACTATTGTCAATCGCAGGAGGGGTACTATTATCACCTCCTCTGGTAGTGGCCGATACATCTTCCATTATTGCATCATCATCTACATTTGATGGTAAAGTAGGTTGAGAAGATGTGGTATTGTCGCTATTATTGTTGCTGTTATTGCTGTCGACTGACGGCTGTGTCTGACTTTGCTGATGTTGTAGTAGTTCATCATATTCAGTTTGTAATGGGATGGCTTCTTGTACATTCTCTGTCATTTTAATTCCCAAATCTACTACCTCCTTTTGTATACCTTCTACCTTTTGCTGTAACTGTTGTAGTAACAGCTGAAGCTTATTCTTTCGATCAATAAGCTCAACCTCATTCATCCTGTCGAACATTTTCTTATTAGTATTAATAGGAGGGGAGTTATTGTTAGACGCCGAGCCCGGCCTTCCTTTCTTCTTCATGGGGCTTTTAGTTGTTGTATCATTTGGTCCTTTCTCTTTTCCCTTCTTCTTACCGAATTGACCACCAGTACTACGGTTCTGATTCGATCCCCTCTTCTGCTTCTTACCTACTGCCTTTGGAGTGATGACATTAGATGATGTTGATGTTGATTGTTGTTGATTTAATATTGATCGAGTCTTTGTTTCACTTAAATATGTTTGTAGATCTTCTTGCATCTGTTTTGTAATATTATTGCTTCCGTTATATGGCGGCTTTAATGGATGGGCTTTCATTCTTGATGTATGAGCCCCGAGCGGTGGAACAAACAACGCCTTATAATTCTCTCTCCCTTTGTATTGAACTGGCTGATACTCTGTTGAGTTGTTGCGGTGCACCTCTCTCTTTCCCTCATCACTATTAATGAGATGACACACCTCATAATGATAGTCGTCCTTTGTTGATGTATTCCGCCTTGTTCCCAATCGAACACGTACCAATAAGAGGTGTTCCTTTGGACTATTCCTATCATCCTTGTTGATTGTTCTAATCTCTTCTGAGGTAATACCCAACTCTTCAAATGTTACGATATATTCTCTACGTCCTTCCCTCGATTAAATGCACTAACTAATAAACTATGACTAACTGATACATATACATCATCCTCATCAGTAATACCTGACACAATACGAAGTGGGGGAACTAATTGCTTGAGTGTTGTGGTTGTATTTTGACTAACTTTTGTATCCAATAACAACAGAGCAACAGCCTTACGCAGCGGGAGATGGTTGTCACGTGCCGTCGACTTCTTTTATGTGTTGCAAAGGATGGCATACAAATCGGATGATACCACCACTAAATAAAAATTAAAATAAAAATATCTCAGCAACTAGACATAAGTTCGTGACACTGAAACATACCACGAGATCGTATGAGCACGTAGAACAATATTGGGCTGATAGTAGACAATTCTATCGGTTCAATTAAATTTTATTTTTTTCTTAGAGCTCCACGTGTAATATTCAAAAGTTGAAAAAAGCCGTGATTTCACGTGAGTGCCGAAGGGTAAATTGGTGTTATCTATGACGGATACCGACCGAGAGAGGAAAAAGTTTGGCGACATTTTGCATTGTTTTGAGCCGCCCTCAATCAATCGTATCTTATCTTGCACTATCAATCATTGGGTGGAGATATTTGTTTCCTAAAGGACGATATTGATATATCAAATAGCTTTGCAATTAACTATTAGAAATAATGACTGAAGTTATAGATAGAAAAGACACAACCTCTATGCGAACAGTTGATATGAATGAAAAAGAAGATATGAGTGATCAACCTCCATCGGCTTCCAAGCTATTACAACAGCATACTCAAAGTAGTACATCAGCAGTATCTGTAGGAGAAAAAGTATCATCGAATATCCCGTTTAGAGGGTTTGATAATGGTTATAAAAAAGTTGCTCCACAAGATATGACACAACATCAAAATTCAACACAGCCCGGACCAGTTGCAACATTCTTTAAAGGTTTATTTAGTCCTAGGGCTACTGATATCCAGCAGCTATTGATCAAATTGCAAACTCAAGTGAGTATAGTATGTTCATATCATATGTTCATATCTTATGTTTATATCATATGTTCATATCAATGTTCAATCTTATGCATAAGAATCTTATGCTCATATCTTATGTTTGTTCATATCTTACTTATAATCATATCTTAACTCATACATTATCCCCCATTTGTATCCATTATCTTGAATCTAATGCACACTCATAGTTTACTGACTTAGAGTTTGCACATAAGAAGTATATATTAATGCACAACGGCTCAAGATGGGATGATCCAAATCCATCCACCAATAAAAAGCAACAGCAAAGCAAAGAAGACTTATCCGATCCCCGACATCCACTGAACAATTCAAACCTTATCACAGAGATACATTTCGTAGGTCGTAAAGCTACAAATCAACCCATTATTGATTTATCCAACTTACTAATGAACCGTGATCATTTCGGATCAATCATTGAGCTATGGCTAAACAACAATTGCATTTCAGACGATGGTGCCGAAGCAATAGCATCGTTCCTAGAACTTCCATCCTGTGCATTAATTGAACTTTGGTTAGGTGACAACAATATCGGCGCGTCGGGTACTACTTTGATCTCAGCAGCTTTAAGCAACAATGTTGTCAGTAAGCTGAAGTGTTTAGGACTGTATAAAAACAAAATTGGAAACGGAGGCGCTCTAAGTTTGGCACAAATGTTGAGAAAGAACAATACGTTGAGTACATTAGATATTCATGGCTGTGGAAATCGTGGTGGTGGAGGACAAGAAGTAATCGAGGGGTACGGTTGCAAGGTCGTCAAAGCAAGTGACGGCACAGAGTATGTAGCGAGAGTAGTAAAAAACACAGAGGAAGATGAAGGGCTAGTCACCGACCATCGATTACTAGATGCTATTCAGACATTTGTTGCCTTTAATCGTATCAACCCGACAAGAGAACAAGCGGTTCGTGGCATCATGGCTTCTAACAAGATTAGTCAAGATGATACCGAGAAGAAAGAAGATCAAAAACAGAGTAATGTTGCTAAATTCCTTTCTGACCTAAGTAACCAGCCTCCAAACGAAGAGCTGACATGTGAAGAGAAACGAAAATGGAAGGACTGTGAGTGGGATAGATTATATGTTGAAAAAGAAAGAGCTAGGCAAGCACAATCAGCACTAGCAGCAAAGCTCAACCTCAACAAGGAAGAGGTGAACTTTTCAAATGATAATGATGGTACTTTCCCTCTCGATGATTTGGATGAAGAAAAGCCCATGATTGGTAAAGATCTAGATGATGAAGTGGTTAAGACAGAGATTCGAAGTTGGCCTGATATAAAAATGGGTATAACAGGCAGCACGAAAGCTTGTGCACGACCGAGGAAGGCAACCGATGGCAATGCTGATGATGGGGAGAAGATAGACGAAACTCTAGAAACTGACGTTGTTCCTTCAAAAGAAGAAGATGCTAAGGATATCTGTGGATGAGATTTGAATGAGATATACATGTGATGAGATTTGAATGAGATATACATGTAATGAGATCTTAACTTAATTTAACTATGGTACATACATCACTACACATTTCTATATCCGCCTTGTCCTCCTTGATTTTGTTGTTGTTGTTGCTGTTGTTGTTGTGCCGCTGCCAACCTTCTTAAGAGTTCCAAAGGATTACTGTTGCTTCCTTGCTGCTGTTGTAGCTGTTGAGGTTGCATATTTCCTCTAGATGCCGCTAATGCAGCCTCCAATGCATGAGGAGGTATACCTGAATTGGCGGCGGCTTGGAACATTCGTTGAAGGTCGGCATTCTGATCCTGTTGATCTTGTAGATGCTGTTGTAATTGTTGATTGATCTGGAAATTATCTGGATGAGGAGAAGTATCCGATCGACGCATTTGTAACAGAGATGCAAGATTTTGCAGTTGCTGTACAGTGTTTCCTTGTTGTTGAGCCGCGTTGTTCTGTTGCTGCTGTTGAAAAGTGTGTTGGGCATTCTGAGCCATTTGTAGCATCTCTTGCTGCCTCAAATGTTGCCGATATATCTGTGAATAGTAAGAGGGGTAATGTCAGAGTGAGGTTAATGTATACAGTGACGAAATAATATACAAAGATATGCACTTGCCTCCTCTTGCTGCATTTGCTGATTATGACGATACAGTTCTTCCTGTCTCTGTTGTTGTTGCTGCTGTTGAAGATGTTGTTGCAATATCTGTTGACGGAGTTGATCTTGCTGATGCATACGCTGCAATTGTTGCCTATATTGTTCATCTTGGTCATTTCTTCCATGGGCTTGTAATGCTGCCTGCTGCTGTTGCTGAGCATCGGCAGATGAGAGACTGGTTCTGCGACTATCAACTACAGATCCATCAGTGGTTGGAGTTAGACTCTTGGGTGTGTCTATTCCTCCCTGCAATCCCCTCTTCTTTTTCTTCTTTCTCCCATCAGCGGCAGCCTTAATCTTGGCAATCTTCTCCCTCGTTTTAGTAATGGTCTTCTTATTGTCATAATAGTAGTTCTTGACTTGGGTAGGCGTCCGCGTTCCCATAATCTCCGAGATGGCCGCCCAATCATGACCATGATTATCTAATGCTTCATACAACATATCCTTCTCCCTAGCCTTCCACTTTTGTGCCTTGTGTGTCTTCTGTTTCTTCCTACCGCCCTCCTCTTCTGTATCATCTTCCTTACTCCTTTTTACACGCTTGACCTTCATGGGTGCATCATCATCGCTGGTAGTATCCATGGCCTCAGTTGATGACTTGCGCCTATGATGATGATCGTCACTTGAATCATGCTTGAGATACTTCTTTTCGTGTGCGTCAAGTATGAACCAATTCGAGCGCTTCTTCTTGCCTCCAGCCGACTTGCTCTCATCTGGCTGTTTGGCATGAGATACCACCTCTTCAAGATTCTCAAACACTTCAAGGCGCATAGGATGGAAGTTCTTCGTATGATATGTAAAGTCATGCTCTGGCAAAATAAATTTCAGTGGCTGTTCTGGAGATGTGCCGGCCTTAATCACTGCACCCATGGCCAAGCAAGATTGGATGGTGGCATCCCAACTCACAACATCACCTTTGCGCTTCTTCCTTTGAATGAATTCCTTCAAAGCATGCTTGTATGGAACAGTCTTCTTTGAATCATAATAAAAAGCAATACAATCTTTCGTATTCTTATTCTTCAAGAAGGAAGCAATCTTGCGGAAGTCCTTGGGATGGTGAAGGAAACGATCGAGGAAAATGCACTTTTCCATATCAGACCACATGTTAACGTGTCGCCGTTCCTCGTCATCAGCAAGCTCATCATCAACTTCCCTGCCGAAGAAGCCATTACTGTGAGTTGCATATAATTGCTATACAAAGAAGATAAGAAGAATCACATACGTGAGTTAGAAACAGAGTTCGGAATGTTATATTGTGAAAGAGGGATACAAGTACTTACATTCTCCAACCATCCACGTTGTCGTGGCAAAGAGCAGCCACCTTCCTTGATTCGTTTCTCCATAGCCTCCTTGGCAGCAATTTCTGCAATCTGTTGTTCAAGCTCGTAATCACTCCGTACAACATCACCATTATTAATACCTCTATTACGCTGACGACGGTATGGATTATTACCTCGCACTCCTAATTCACTACCACCTGGAGTGCTGGGTGTTCCTCCAGATGATACGTCCATCGAGTTACCATCATTATTAATTCCACCACGGCCAATCATGCCAGCAACCGAGTGATATCCACCTCGTTCACTTATATCTCCCTGCAACCCTGACGTTTCATTGTATACCATTTGACGCACGACGTATTGATCTGCCAACGACTTCCAACGATTCTTAAGCTTCTTATTCTTACGACGGATACAATCCTTGATCTGTGGTGCAATTTCAACAAAGTGTGCATTATTCTCGTGGTAGAACGGAACCTCGCTCGGTTCCGTGTATAGTGCATCATGCTGGCCTGTGACTTTACGGGCACGATTACACCACTCTTCATTTGATATCAACTCCTTTGGTGGTTGCTGATAATCCGCATCTTCTTCTGATCCTCCACTCTTGACTGTCTCAACCGCCTCTTTCGTGATAGCTTCAGCATCAGGAAAGTATGGAATACAATCCAACATTTCCTCATGTGCCTTCTTGGCAGTTATTTGATTTTGCATCAGTATGCTTCCTACCAACGCACTCATCCTTCCTGGCATATCCATTGTGGGTATACCCGTACCATCGTCAGTTGAGCCGTCTTCGGCCATGATGATGGGTTGTATGGCCGTACCATATTTAGCAGCAGACTCTTGCAGTTCACGTTGAAGTATCGCTGTGTCAATTTCAGCAATTGTTTGTTCGGCAGCTTGCATTTGTGTATACAGCAATGTAACTTGAGCATTGATGGGTTCATTCTGACTGGTAATTTCAGATTGACATACTCCATTCATTCTTGATACTTCAGCCTCGCGCTTTTCAACGAGTGACGATTTCTGCTTTTGTCTTGCTTCCGTCAACTGATCCTTCTTATTGGACACGATTTCATGTCGATTCTTCTCTCTCATATCAAACTCATGTTCTACTGCTAGAACTCGTTCCTGTTGCTCCCTCACTTTCTTTTCAGCCTGCAACTTCTCCTCAACCTCTAATGCCTTGACTTCTTTTCTACAACCCATTGCCTCCTTACCCTTAAGTTTAATCTTATTCTCAATAATTGACATGGCTTGAGTAATTTGCATCTTACTTGGTAGTGCCATTTCTCCATTATCAGTAGTTACTGAATTAAAGTCGGCTAGTTCCACCATATCAGCCACGATATCTTGAGCCTTGGATATTTTGTCAGCATCTCCCAATGAGGTGCAGGTTAGTGGTGGAAGTTTGGGCGTGGCCTGTTCGGCAGCCGCTTTCTTGGCAGCAGCTTCAGCAGCAGCTGATAAAGAATGATGAGGAGTTGATGGCAATTTGGTCTTAGTTACAGCTGGTGACATATCCGTTGTAAGTGATGGTCTTCGAGACTCAGCTGGAGATGTAAATGTTGCATATCCTCGAGGTGAAGCTGTCAACGAAGCAGTTGAAGTCTGCTTGGTATATCCTCGCGGAGTGCCCCGGGGACTTGGCGATGGTCCTTCCTTTGATCTCGCTGCTGCTGCATAATCATTGGCAGTTGATGTATTGATAGATAATCCTGGTTTACGAGGTGAGGGAGATTCAAACAAACTCTCAATAATCTCCCCGCCTTCCTCTTCTCCCTCCTCGCCTTCTTCAGCAGTAGTCCTGTTGTGTCTATCGAAGCTAGAACGATGCTGAGCAGGGTGTTTCTTCTCACCAGTACGGATCTCCCCTGGAGATGAATTTGCACGATGGAATAATGGTGATCGCACTTGACCTGGCGAGGGATTCTTGTTGTTAAATGGAGGGGCGGGAATTCGACCAATAGGATCATCACGAATCTGCCCAGATTCAGCACTTCCTGGTGTACTTCCCTGATGATGAGGACCTCCCGATCTGTCAACACCTGAACTTCGACTGCGCTTCATTTGTGATTGAGGTGTGAAGGAATATCCGCGAGAATTGGATGTGATCGGTGAAGGTAATGGATCTCGTTGATGAGGGGCGGCACGAGGTTGAGATGACGACTGCTGCATACTCGCATAAGTTCCCTGCTGTTGTGATCCCTTACTGGGTGAACGTTGATAATGATGCCCTTCCCGACCAGGAATGGTATCTCCACGATCTACACCACCCCGTTGACCCGACCATGAACTTCGCCTATCGCCTCCACCCACAGTGCCACCAGGTTTGGGGGAAGGTTGATACCGTCCCCCACCCCTTTCATTACTACCACTTGAATCCCTTTCATTAAAACTCTTACTCCGTGAAGAAATTAATGCCATATCTGAATATCCCCTACCACTTTCACCCGACAATCCCAATCCACTCCCAGTACTACCACCCCTATCCAACGATGAACGTCTATTATTTTCCATATGACGTTCACTGAAACTTCCCCTACTGTCATGACTACCTCTACTATCCGGCATGGTACTATTATCCGCCACTGCCGACGCGGGTCCATAATGTCCTGAAACATCTGTATCAATACTCATCCCTCCAACTCTACTACCATCCCTATCCATGGATGAATAACTAGAACTTAATCCATTACCCCTACCAAATCCTCTACTACCTAAATCTCTCGAATGACTACCTTGTTTATTTAAACCTAAATCACGATAACTACTATTAATACCCTGTCTACGAAATTTATTATTAGGACAATCCTTCCAATCATGATCAGTATGTCCGGGAATTCTACATGGATTTGCAAATAATTTCCTACCCCCTCCACCTCCAATTTGTTGTGATTCAAATGAATCATTCTTGGTAATATATGGTGTGTTAGAAGAAGATGATCCACTTGTATATTTACTTAATGATGATTGTGATGTTATTGGTCCATTATTATTATTGGAGGGACGGTAGGGTGTATTATTCCCTGGTATACCACGTCCTCGTCCACCACCACTACTATTTCCCCAACGTGATGCTGATGAGTTAATATTATTAACTCCACGAGAATTGTTGGTTGGTGAGACATCATCAAATGATGATCCGCGATGGTAAGATGATGATGATGATGTTCCACTATATCCACGATGACTAGTATTATTATGTGGAGTATGTCCTGCATATCCCCTCCCTTCCCTACTACTACTGCTTAATAATTGATGTTGATGTTCGTTGGGGTCACCACTGCCAATTCGTTTTGGTGTGCGATTATTGTGTTGCTGTTGACCTCCAGATGGACGGTATATACTATCATTAGTATTATGACGTGGATCACGTGGATCTCTCGGTTTTCTTGGATCCATACTTTGTATAGTTATTCTTTATATATTAATAATAAATGGCTGATATGTAAAGTACCTCAATAGAATTTCACAAATTTTGCTAAACTTTTTTGGTGTTGTGTGTTAAAAATAGCTGTCTGTTTACTCCGGGCGCTGCAATTATTATTAAAACCGAATAAATATGCTTATAATAATACTATTTAAACTATATTGTTTGTCTCTATATTGCATACTAACGCCGCCTATTGACCTAACACTATGTATCTAAGACCCGTTCCTAGCGCTCACCACACATACACATTTTACACAGATTTTATTTTTTCTGTGCAGAAACACATATTTTTCATTCCTAGCGATCTGATGTGTTTCTTGCACACATAAAGAATGAAAGGCTAGCTCCTAGAAATAGCCAATCGAACTAAGAATAGACCCTATTACAACACACTTTTTGACGATGATGCACAATAATAGTAGTGATATGTCAGCGAGGCAGTAGCGTCCTAGACAATAGATAGACCATTGCCGCCAACTAGAATTGATTGTTAACATGATGATCGAGGTCTCCTAAGCTGGATTGCAATGTTAATATAGTATAACATCTAGTTTAAAGGTCTTGAATCACATGCATAAATAAGGTTTTTATAGGTGGTTTTTGCAATACAATATCTCAGCTTCTACTATACCTACACGGACCAAACCTTCAACCATATCGATGATAGAGGTCTTATCTATATCTGACTGGAGGCGATAGTCATCAATCCTACTACAGCCGCCGTGCCGCCGGTGGCTAGTAGAGGTATGAGGTGATAAAAAATCTGTGTGAGGCATTGCAATTCACAGATTTTATGTGAATTCTGTTTCTTGCATCACATATTGCCCAAAATCGATGACGTACTTATTTTCGTACGTTTGTGCGAAAACAGATAAAATGTGTGGTATCTTTTTGGTATCTTCAAAAAATCTGTGAATCTGTGTAATCTGTGCACAGGCATGTTGAGATGCTCTACATCTAAAACTCAGAGGTCGACTGAAACACAATCTAATTTAGGCTATGCTCCAATTGTCAAGGTCCGTCCATACTCCTGTCCAATCTGAGTATACCGGCCTTATCAT
>Ga0214478_101194_pt1 | contig 13616 bp, 8 predicted proteins | sample M1_20Mar14CPVII9_2_FD_178001 | JGI IMG/M metagenome (GOLD analysis project Ga0214478, IMG submission 178001) | Marine eukaryotic communities from Monterey Bay, California, United States - M1_20Mar14CPVII9sort6BwellD7 | ecosystem: Environmental > Aquatic > Marine > Unclassified | place: USA...
TAGCTCAGGCACCTCAAATCAACATCATTTTTTCAACCATTATCGCCCATCACATCCATCAACATCATTGCAATTAGTAGATGCCAAGAATGATGGATATGATGATTGGTACATTGACGATGAAAAGTATAACAAGTCGCCTATCGATAATGTTATGTCTGCAAATAATGGCAGTAAAAGTACTTCATCTACAGCGGACACCTCTACAAACGACACATCAAATGAAAATGACAAACAGCAGATGATACGAACCTACTTTGCAACATGTATACCAGGATTACATAATACATTATACAATGAATTAATAAGCTTAGGTGCAATTAATGCTGAAACACAGGGTAAAAGTGGTGTACGATTTCAGGGTACTTCGAAAGTTGGGTAAGCTTATTTTGATTTTGTGTTCATATCTTGTGTGCATATCTGTGCATATATCTATCTCGTCATATCTCACCTATGCACCTCATCATATCTCTTATCTCACCGCTATGTTTCCTCACATGTCTATCCTATGCAAAGTCTCAAATCAATCTTATGGTGTCGAACTGCACATAAGATTATGGAATTGATTGCCTCATCAAGTGATCCTCCACAACTCGATGACAATTTCGACAACTCATCATTCGATTCATATGATTCTGGTATACAAACAAAAGATGACTTATATCACTTTGTTAAAACATCAATCCACACACCGTCACTACTAGGCGACGGTTCTGGTGGTCTATTAACATTATCTGTATCAACAATCTATGCAAGTAAACCGCCGAATAAAGAACTATGTCATTCACATTATACTGCCTTGACAGTTAAGAATGCCTTAGTTGATTCTGTTAGAGAATTACGAGATGATGGTATACGACCTAATGTTGATATATACAATCCTGACGTGCCATTGGTTGTTGTATTGAAAGGTAGACGATTGAATAATGGTAGAACTAGAGGCGGTAGAGGTGGGAGGAATGATTACAACTACGATACACAAGAGGATGAAATGGGTGTAGCAGATGTAGATGTGTATAGATGTTTGCATGCTCAGGGGAGTCTTCATAGACGTGGATATCGATCTGGCAGTAATAATGATTCATCCTATGATGACGAAGAGGATGATTGGGAAATGGATAACAGCCGACGTAGTAATAATAATAGATCACAAGAAGTCAGTACCTTGGCACCACCACCGATACACAAAGCCGCAATGAAAGAGACAATGGCGGCCGGCCTTCTATTAGAGTCTGGATGGGATAAACTTGTATCAGCAGCACGAGGAGATGGCCAAGGTGCTGTGTTGGTCGATCCAATGACCGGCAGTGGTACATTACCAGTTGAGGCGGCACTAATTGCCTGTGATATGGCTCCTGGATTATTACGAATAGCATCATGGCGTAGTAGTGGCGATAATGATAGTCTTAATCCACACCGATTTCCCCCATGTATTAGATGGAAGGACTTTAGTGACCGAACTACATGGGATGAACTTCTTGATAAGGCTACAAGCCGTGCCAAGTTGGGTATGAAATGGGCTCGTTCTTTATCTTCTGAACAAGATGGTCATAAGAATGTCAAGATACTATGTAATGAGATGAACCCACGGGCGTATAGCTTGGCCCTAGCTTCGATAAGATCTGCAGGAGTGGGATCTCTTGCCTCGTTAAGTGAGGGTGATTGTATACATTGGGACCTCGGAGGTGAAAGTGAAGAAGAAGAAGAGACAAATAGAGATATCATACAAGGTAGAACAATCTTCGTATGTAATCCGCCCTGGGGGTTACGACTTACAGGTGATATAGATGAAAGTTGGGTATCACTAAGAGAGTTCCTACGACGTGAAGCGGGTGGATGTGAATCATGGGTACTTAGTGGTAACAAGGATCTGACGAAGATACTTCGAATGAGGACAAGTCGGAAGGTTCCTGTACAAACAGCTGGCGAAGATTTGAGATGGCTTCAGTATCATATCTTTCACAGGAATAAGAATAAGATTGAAGCTTAATGGCTTCTTATATTGCCATCAACTACCCCTACTTCATTAGTTCATAATGTACGTGCGTTGTGAATCACAAAAATAAAAAACGGTCGTACTATCTTACACACTTACAACTCAAAACGCAATTCCTCAAACGCTACCAAACTACCACTAATCGATAGACAATTAAAAACTGATATGCTGGCTACATAAATTGTATACCAAACCTCTTATTGTGTATGGTATGGGTGATCACTACACACTACCTCAAAGGGTGGTATTCTTTAAGGATACCGACTACCATCCTTTTGATCAGAGATCGGAGAAGAGGTATGGTTTTGGTATGTATTTAGTAGGATCTAATCTTTACATGGGTTAGTAAATAGATAAGTTTATATCTATATCAGTTTCTAGATAGCAGATTCATAGTACTCGTATCGACCATTAAACATAACTGCTTCATCTCTCTGATCATTCTTGATATCATCTAAATATGCTTCATAATAGTGTAATACTTTTACATAGACATCTTTTGTTGCAAATCCATTCTGGTATTCTATGCCTCAGATAATGTATTGAGATGTAAATTAGATAATATTGAATTTCAATTGTTTGTGATTAATCTTTATCATAAGAGAATCCCACTGGCGAGTCCTAGTAATAATTCTGGTACTCATCAGATGCGGCAGCTTCATCCCTTTGTTTACTTTTGATCTCATCAACATATGCCTGATAAGACTGTAAGGCTTTTGCATACTCATCTTTTGTTGCATCTCCATTCAAGGAGTAGCGTTTAATGGTTTCCAAAGAGTTGAAACTCCCATCCCTCGTTGCAATCAAGTAATGTTTCAACGCCCTGTCTGCATTTCCTGCCTGAGCCTCAGAAACACCTAGATTGTGCCTTGCTTGTACATTTCCTTTAATAGCAGATAACTCCCAGTAATGTTTCGCCTTCTTCATGTCCCGTTCCACGCCATCACCCAGCTGATAAGCATTACCAATATTGTAATATGCTTCAGCACTACCGAGTTCTCCTGCCCGATGCCAAAGTTCTAATGCCTTAGCTTGATCTCGTGGTAAGCCATCCCCATCTCTATACATACTTCCAATGCCCTTCATTGCTATTGGATCATTCATATCTGCACGTTTCTTGTATCTTTTGATCTTCTTCTCATCAGAACTTGGAGGTGGAGTTCTACAAAATGGACAGATATCATGCTCTTTTTTAGTGGCCCTCGATTGAAATGCATAAACACAACCACGACATATTACTTTTCCGCAACAATTCATGTATACCGTTCCCGCACCAAGATACGGCAAACGCATCATACAGATGGGACAATCTTCTTTAGGTGGAGGTTGCTTAAATAGTTTTTCATCATGTAATTCCTTAGATCGCCTCTTACACGCCTTCTTATGCTGTGGCCTGTGAGCTATTTGACAATCCCTACTACAATATTTAACCAATTTACATGCCGTACATGACTTTAGATTAATAGCAGCCTCTTCTCCCTTGCCACAATTGGCACAAACTGATAAATTATGTTCTAATGATGTGTTGCTCATATCTTGTGTTCGTTGTGGTGTATATCTCTCTTCACCTATACGCCTATCTAACTGTAACCCAAAAAGTATAATACTACTCTATGAAATACCAACTATATTAATACCTGACCGGTGGATGATAATAATGGCACACTAATTAATAGTCAAAGCAATAAGGTGCACGAGTTTTAGCGTATATCTCTCTACACTTTACTGATTTGATATACGACAAACGACGCCACACAACTAATATTTTAATCTCGAACACTACTACCAGTAAACTATTGTCCACCCACCACTACTGCAATAGAGGAGAGAGATTGATGCCACTATGCTCGCTATTGCACAAGGGTAATAAACATTAACAGTTTTCATGTGAAGAAGTCCTTTTAAGATATCCCCATTTTGAAGCTTGGTGATGGACGAACTGACGTATAGCAAACATATCGTATACAATAAGAGGTTTGGTTACATAAGACAATCAGTTTATTTAACGTTTTATCGATTAGTGTTAGTTTGGTCATCTCAACGACAATATTGAGCACCCGAAAGTTAGAGTCTATTTTTTGAGTTTTTGAGGAATAGACTATCTCTTCTTGTCTCCTTGACAACAGTAACACAGTACCATCCTCCGGAGATTATATATCTAGTAGTATTATATCGTATTGGTTAGTATCGTGTGTAGTGGTGGCGAGATATATAATAGACAAGTTATTAGAAATTACATCGTATCAAATCATGAGCAACACATCATCAATTTGTGCAAATTGTGGTAAGGGAGAAGAGGCTGGTGATAAACTCAAATCATGTTCGGCATGTAAATTGGTTAAATATTGCAGCAGGGAATGTCAAATTGCCCACCGGCCACAGCATAAGAAGGCATGTAAGAAGAAGGCCGCTGAGCTGCATGATGAAAAAATATTTAAACAGCCTCCGCCAGAGGAAGATTGTCCAATCTGTTTAATACGATTGCCTTCATTGGAAACGGGACGTGTATACATGACATGCTGTGGTAAAATTATATGCTGTGGATGTATGCATGCATTTAAATCGAGTGTTGAAAATGACGATGAGATATGTCCCTTTTGCCGAGCAGTACCTCCATATTTGGTGGTTGAGGCAGTAGCAAGGATAAAGAAACGCGTCGATATGAACGATACACAGGCTATATACCAGCTAGGACTTTACTATGCTGAAGGGACATATGGATTACCTCAAAACATTGCCAAGGCATTAGAACTTTGGCATCGGGCAGGAGAACTGGGTAGTGCTGAAGCATATGCCAATATTGCTCATGCTTATAAGAATGGTTTTAATGTAGAAAGGAATATGAAGAAAGCTAAACATTACTGGGAATTATCAGCTATGGGAGGAGACGGAAATGCAGGTGCAAGGCGCAATCTTGGAGTACATGAGGGCGAGGCAGGCAACTTTGATAGGGCATTAAGGCATTTCATGATTGCAGTAAGGGATGGGGACTCAGACTCTTTGGAGATCATCAAACGCTACTCCTTGAATGGATATGCAACAAAAGATGATTATGCAAATGCCTTAAGAGATTATCAAGCATATGTAGATGAGATTAAGAGTGAACAAAGGGATGAAGCTGCCGCATTCAGGGAAGATTACAAATACTATGAATCTGCTGTGTAGAAGGATAACTAAGACTAAAATCAATACGTATATTACCAATCTATTAGTTAGCTCAAATAAAGAGATATCCTACATAGATTAAGAGGGAAAAACAACCGAGTACGTACCTACCCTACGACCTACGATCATAGAAATTTATATTGTGGAATAAAATCTCAAAAAAAAGCCTACTATGTCTACAATAGCCAATTAAAGAGGTTTGGTATAGAAAGTATAGACAATATATCAGTTTAGTTAACGTTCTATCGATTACTGGTAGTTTGGTTATATTAGCGACAATATTGAGCAGTGGCGCCCGAAAGTTAGACATATAATTTTTTTGAGGTTTTGAGGAATAGACCCATCTTCCTTAATTATCTCCTTGACACGTAGATAGTACCATTCGCCGCCGGTGATATATTATATATCTAGTAGTATTATATCGTATTGGTTAGTGCCGTACTGTTTAAGTTGGATGGACATAGGAGTTCATAAGAAAGTATATACAAATTGAGCATAAGATATGAGCAACACATCAGAATCAGAAATTACATTAATATGCGCCAATTGTGGCAAAGAGGGGAGCGAGGTTACGAATACATGTAATAAATGCAATTCAGTCATGTATTGCAATGCCGCATGTAAGAAGAAACACAGGAAGAAGCATAAGAAGGAGTGTGAGAGACGAGTAGCAGAATTGCATGACGAAAAGTTATTCAAACAACCCCCACCGTTAGAAGACGATTGCCCGATATGCTTCCTACGATTGCCATCGCTAGGATCGGGACGGTCTTATATGGCATGTTGTGGGAAAATGATATGTTGTGGATGCACTCATGCACCTGTCTATGATAACCAAGGCAATGAGGCTGATAATGAAAAGTGTCCATTTTGTAGAACTCCATGGCATAGTTCAGACGAAGAGAAGGTCAAACGATACGAGAAACGTTCGGAACTGAATGATCCACGAGCAATCTTCAATCTAGGAGGTTTCTATAATGAAGGACTACACGGGCTACCTCAAAACAATGCTAAAGCATTAGAACTATGGCATCGGGCAGGTGAACTACTGGACACGCCGCAGCATTTCACAACATTGGTAATGCCTATAAGAATGGCAATGGTGTGGAACGGTACATGAAGAAGGCTATACACTACTGGGAATTAGCTGCTATGAGAGGAGATGCAAAAGCGAGGAACAATCTGGGAGTATTTGAGAATGAGGAAGGCAGTGTGGATAGGGCATTGAAACACTTTATGATTGCAGTGACAGATGGGGATTATAGATCTTTACAGAGCATCAAGGGACTCTACTTAGATGGACTTACAACAAAGGATGAGTATGCAAAAGCATTACGATCATATCAAGCGTATCTAAATGAAATTAAGAGTGATCAGAGGGATACAGCTGCAGCAACTAATGGGTACAAATACTATGAATCTGCTGTCTAGAAGGAAAGCAAACTGAAGAAACTAATAAAGATCTTGACTTATCATCATTTACTAACCTATATACTTATCACATAGATCATGTACTAGTACAGCACCAAGAGAGAGAGGAGAGTTTTAGGAGGGCGGTATCTTTTAGGATACCGCTCCATTTTTTTATGATATACTTAGCAGTGGCGTGAAGAGGTGGCATATCATAAGCAATAAGAGGTTTGGTATACTAATAGTACAGTCAATATATCTATTTTTGATGGTCTTTCGATTAGTGGCAGTTTAGTTGCGTGGACGGAAGTACATTCTGAGTTGTAGGTGTTGAAAGATAGTACTTACGACCGTTTTTTGTGAGGTGAACCATCTATTATCTATTGCAGCTCGTATCTCCAGACGGCAGCAGAAGAACACAAACAACTTATACAACATATCTATCTATCATTATACTAATCTGCTAAGAGAGTGTCCTATTTACTTTATTGCAACAATGAAGAGTCGACGAGGGATACAATCATCACTCAATAACAAATCAAAATCGTCATCTCTCCTAACAACATTATTGAACAAACATATATCCAATTCCAATTCATTAGTATATATATTAGTATTTGGTATATTGGTATGGATTATAATATGTATTTATATACATTTGCAATTGACTGGTAGTGGTAGTGGTAGTAATAGTGGTATAGTGATGCCATTTAGAAATCGTCTTAGAACTAGATTAATGATTAGGTAAGTTATATGTATGTGTTGCAATGTTTATAGCCAATGAGAAAGTTGATGCAGAGATTGAAGATATATGAAGGTATATGAGAGATGTATTTATGGATGGGGATGATATACTGTGGGGTTGTTGTTGCAAAGGTATAGAATAGTTTTTGTGCACATCTTGTGTCACTTTTACAATACACATAATTAACAATGAAGAGTGAGAGAGAGGACACGAAAGTGGTGTATGTATTCTATGGTTGGTTGTTGCAAAGTTATAGAGATATACGGGAGATATTTGAGACGCAGTACATCGTTCAGTTGATATGCAATGTTGATGGATTCAGTATGTCTCTCAATTTAGGAGAGGTGTTTGGTTGTATATATATCTGCAAGACGGGCAAGCTATATTGACTGTTGACTCGTTGTTGCGCTATAAGTTTCTCACTCTCTCACTCTACTATTCTATTGTTCATCCCTATCTATACTCAGCAACCCAATTGATCCAATAGATGAAGAGGATGAAACAACAACATCTAAATCAGAAGCACCAACACCAACACCACAATATCATTCACCAACCACAGGCATATCAGCATGTCTATTAGTCAATGATGAAAATCCACGTCTAAGAGAATGGATAGCCTACCACTACTACATGTTACCACTCCGATCTCTAACAATTGCAATCGATCCATCGTCACGATCCGTACCAGTTGAGATAATACAACGATGGAAAGATCATATGAATGATCTAGATGTACAATTATGGACAGAAGAGAAGTTCATGCCACACGGTGGTGACGGAGCGTGTAATCCATCCGACAAAGAACAAGATTGTTTAATGCAACATAGGAAACGTCAGCAGTACTTTGTCCGAGCCTGTATGAAAGATTTCAAAGATCGAGATAAGGGATGGGTATTGTTGACTGATGTGGATGAATATATAACATTCAATAAGATTGATAATACTCAGGAAACGTTAGGATTGACTGTCAATCCACCATTAGATGAGGCACCTGACGGGATACCAATATTAGCAAATTGGACATGGAGTCGTAAAGGATATTACAGTACTGATAAGAAGAGTGGTAAAAAGGTTCGAATAACTGGAACATTTGTACAGGGTACGGTCTACGGCTTGTCTGATAAAGGAATACATACTAAAACAACAATACAAGCGACCGGACGAGTAACATTCCAAGAAGAACAGGTCTACAATGGTATGATAATACGTACTGCACCATTGATTAATTCAAATGATGAAATATTCTATGGTGCATATGGGAGTATATTCACTGACGATTATGGCACGAAATGGTATCTTAGAGATGATTATGTCTATAGAGATGGATTAGATACTAATGAAGAAGATGTTACAAATCATTCATTTCCAATTATTGAACAATCATATACAAAGACTTATGATAATGGTACGACGATACTTTATGGTATAGTTGCGGGTAATGAATCATTTTGGAATGATGATTATGTTGGAAAGAATGATGATGATGAAGATGAATCACCACAACAACAAGAATTGGAAAGTTTACTATCAAGAATACTTGGCAAGAAGAAGAAGACAAAAGAGAAGAAGGAAGTAAAGGAGGTCAAAAGGTATAAAGCTGGAGATGTTGTTGAAATACAAACAAGTTGGAAAGAACCATCGTCTGGTAGTAGACCAATCAAAACACTCAATGGTGGACATTTGATTAAGGATGTTGATAGATACATCTATTATGTCAAACGAGATACATTCCTAACACCACCACATTTGACAGTTGATCAACTAATGGGGATGAGGAAACGATTACCGAATGTGGGTGACGATGTTACTTTATTAGATGTATTGAATCAAGAAATGACAAAATATAATGCCGAGTTGGGTGAAGATTATGTTTATGAAACCATTGGTCCATGTCTATCACTGCCAAGGTTGCTATATGGTTCAAAAGAAACTACTACCGCCGAAAACATGGCACCACAAGGCTTTAACGAGAAAGACTTTGTCACCCTCCGATATAGATGGCATTCATTACCAGACAATCGAGTGAACAAGTATCAAAAGAATATCATAGACGTTTCACGAGTTCCATACTTTAAATTCATGGGTGAGGCTGAGAATATACACACGCCCATACATCAATTATGTCGAAAAGGCCAACCACCACGATATACAACATCCTTCTTTCGTGTGAATCATTACTTGGATTCATATGAATCATACTCGTATCGAAATGATGCCCGTGAGGATAAGAAGAATTGTCTTAAATGTTACAATGATAAGGGTAAGGAGGCACATAAGTTTGATGATGATGTTATCCGACCGTGGCTGAAAGGCTTTGTTAAGAGTGTAGGAATTGACAAGGCTAAGATATTATTGAATGGTACGGGCTCGTTTGAGAAACTTCCCGAACCAAAACTGGTACCAAGAGATGATGATCGTGATGATGATGATTATGAAAAGATGCAAAAGAGGAAGGTACGTCCTCATCGAGATAGTGGTATCTAACGTAATATCTAATCACATACTTCTTACTTATACTTTTATATGTTTACTCTATTATGACTAGTGTTAGTCATTCCCTTCAAAAATGAACACATCATGTGCACATTCCCTCATCCGATAGAATATCCTCTCAAGTACTACCACTTAGTGTACCCTGATGGTTCAACCAATAAGAAGGTTGTGTTCTATCCAAGCGGCCAACTATATCACATCCAACCGACCTTCTCTGTCGAAACACACTTAGTAAGATTTTCGTATCGACTCCCACGGGGAACATAAAACATTAACGGCAACCATTTCTTTTATCGTTCTACCTACACTCGGCACTGCACTTAACACTTCTCAATTTGTGGTATAGTATATTGATGGGTGCCGTGTATGTATCTGTCATATTCCCTTAACTTATCAATACCCTCTTAACTTGGGGTGACGAATTCAAATTTAAATAACCGTTGTCATTAATGTTGTGGCAGTTGGCATATGATAATTTGAACGACTAATATCCTATGTTTTATCACTGTTTCCCCACATTCTATACTGTTTGTATCCGTTTGAACAACGACTGAGGATGTACTAATCTAACTAATCGTCTCACTTTTTGATTTCATCATCGATCTCAAGAAGTACCCAATTGTTAAATCAATTACCAATTACATCCCAGCTTATACGCTTCCCCATCATTTACTATGAAAATTCATAACAAATCCATTATTGGCATTATCATTGCCCTTCTTGTCGGACTTTGTTCGGCAACATCTCGTGGAGAATGCAAGAACCTTTGTAGCAACGACATTTCTCAATCTTTGTCACCTGCTCAGATGTGTCAATCAGCTCTTCAATCGTCTTCTGCTTCCGTTAACATGAACTATCATCACTGTATTCAGGGAAGGAAACTATTCCTTCGTAAAACGTGTCTTCCCATGTGTATGAATGAAGAGATTGCACTTACATCATTCGATGTTTGCAGTAAATATTACAGATGGCGGGATGAGATAACTTATTGTCGTCGAGGATACGAAAACACCTTCGACTCGATTGCTTTGCTTCTTGGTGTCCAAGATCAGGAGGACGTCAGCCCTCACGACGAGTCTATCAACGTTGCAACTTCAATGGAGGAGGATTCCTTGATTGAAGAGGAGCCGTTGATGGTTGAAACTATCATCGAGAGTGAAGAAGTACCAATGAAGAATGAATCTGTCTCTCTCGTGCTTGATGATCAGTCGGCAGAGTCTTCCCTGTCGACGTCTGAGGAGGAGAAGGCTATCCTCCACTTCTCTATCTTTAACAAGACGGACGATTCGATACCATCGCTTACCAATTCAAGTGACAACCATGATATCGATCAATCGTTGATGCCTCTTTACGTTTTCGATCAATACTTTACCCATACAACTCCGTGTCTTGGTGAAGAGACGAACCTGTCATTAGTTAAGGATGACATTGATACTTCTTTAGATGTGTCTCTTGAGAATGAACTTGATCCATCTGATTCGAAAGAACTACTCCCAGCCATTAGACACGATGATATCGTCGATGCCTCTCCCACCGTCTCAAGTATCATCTCGACAAGTATTACCGCCGCCTTCTTTGCATCCATTATCATTTGGTTGTCGGCTGTTCATTGTTGGGCTTTGCTCGTTGGTATTATCAGTTGCCTCAAATCGACGAGTCTTGGATGTGTCTCCCTCACTACTCGATCCATTGATACATTGTACAAACGAGCTGCCGTCTTAATGATGATGCTCATCTCCTTCTTGAGATGTGGAATGAACACAACTACCAGTCTAATTCGAATCCTACTTTTGCCAATTGACTCATTGTTGAATATACCTCGTTGGATATCTCATGTGTACGGACCAAGCTCATACGGACGAAGTGTATGGCATATCATGTTTAACTCGAACCCCAAACAAGGACGTAAACGATGCAAGGTTGCATCAACTTTCAATGCCATTATTCAAGGCCTCCTCGATACGGGCCAAGCATCTCTTCTCAAGCTGATACGATTGCCATTCGACTTGGCTCGTCTAGTCCAAGTCTTAGCAATCATATCATATGTCCTCGTCCGATCAGTTGCTGTATCAATCTCGAAGGACGTTGGAGTCTGTCTACACACTACCCTAGATGCATTGGTCGACATGATTCATCTGATTCGAGTATCGATTGTCAAGTCTTATGCCTTTATCCACTCGGCTGTTGTACTGCCCTTCATTAAGGCCACCCGAGACTGTCTATACCCCGTCCAAGCTTCTATCTTTGGCATGGCTCGTCTGGCTCGTAATACTGGTATCAAATCATATGCCCTTGTCTATTCGACGGTCGTATCAATCTTCAAGGCTGTCGGAGGCTGTCTATACCACATTCAGGCTTCTATCTTTGATATGGCTCATTGGATTCAAGACTCAGCTGTCATATCATATGCCCTTGTCCATTCGGTTGCTGTATCAATACTGGACGACATAGGAGGCTATATACACTTCATTCAGGCTCCTATCTTGGGCTTGGCTCGTCGAATTCATGTCATGGTTGTCATATCATGTGCCATTATCCTCTCGGTTGTTGAGACGATCTCCAAGGCTGCCTATGGCTGTATACATTCCACCCAAACTTTCATCTTTGGCATGGCTCGTCGGATTCAAGTCTCCATTATCATATCATATGTCCTCGCCCGTTCGGTTGCTGTATCACTCTCAAACGATGTTAGAGGCTGTCTATACCACATCCTATCGCCTCTCTTCGGTATACTTCTCGTGCCTCATTGGTATTGGAAGGAGTTTGGCCCGTACTCTCAAGGGCGGAGTGTGTTTGATATCCTCTTCAAATCAAATCCACAACAACGACGCAGACTCAAGCATGGTGGTCAAGTTACATCATCGAGACTGAACAATATCGAGACATATACATATCATCAGTATCTACCCTGGCATATATACAAGCAGTTCGATCCGGGCATCTCTTCAACTATCAACCGTGCCCGTTCATGTATTGCAATGGTCAATGAGCTCCTCTGGGTATACGGGCTGTATATACGAGTATCCTTAGCGGCAGTATACTTTCATATCCTTGGCTCGACCATGGCACGTTTCTCAGCATGCCGTATCTTGGCTATTCGACGATCCCTTGTTGGAAGGTCAATGATCAAGCTCCACATTGTTACTATCTTGGCAGTCGAATATATCATCGTCATCAGCATGGTAGCTACCCTCACGTTTGACAATGGAGTTTCAGCGGCACATTATCCTTTTCAATAGGCTTTGGAGCACGTACAACTCCTGCCACCCTTTGCATTGTTTTTATTGTTTTGCTCGTCCCTACCCAGACTGCTGATCACAGTTTGGACAAGGTCCTCACCACTCATTAATAATCAACATCATCATCAATCGGTAGTTAATAATCAACATCATCATTAATTGGTATTTATAATAAAGTCATCAATTGGTAGTTATTGGTAGTAGTTATAGTAGTATACTTGTCGGACTTTCTTTTCTTTGTTTTTATTGTTGGATTATGTTGTGGCTTCTGTTTTGATCTCTCTTTTGTGGCTTCTGTTTTGTTGGTTTCTTTTTGTTGGCTTCTGTGTTGTTGGCTTCTGTTTTCATACCCCCACACTGAGTCAAGGAATGGCTTCACTATCCACTTATTCATATTCCTGGGACGAATCTCAAAAGCATCCGGTTGTGGAACAAAACTGTAAGGTTATCCCGTCAAGTTGAAACGGTCTAGAGCACAGTCCTCCTAGCGTTGGTTTGGATTCCGCGCTAAACAATAAGACCAGTCCTCATCTAGACGTCAAGCTGATAATGCTATTCCCCCCAG
>Ga0214478_101196_pt1 | contig 13607 bp, 9 predicted proteins | sample M1_20Mar14CPVII9_2_FD_178001 | JGI IMG/M metagenome (GOLD analysis project Ga0214478, IMG submission 178001) | Marine eukaryotic communities from Monterey Bay, California, United States - M1_20Mar14CPVII9sort6BwellD7 | ecosystem: Environmental > Aquatic > Marine > Unclassified | place: USA...
CAAATCGAAAGGAAGATGGCTTCTCCTTGATGCAATAATCTTTATCTTCAGGTACTGCACAAAATTGGGTCGGATTATTGCCAACAAATCCAACAGCACATTTGTAACGAGTGACAATATCATCTGGTTTTTGAGGAATTGGATAACCTTGATTCTTAATTTCCATTATTGGCCATTGATATGTGATGTTTGCGTGAACCCAACCTTCCTGTGCATAACACAGTACTCGATCGCCGACATCAAAACGAGGAGTCATATCACAAAAGTCGGGGAACACATAGTCTCTATTGAGAGGCACTATTACCGATCGGTTTTGTCCATCAATCATTGATTGTAATGGAATGATATCTAATTTGCTATCATTCACATGTTTCACTATTCCCCGATAGTTGTTTGGATTATCGCCTTCTCCCCACACGTCTTCGGATAAGAACCATACCCTATCCCCTTCAAAGTATTGCCGAGGAGCTACTGATGAACTACTTTGATTATTATCAACCTCTTCTAACTGTTGTTCTCTACGTTCTTGTAACTTCTCCTTCCGTGCCGCTTTGTTAGTTGCACCTCCCTTCTTCTTACTTTTCTTGCCCATAATTTTGTGCTAATCTTTTGTTATCTACCTAATTTGTATGACGATCAACGTCGGTTCACTTATTAATTGTTTAATAAGATCTAAAGTAGATTGATTCGTCTTTATTGTATTGCAATGCAATATGCTCACTTGTTGTATGTATATGTTTGTAACTTGCCTTTTTTAGTGCTTTGTATCAATTGTAGATTCTATTAATAGGTGCGGTGGGACAGCAGAAGAGTAAGTGCCGAGTAGACGACGTACATGTGTAAAGTATATATGTATATATATATGACATAATACACAACAATACTCACATACACCCTTTATCTATACAATAATATAACACAACACAACTTACACAATAATAAAAGTGTAAGAAAAAAATTGTCTTCTGTCTTTTAGTGCCCAGGACTTTTGCAATGTTTGTTTGAAGCTATCTAACCACTACTAACTAAATGACCATTAAAACTGTATTTAGATGTGTGTACGATGGTACCTATACCAAATGAAGATTTGCAAAGCAATTTGTATTTTGTGCATATCGTATCACATGTGGAATATTAATCTCAATCGCCCCCTGAGCTGACTTCCTTTCACAAGCAATCAGCCGTAGCATGATCACGCCGGGTACCTTGCTGTTTACCTTTCCAATGCATCCATAAGATATGAGAGAGGCTTTTACTTTCTACTTCTATCTACTCCTAGTCCTAGCCGAAAGTGCGTATATATTTTGTGAGAGCAGGTTTAGTTTTAGAATTTAGATTTAGACTCTTCGAGATAGTCGAGAGAGAGAGAGAGAGAGAGAGAGATCGTGATATCATTGTGTAAAACTAAATTGTTTTGGCCACTACCTTACTGATTCTGCAGACAACAATATGATATACCATTCTCGATTCCCAGCCCCAGCCACTAGACGTGGCAAAACATTCCACAATCTCCACAACTTAATGCAGTGACCTATAATTCTCATTGAAGAGGCCTAGATGGCAATCTTTTTGTCTTCTACTTTGGTATGAGATGAAGGAATGAACATCATTGGCATAGCCAGAGCAAACTGATAGATAGCCGAAAGCTTTCTTTCCTCTGTATTATACCCTTCCGTCTTCTCCCTCTCAAAGGTTATCGTTTCAATAGCTTCTTCTGCCCTATCAAACCAATCAATAACATAGGGTAAAGACATTAGGTTCCTTTCATCTCTAGAGCCCCATTCAAATAGCGCTCCCATGTCCATGTTTGGATAGTAATTCAGTATCTTTATCATTGCAACATGACTTTTATTTTTGCATTGATTCATTTGGAGTAGGGAGTGAAGACGTGTTGCAATGTTGCCTTGAGTCTCCAGATCAATCAGTGTATGATTAGAGGAGTGTATACTGTTGATACTTGTTGTATTGCAAAATAATCTGGCGAAGGCAACCTTTACTATGTGTTGATTGTCAATCTGATTATCACGGAGGTCCAGTTTCTTCAATTTGTTATTGTTTGCCAAGCTATTGGCAATAGCAATTGCTCCTTCATTATTGATACGATTATGATTGAGAATAAGAGTATGTAGGTTGCAATTTGGATCTTGAAGTAATGTAGTAAGTGCCTGACATCCAACATTACCAATTCTATTATGTTCCAATTTGAGTACTTCCATTGATCGATGCCCTCTAATTGCTTCTACCATTGGTAACAACTGTTCACAATTCGTATTGTTATGATTAAATTGTATAGTTTTGAGATTTGTGCAACTACTCAATGTTGTGTTGATAACGACACGATCGTCCACATTACCCAAATCACAACTCCAAATACGAAGGGTAGTAAGATTGTTGTTGGTTTGAAATGCCGTCAATAGTGCACATCCTATTTCGCCAATTGGGTTGTTTTCTTCATTGTCGGAGTAGCCATTGAGCCTAAACTTATTAATTGAAGAGTTTTGCTTTATACCATCAAAGAATACACTATCTTTTGCTGATAAACCAATACCTTCAAGTTGAACATATAATGATTTCAACTCATTATTATTATTCCTCCCGATGCAACTACCAAGTCTCGAATAGTCATCTCTATCTCTTGATGTAAATAATCTTGCTTCACCTGAGAGGTAATTATCCTTGTTGCATATACCCAACTCAATCAAATTATTTTGCTCAATCAGACGCAGTGTTTCTTTACTAAACTCTTCCAAATCCCTTCTTGAGGAAGGGTGTCTCCAGAAGGGTGTCTCTTTGGTTCGCATGTTTTGTAGAAGGTTCAGTTACAGAGGTAGTTTGTGTTTTTTTGCAATACTAAATCAATATTTCTCTCTACCGTAGAAGGTTGATGTTTGTCAAGTTGATGATATCAGATTATTATAATCGTCTTTTCTGTATGGAGTGTTGAGAGATTATCCTTTTTTCTTCGTACTGACTTTTTACTACAATACTGCTATAGACTGCTATGACGTGAAACTATCATCAATCGAAAGAACGTTAAAAAACTAGTATACTGGCTATACGTCAGTATATGAAAGCAATTATTGTTACCAACGAAGACGTGAATAGTATAGGTTTTCTGCATGCTATTAATTGCTCATAGAGGTCGATACATAAGACCGGCGCAATGGAAATCCTACCCAGGTGAATTTTTTTCATTTAAATTTATTAACAAAAAAATTCACCGTAGGATTTCCTTTGCGCCTGTCTTACATGTGAGTAGCTCATAAGTAACCTAAGAACTCACCTATAGCAGCATGCAATGCCTCTAATGCACTCGACTTCTATCGGTAGTAGAGGGAGGAGAATACTGGTCGATATAGGTCGATATGCTCACGAGGTCTCTCGATAAAGGGAGGAATTATACATGGATAGATCTGCTATCTCGGACGAAATCAAAGCAAGTCAATACACTAAGATACACTCTATTTTATCAAACACTAAGTTGGTATCGCCATGACTACACCAGTATTACGACTGCTATTGCTAGCCGTGGCTATTGCAATAGTTCAGAGATCATATTATACAATATCATTCACTCCTACACCAATAATATTGCCCTATAATCAGAGATATACTCCTCGACATATGATATGCACAAACAGATTACACATGGGACAGAATAGACGTGAGAAGAAAGGTATAACTATACTGGGATCATCTACCTTGAATGATACAGACACATTGTCATCGAAGCAAACATCAACTTTAAACTCAACTACGACACCGGCGTTGAACTCTGATGCATTCTATTTTGAATGTGATGCGAATGCAATTACAACAGAGGACGAGCTATTCACTTCTTTAATGAACAAGATAGAAGCATACAGTCCTCAAATAGTCAACGCACCATCTATTAATAACAACAACACATCAATGCCAATATTGCAACAAGCATATCAATTTGCAAAGGCAGCACACAAAGATCAATGTAGATTATCAGGAGAACCGTACATAATACATCCACTCAAGGTGGCACATATAATTGCCGATATGAAGTTAGATTTACCTTCTTTATTATGTGCAATACTTCATGATACTGTAGAGGATACGTCAGTTACATTGGAAGATATTTCATCAACATTTGGGCAAGAGATTGCCGTGTTAGTGGATGGGGTGACAAAGGTTGGTCAGATACCTATCACTTGGTCCGTTGAACAGAAACAATCGGAGAATTATAGAAAGTTAATCTTATCAATGAGTAGAGACATTAGAGTACTACTTGTTAAACTGGCAGATCGGACACACAACATGAGAACATTAGAGTACATGTCAAATGAAAAACAGATTAGGATTAGTCGAGAAACTTTAGATATATACGTCCCTTTAGCACACCGTTTAGGTATCTATTGGTTAAAGACGGAATTAGAGGATAATTGTTTCAAGTATTTATACCCAGACAAGTATCAAGAGTTGTATGGGAAAGTTGAGGGTAGTGAGATGGAACGGAAGCGATATGAAGATATGGTTGTGGAATTGTTAATAAGGCAGATGACAGAGGCGGGGATGGATAACAACACAATACAAGTTACCGGACGTACCAAAGGCCTCTACTCCATATATACCAAGATGAAGAAGCAAGAGGTTGAGTTTGATGATGTACACGACGTATTGGCATTTAGAATTATTTTAGATGATGTAGCTTCTTGTTACACTGCTCTTGGCATTGTACACTCCAATTACAAGCCGGTGCCTAATAGAATCAAGGATTATATTGCATTACCCAAGCTCAATGGGTATCAATCACTTCACACTACCATATTTGGCCCCGGAGGTAGACTTGAGGTACAGATTAGAACACATGAAATGCATGAAATAGCCGAATCGGGAATAGCTGCACATTGGTTATACAAAGAGGGCAAGCATGAGAAGGAGAAGCCACAAGCTTGGCTTAAGGACCTAGTAGAAGATGTTAGGCAAGAGCAGTCAGATCCCAAAGAGTTTGTCAAGTCTATTAAGGGAGGTGAGATATACTAGGTGTGTTTGTGTGCCTCACTGATACATACTATACCATACTGACACATCGTGTGTACACCTCTGACCTTTTAGACTTGTACCAGAAGGAAGTGTTTGTCTTCTCACCTAATGGTGACCTATTTGCCCTAGCCAGAGGAAGTACAGTATTGGACTTTGCATTCAAAGTCCATACTGCACTTGGATCTCAATGTGTTGGTGCCAAGGTTAATGGGAAACAAGTTTCAATAAAGCGTATGCTTAGATACGGAGATACTATCGATATAATGGTATCTAAACACCAATCTCCAAAGAGGGAGTGGCTTAACTTCGTACGGACTTCTAAGGCAAGGAATCGAATCAAATCTTGGTTGAAACGACAGGAAAGAGAAAAGAGTATGCTGGCTGGCAAGGAGATGATCGACAAAGGGCTCAAATTGTATAGTTCCAGTGGATCAGATGGAAAGAAAGAGTACCAGAGAAAGATGAGCCACTTATTGACAACATTCAAATTTAAAGATGAGGAACATTTGTTCACTGCGCTTGGTGATGGTCAGCTAACATTGGAGAGCGTCATGATTGAGATCTTTGGATCGGCAGCTGTAAAGACACGAGGAAGGAAGGAAGTTGATGACGAGCTTGCCTTATCAACAAAGAGTGACGCATATCAAGGAGACACAAGTACTCCTGACACGAGTAAGAGTGGTATAGTTGTTGGAAAAGAAAGAAACATTATGCTCAAGTTCTGTAAGAATTGTAACCCTTTGCCAGGAGAAGAGATAAGCGGTGTGGTATCCAACGGATTAGGAGTCAAGATACATCGTCATGGTTGTAAGTATCTTAATGCTGCTGACGAAGAACGAATATTAGTAGACGTTAGATGGGATGAAACCGCATTAAATACCAAGCCAAGACCTGCCAAGCTAGAGATACTATGTGAGGAGAATCCAGGCGTATTAGCATGTATAACCAAATGCATATCAAGTGATGGAGTGTCTAAAGAAGTTATCGAGTGGTTATTTGATTCGTATAGTAGTCATGGTGGCAACTGTGGACGATTTGAATAAGATTATGACACATCTAAGGATGGAAGATGACATTATTTTAGTATCAAGGAGATAAACTTAATAATCTTCGATATGTAACATGTTAATAACTAATATTATTACCATGCTACTTATTGTTCAGGCAAGACAGGTGATAGCAGGACAGGATACAGTGCAGGGCAAAACAAGGCAATACAAGGCAGCTAAACAGGAGGTCAGGTAAACAATCGAGCATATCTATACAACTGTGCAAGCCTGGTAACAGCCTTGACGAGGTAGACGGCAGGCATCGGTACAAGATAGCCGGGGAAAGACGCCGCACCCAAGAACACAAGCACTCTCTGGAAGAAGTAACTTAACGTCACAAACTGTCTTGCAAGCCTCACACGCAACTGAACACTTCGTCAACTTGCGCTGCTGCATCAAAGTTACCGAAGAGTCGGTATCAGGGTCCTCGAGTGTTCCGGGAAAGGCTTCATCCACAATGTCAAAGAGATTCTCACGTGCATTTTGTAGGACAGTAATCTCTTTAGCTTCAACTTCTTCGATCAGCTCTTCATCAGGCTGGTAAGTTGATTCGACTTTGGTCTCCTTTCCACGAAGACCTTTGGTAAGTTTGATACAGTGCTCATCAGTGATAGCAGTTGTATCATAATGGGCGTTCTCATACTCAACTCGAGAAAGAAATCCATCATGATTGGTATCAGCAAGCTCCTCAAGAGCCTGGTTCAGTAAACCATCAGCTTTTCCCTTACCAAGATTACAGCACACTTCGGTCGAGACATACTCTTCTTTCTCGTTGTCAGTCATTGCCATCCACTCTTCATAGGCATCTTCTTCTTCTTGGACAGGGAGAGCGACAGCTGCCACATCTGCATCGAATGCACTACGGCTGCAAGTACCGCATGGTGCACAATTTCCACCGAAGATGTCACAATAGCACCATGCGGAGCATCCGTTCAAGGGGCCACCGGCCTGGAAGATGAGAAGAGAGAGATAGTAAGTTATGTTAGTAATTGTTAGTTTATACAGCTTGCAAAGACATCAAATAAAGATACACAAGGCCAACGACAAGGAAGCACTCAAATCAACACTTTATCTTGAACACTTGAATTGACACAATAAAAGAATACACAACTCGAACTTTCCTGACACATCCGATTTGATACCCCCCAAAAAGCCCAGCAACCCGTACTATCTTCGTTGGGGCATACATTCGAGCACCAGACACAGAGGACGACGGCCATGAGCATACCAAGTAAAGTTGTAGTTGTAGATAGTTTCATATTGTATTCGTAATAAGTAGTGTAGAAATTGTAGTGATAGTGATTGTGTAATTGCTCGTATAAGAGAATGATATTAGTTGTATTTGTCGTATTATGTCTTGCTTGTGTGGTATCCTCCATTCCTTCGGGTATCTTTCATCAACAATTGATTCAGATATATATTGATATGTTGGGCAGATATACTTCGTCTTATTCCATAGGTGTTCGTGGTGGAAGTAGGTTTGCAATAGGGGAGCAGCAGAGCCATCTCGAGGAAAATTTTTGTGTGATATCCTTTTGTCCTTTTTCCAAAAAAGCGCACATCTTGTGGACCTTTTGTTGATCTACTAGTAGCAACAACCAAGCCTGGCATCTCCCTATTTCAACCATATAAGCAGAAGCCGAGCTTACTTTGCTAATGATCTAAGTTGAGCGGCAGTCTCTGCACCGGCGGCATCAACAAGTGCTGAGAAGATACCATTGGGATTGTTTAGTAGCTCTTTCGGTGAACCAAACTCTACTGCATTTCCTTTGTCCATAACAAGAGAACAACATCGTAGTCTATGATTGTGTTCAGCCGATGTGCTATCGTAAGTAATGTGGTATTTGGAAACTGGCTTCGAAGCATTTGCTGTACAAACTCGTCCGTTGTACTATCGACTGACGATGTTGCCTCATCCAATACCAAGAGTCGAGGGTTGGCTAACATAGCTCGAGCGAGGCATAGAAGCTGCTTCTCTCCAGCGGAGAAGTTAGATCCTCCTTCATTCACAGCCTCATCCAGAATCTGAACTCCTTGTCTGATACCAGGAAACTTTATCAATTCTAATGCCTTGACAAGTTCATGATCCTTATGAGTAGAAAGGGATCAAGATTTGTTCTAATAGACCCGGCGAATATTGCTGGATCTTGAGGAAGAATAAACATTCCATTTTGACGACCTCTTACATCCGACAGCCCGAGCGTACCCAGGTCAACATCATCTAATGATATACTACCACTTTCTAATTCAACAAGACGAAACAAGGCCACTGTCAAACTGCTTTTACCAGCTCCTGTTCTGCCTGTTTAGGAAGAAGTGGCAACAAATAGATCAAGTTAGATTTGCATCGAACAAAATGATCACATCTTATGAGCATACAAAGCACAAGTGCATACAAGAATAGTACCAAGGCATTTATCAATGCCATCCAAGGCTGTGGGGAGAGAAGGAGGGTAAAGGTAAGAAGAAGAAGAACATTGAAAAAGGATACCAATTGTCCGGTATCCTTTATCCTTGAATGAAATGAACACAAGATTTGGACGGCGTGTGATTGCTGATAAATCCGATGATATTCAATAAAGTCCATTCGAATTATTAGACAATACAGACTACTTGTGCACATCCTCCATAATCGTCGATATATGTCGTCTAGACTCACCACAACTGCTATCATAACTATTTGACCTGCCACCAGCCAGCTACAAGCAATGATAAAGATTGACACTGAGGTAGAGAAAAGGAATGGGTTTAGTGAACTACACCCCGACTAAGACGATAAAAGAGCATGATAACTCAACTCACTGAATTGTGATAATATGATGTCTACTTGTTCAACGTCATATTTGAACCGATTAAGTATGCGACCAATCGGATTTGTGTCAAAGTACCACATTGGGGCATGTCTATACAGAGAGGAGTATCTTATTCCACCAAATACTGCCCATTGAGATCGAGCTGCTAAGAAGATCAACATACACAGCACAAGGACTGAGTAAACAATCAGGTAGGGATCTTGAGAGTCGAACTGATCAGGAAAGATCACCCCTAGAACAGTAATGGAATTCCCAACTGATGATGTCCACGTTGCTAACCACCAATCGATGAGAATGTAAGAACCTCTATCACAAGCCATAAGAATGATCTGAACAATAATGAAGAAGAATCCTCCAGCTCCCTTCTTGGCATCGGCATCACTTGTTGTAGGCATTTCCATACTACTGCTTGTTTTCAAACAAGTAGCTTTACTATCAAGATCAGAATTCAAATGACTCCTAGACTGCACATGCTAAGAGTGAATACAGTAGATGCCGTCATGACATTACCCATCAATACATATGTAACAAATGTAGCATAACTAGCCAACACAGGCGTGAATACTCGAATAACTAATGTAAATCCCCACACACATTGTTCTTTCCGAACTAACGCCATCTCTCGTGCTCGTGCATCCATTACGCGCTTTTCAAATTGATCCTCATAGTTGTTAAGCTTTGTAACTTTTATATCTTGTAACATTGCTGATACTATTTCAATACGTTCATCGGCTACTTGTACTCGTTTACGACGTATCCGAACGATGATATGTGCAACCTTTTTTGATAATGGTATTAGACCAATCAATATTGCAGCGCCTACAAAACACGACGGTCCGATGATAATGAACAACAATGTGATAACTATAACAATGGCAAGTGGACAAGCCCACAACATATGCCCTTCATGCATCATCACTTCAAATAACTTTTGTGTATCTGTTGCAACCAAGTTTGTAACATTACCAGAAGTTAAATTCTCTCGTCCTTTAGGACTTAGATTAAGTGCCTTTTCATATATAGCACAGGTAATGGCCGACCGTAATATTATACCACTTTGATAGGATAAGAATTGATGTCGATGGGACATGAATGCATTTACAATTGATAGGATGAAGATTAAGATGACGTATATGATTGCATTTGTTAGTACAGAAGAATTATTTGTGATAGTGGTATCCTCATCTTGTTCTATTGCTTCTAACAACTTCATAACACAGAGTGGTATAGAAAGTTGAGCACATAATGCAATTAATTGACATATACCCGCTGGTATAAAGGTACTTTTAACAAGTAACCATAAGGTTTTGAGAAAGTTATGATTCGTTTCATTGTAGTATTTCCGAAATTGTTCATTGAGTAATGATGCATCATTATTGGTTGGTATCGAATACAGATCATGCTGTGTCAGTTGAATTGATTTATCATGCTTTTGTTTAGCACCCTTGGTGAAGAGACGATTCATGTAACTGTATGTCCATTTTGTGTATGTTGATTGTATTCTATGTAGGCATGAGTTATGCTCATAATCTTTATCTTCTGGCCACGGGTGTGATGAGGGCGTATCGTCGCTAGAATTTAGCGTAGTATTAGACATGATACCCAAACACATTCTACGGTATATTAATTAGTATTTCCTTTACTGGATAATTGCAATAGAGTGCACGTTTGCTAAGTACACGATCGATTAATCGTCATGGGCTAACGTGATGATACGCAACGCCGCAAACAACTAACAACATCGTCATTTCTCATTAATAACATGGCGATACAACGCGATGGAAGGTATGATACCATGGATAGAGTAGTCTCTGACCTATGTAGGGGCGTTTGCAATAGGATACCTCTGCCCCGATTTTTTCAGCCTATCGTAGTCAATCTACTAGTGAACCTCAAAGTGGTAGTCACAGTCACAGAAGAAACGCCCTACCGGTGGGCATCTCTGGATCAAGGATTTGAGAAATTTCTGATATTCACCACTATTCACCAATGTAAAAATAGTGAAATTTTTCTAAAAACTCTGGAATTTGTTCTTCTCCAATATGGCCCTCAGCCGGGGCATTGTGACAACGCACCAAACGCCCTGGTGGTATTCAAATGGCTGAATAGAGTGGCCCTAAAGTCCTGATATGGTACTAATCTCCCTATATATTCGTGCTTTTTCATATGTGTTAGTAACTCATATAACATTTTGGAAATACATGAGTATGTATGAGTTAATAGCGCATATGTAATTGCACAATACTTCCTTGAAAACAGTTTCTCAATCACCAACGCACTTGATGATTATATGTGTTAGTAACTCATACTTTATAATTTTATATGTTTTACTAACACATATGGCAGCTGACATTTTATATGTGTTAATAAGTCATACTTCTTTACAAGAATAAAAAGTTGGTTCCCATTATCTAATCTCCAATCTCCCAGGCGCATGGTTGTTTGTGGAGAATAAATCTCATTTGTGGCATTCCAGAATTGTTATACGCACCCATGAGGGTCAGTTAGACATCTTTTTCACATGTTCACACCTCATCAATGGCAATCTTTACCTCATATAGCAGTTCCGAACCTCAAGTTCCCCACTGCTGTGGCCATATACTGCACCCAAGTGGTTGGTTATGGTCAACTACAATGAAGTTCAGTGTACCGCAGTTGATGTATGGATCCATAAGGATGATTTCGACACCTATAACTTATGTGCACACCCCATCTACACCTTTGTTTACCTCATATGGCAGTTGCGAACCTCATTTTCACCACTGCTGTGGCCATATATTGCACCCAAGTGGTTGGTTATGGTCAACTACACTGAAGTTCAGTGTACCGCAGTTGATGTATGGATCCATAAGGATGATTTTGACACCTATAACTTATGTGCACACCCCATCTACACCTTTGTTTACCTCATATGGCAGTTGCGAACCTCATTTTCACCACTGTTTTCACCATATATGTCGCCCAACTGATTGGTAGTGGTCTACCATCCTAAAGTTAAGTATTCCGCCATTGTTGTATACATCCATAAGGATGGTTGGGACCAAAGAATGACATTTGTTCACCTCTTCATAGCCAAATTACACCCCATATTGCATTTCTAGGGTCGAATTTTCAAAAAACAGAATCTTGACTGGCATGTGTGAAGGCATTATATGAAGAAATGACACACCTAGTGCTTGTATATTACTAAATCCTCATTTAATATGTATATAAGAGTACTATAGTCACTGCCAGCACATTTATATAGCCCTCCATCTCACTTCTGTTGCCACTGGTTGGTAGTTCAGCAGCCTCAGATTTGGTCAAAACCTCGAAATCCATGCATATCAAGACATCGTGTGGTCGTCAATTGGTGGTATATCATCACCCAAATGTTTATGTATTGATGATTCTACATTTTATATGTGTATAACTTGATGATGAACACCCACACCAATGTTCTATGGCGTTCAGCAGCCTCAGATTTGGTCAAAACCTCGAAATCCATGCATATCAAGACATCGTGTGGTCGTCAATTGGTGGTATATCATCACCCAAATGCTTATGTATTGATGATTCTACATTTTATATGTGTATAACTTGATGATGAACACCCACACCAATGTTCTATGGCCCTCAAACCCACTCCTGTAGTCATTTGTTGGCAGATCAGCAGCCTCTAATCAGACCAAAGTCTGTATTTTGAAAAGCAAGCCGGCTGGCAAGAAGTAGGATTGAGGGCTCTACAAACGTGCTGGGAGTGTTACTGACCTTGTTATACACCTAACCAATACCAAACAATCAATATTTGAGCATCTACATGATGGTGTACCACCACTTGATGGCCAAACATGTCAGAAAAATGGTTCGATTTCAAAAATCTAGATTTGAGGCAGGAGGCATGAAACCTACCAACATGTGGCTGTAAAAGTATGATGGATGGACTTACAATCATGCTGGGAGTGTTCATCAACTTGTTATACCCCTATACATTGCCAAACAACCACTATTCAACAACCTACATGCAGCTATACCCCCACTTGATGGCCAAACATTGCCTGAAAGTCGGCAGGAAATAGAGTTTTTTTCCTGATCTGAGGCATGAAACCTACCAACATGGGGCTGTAAAAGTATGATGGAGGGCCCTACAATCACGCTGGGAGTGTTCATCGACTTGTTATGTACCTATACAATGCCAAACAATCACTATTCAAGAACCTTCATGCTGCTATACCCCTACTTGTTGGCCAAACGTTGCCTGAAAGTCGGCAGGAAATCAGGATTTTGCCAAATCTGAGGCATGAAATCCGCCAACATGTGGCTGTAAAAGTATGATGGAGGGACTTACAACCATGCTGGGAGTGTTAAATACATTATTATATACATATACAATGAGAAAGTACCAATATACAAGCACCTAGGTAGTGACGGTATGCTATCTGATGACCAAACGTGCCCTAGAGGATGCTAGGATTTTGACATTCAGACCTATTTGAGGCTGACAAAGGACCAACAAGTGGCAACAGAAGTGTGATAGATAGTCCTAAAAACATGCAATGAGTGTTCATGTCACTGTTATACTCATATACAATGAAAAATTACCATCATACAAGCACGTGGATGGCGGTGTACTGCCACTTGATGATGAAACATAGCCAGGAAGTTGATAGAAGTTTGAGATTCAGACACTCTCAAACACCAATGTTGGCCATAATAGTGGTAACGCCCATCACCGTAGGCAATATGAACATGC
>Ga0214478_101199_pt1 | contig 13595 bp, 10 predicted proteins | sample M1_20Mar14CPVII9_2_FD_178001 | JGI IMG/M metagenome (GOLD analysis project Ga0214478, IMG submission 178001) | Marine eukaryotic communities from Monterey Bay, California, United States - M1_20Mar14CPVII9sort6BwellD7 | ecosystem: Environmental > Aquatic > Marine > Unclassified | place: USA...
CAATTGATGAAAAGTATTTGAAAGAAACGGAACCGATTGTGTTGCTATATCCTCATCCAAAATAATATCATCTGTATCACTATTAATCTGGAAAAGGTTGTAAATTGTTACGCTGCGTACATCTCTAAGATGTTTTGCTACCGTTCCTATACGAAGATGTGATGATTTCTCAATATGTAATGTTGTAACTAATGGTAATACATCATGTAGCATATATTTTGAAGTTGATGCACATGATATGAGCGAATCGTAGGGGAGGTCTATCGAGAGGGTAAGATGATATATCAGTATAAATATATGATTTGGTATACATTAATACTAACGCAACAATACTCACAATTGATAACCATAGCCCAAACCTCGGGGGGTAAAGTTCTGTGAGGTGAACCATCATCAAAATTTTCAACAATGCCATCATCTTCTTCTCCCTCGGAATCACTAATCACCGCAGCCTCCTTATCCTCCTCAGCGGCGGTGGTACTATACTCAGCCATGCTATTAAGAGTGTTTTCGGTCTATGCAAACGAACCGTCGATTATCAGCCACAACAACAGAGGTGGTTAGTGGTTCACCCACAACTAAAAAGAATAAGAGCGTCATTGCTCATAAAACCGTTGCGGGAATAGAATACTTCTCCCCCCTATTTACTTGGTGTAGGCGGACTCTTGTAATATGATAGAATGCAATGGAATAGCAATCTTATATCACCTAAATCAAGCTATATACGAAGATTTATCCATAGGTTCATAGCACCGAGCAAACGAGCCAGTATCGTCACTCTATGTTGGTTAATTTGGTTTGTCTATCATGTAAAGATAAAATCTACCAGCCCCACTATCATTGATGGTCAATATATACATCAAAAAAGCCGTCATATAAAAGCACGGATAGTTCATAATTTACCAGTACACGGGTTACATGCCGATGGTAGTGATGTAGAGTATCGCTGCAGCGTAGGAGAGCTAATTCACAAACCAAAAGCATATAAATTGTGGGGAGGATTGAATGGCACACGTCAGCCATTGCAATATCCATTAAATCAATCGGGTGTATTCGATTTTGCAGTGCACATATCAAATATGAAATTGAAAGTATTGATAGTTGGTAATTCCTTGGGTGAGCAGCTACATGCTGGATTAGAGGAGGCAATGTGCTATCCGACCAAGATTACCAATCAAACAACTGGTATAGATCGTAAGTTATTGGCAAAGCAAGCATCAGCTCATTGCAATACTCAAATTATAGAGAATACGAATGCTCAATGGGTGAAAGAACCTCGTATAGTTACTACTAAATCAGGTGGCGGTATGCTTGCAGTTATTAAAGACAATACAAATATGATTGAAACAAAAACAAAGTGGAATATGAATAACACTGCCATTTCATCGATAGTACAAGCACTCGGTAACATTGATACCTCACTTGATGACAATGGTATAACAGTCAACAATATAAACGAGAGAGGACAACGACTATTAGATGTATTAGTGTATCAATTTCAATCAGGACATATATATTTATATGACTTTGACGAGTATTATTTGGAAGAAGCAATATCAGCGGCAAGTACTCTATTCCAAGCCACAACTGTCATCTTCCCAACAATTGCATGGATGAATAATGTGAATCATACCAATGTTGATAAGTTACATGAAGTGAATGAAAGGATACGAAACTTTGCTCGAATGTATATCCAATCATCGTCATCGAGTGTTGAGTCAGTATTAGTATTGGATATAGCTCAGCTTTCTACAGCATATATTGAAGCAAATGCAAAGATATTGAACATTCCTGATCATCAAGTGTACACACTTCGATTAGATAGTATGTTTAAGCCATTGGTTGCCCATATTTGTGCATCACTTCCTTTCAAAGACAACCCTAGGGGATGTCTACCTGGAATGGTATCGGTGAGTAGATACTATATTTGGCCGATATATATGTTGTGCTGTCTATATCTCATCAATCCATTTCACTTCTTATATCAATATCAGAATGATGGGATGCATCTATGTCCTGAAACTTTTCATGGTCGTATCAATGCCGCGTTAGTTTGTCTGCTAGATTGCAAGTACAACAATATTCTTGACAATAAGAGTCTCACGACATGTTCTAATAGTTGCAACTCAAAGTACATGAGTTTAGATCCAATTACATATCATATGAGTAAAGATTCAATAGAGGAAGTACGGTTGACGTGATGATCAGTAGAAGATACCGAAGAGATAACAAGAGGTACAAGTAAAAAGTCATACATGCTAAAGGTAACATATAAAATAGCTGGCTAATTGATAAAAAAGTAGACAGTAGCCATCTTGGAGAAGATACATACCATTTACTAGTATATACATTATTTTCAACAGCTATACTTTCAGCCACAAATACAACCAATACAAGGATGATCCCTAATCCCCCGGTACATTTCTACTATCTTAGTGCTCAGTTCTCGGACATTATCTGTTTCAAATAATACAAAAACGAATGGCATCATTAACAACAACAACACAACAAAACAATATGTCAACTGAACAGTGCACTGTTGTTTTAGAAAGAAAAAAAGACAAACTTACCATGATCATGATGTTGTAATTCTTCAACAATCATGCTCCTGGCCTTATTAGCATCATGAATAGACTTGATATGACTCTCTCCATCCGTACTAACTTGACTCACACTATACAACGCCTCCAGAACAATACGAACTATTTTCGTATCAACACCATTCATAGCCATTAACAAATCAAACAATGGAGGAATACATCCTTGATTCACTAAATACTTGATCTGTTTTGAGTTGCCATTATAAGCACAGTTTGCAACTACCCACGCGGCCTCCTTGCACATAGCTGAAGAGTCATCTTTCAGCAGTGATATCACTTTAGGGATGATATCACTATCAATCACAGCTTGAATCTGCTCCTCTGCACCCGCTGTTATATTGGAGATGATAAAACACGCATCACGCCCAATATCTTTGTTTGGTCTTGATAGAAGAGTCAGGAGACTGGGAAGTGCATTGTTATCGATAATGAGCTGCGTTTGTGAGTCATCTCCTCCAGCAATGTACATCAGTACTCTCAATGCAGCCATCAGTACTTCTATGCTAGGATGGTCAAGCAATTTAACAAGGCGACGTATACCTGTATCATTCAAGGCGTCAATCACAGCCTGGATATTATTATTGTTAACCAGCAAAAAATCATCGATTTTCTTTAGTCCGAGATGACTGGGCTGAAGAAAGAGTCAGATTCTTCCATCACACTCCTCGTCATACGGGCTAAATTTTCCACCCTAATAGCATCTGGGTCAAGTTTATCATCATTAATGAGGATTCCAATCGATTTCAAGAGATCAAAAGAGTCTCCACTGAGGTAGTATACGGAAGTGCTGTTAGGATGTCGCTTCTTGATGGCCTTAACCGCATCCAAGTTCAACTTTTTGATATCAACCTGAGATGCCTCAACCATTCTTGTCAGTTCATTTCGTACCTCACGATCGTGCCCAATTATGCAAAAGTCATTGCGTGAAGTGCTTACATGGCTTTTACCCAGAAGTTGCATAAATCTAGTTTCAGAATTTAGATAATCCCTTCCCCCTTCACGAGACATAATAATCTCATTGCTTCTTGCAAATGGAAGGCATAAATCAATATCTCCAGTAATTCCAAGAGGAAACTTATTACATATTCTTTTACATGTTTGGCATGACCCGTCTGTATCAACTGTGGTATTGGGACAACTCAACCCAATTATTTGTAAATTATTTGGTATGGCTCTGCAACTGAATGCCCCCGACAACGAATCAAGTAAGTTATAAATACACCCCCTCTGATCATCATCGATAATGACATCATTTAGTGAAAGTAAATTGTCTCCACTCTTTCCCCAAAAGGCAACACTCTCCAATTGAGGGAATGTAGTTGCAATAAGAAATGGAACCGATTGTGTTGCTATATCTTCATTCGTATGCACCTCGCCAGGACTTTGTAAGTGGAATAGGTTGTATATTGTTACACTCCGTACATCACGAAGATGATTTGATACTATTCCAGCACTAAGCTGTGACGCCTTACTAATATGTAATGTTGTAACTAATGGTAATGCGTCATTTAGTATGGCACGTGAAGTTGATGCACATGATATGAGCGAATCATATGGAAGGTCTATGACATAAAGGGAACAGGATATCAATACAACGTTATAAATATATGATTGAATATATATACAAAACACATATTGCAATACTCACAATTGATAATATTAGCCCAAACCTCAGGCGGTAAATTTATGTGAGGTGAACCATCAAAATTTTCAACAATGCCATCATTATCTTCTCCCTCGGCATCACTTATCACCGCAACTTTCTCCTGCTCGGCAGTGGTGATACATTCAGTCATGTTATTTAATGATGATAAGTCGATACTAATAGCCCGTCAGTATATACCAAAACCATACAAGGTTCCCCTCGCCGCCAAAGCTCTGAAATGATGAATAACCGTTGCGGGAATCAGAATCACCCCTCTCATACATTGCAATTGCAAAGAACACTCCTCAGCATGACGGCGCTATTAATCTCTCTTATTGGGCTTCTATGCCACCTTCAACACACCTATGCCTTCTCTATGAAGGGTAGAAGCCGTCTTATTGCAAGTTATGTTGGCCAATTATCTGCTCTCTCCGCCATACCATCGACAAGTGATAACCAACTTGAAGAAAAATTTGATACACAATTGCAACGAAGACAGTTTGTTATACAATCTATTGCAACAGCTGGTACAATATCAACTACATTAGCTCCTCTAACAGTATTAGCAGCAGATTATGCAACAACAACGATAAATCCATCAATATCTCTACCAACGATCACACAAAAAGTATACCTTGATATTAAATTTGCAAATTATAAAACACCAAAACGATTAGTAATCGGTTTATTTGGTAATGATATGCCAAACACAGTTGAAAACTTTGTCAAGTTATGTACTAATAGTGAAGGTGATGGACCATCATATGCCGGATCGACTTTTTATAGAGGTAAGATACAGTGTTCACATGATGTGTGCACATGTATATTGATTTGCTTCACTCTGATACTCACAAACATACCTTAATAAACTTTATTCGTTTTGTAATCATCTTAGCTCTATCAGGAATGTCAATCCAAGGAGGAGCCATAGGAGCAAATAATAGTGGCAAGTCAGGCGTATCATCATTCGAAGACGGCAAATCATTCCAACCAGATAATTACAATATAAAACATACCAAAGAAGGATTAGTTAGTATGGTACGAACAAAAGATGGTAGTATAGATTCACGGTTCTTCGTCCAAACCGAAGAAGATGCAGGATGGGCTGATGATCGATATGCAGCATTTGGTATAGTGTTAGAAGAAGAAGATAATGGGGTAGAAGAGAAGAAAGGAAATGTAGGTGGTGGGGGTATGGATTTAGTACGAAGGATAAGTAATGTTGATGTTAAACCACCACAGAATTATCCAAAGGATCCTGTTATGATTGTTGGATGTGGACTAATCGGTTGAAGTGGAATAAGAGTCTGAGATTGTAACACTAACAGGAGCACCTAATATGCACACTTAGTCTATTCGTCTATTCTCTCAGACCATCCTTGATATTCTTAACAAACACCCTCAACGCATCTTCAGTCTCACCAACTCTACTCAATATATCAATCCTTGGATCATCACCTAACCCATTATTATTTCCAAGTTGCGGAATACCCATACGTGATGCCATTTCAACTTCACCATCTAACAAATCCAAATATCGTAAGAATATTCTAAATGATTCTTGACTTTTATATATTGAAGTATCATTATCTTCCGGTAATAAATCTAACAAAGCATTAGCTGACAATCGAATTTGTGATTCTGATATTAATCTACCTCGTATTAATCGTAATGTTGTACTGTAGTTACCTTCACTTATTGAATTCAATAACTCATCTGATGATAATGCAGTTATTGTATTTTCGAGTATGGATAAAAAGTCACCATCTTCTAAAGCGGATGTATTTGGTTTTGTATATATCATTGATCCGGTTTCCCAGTAGGTACCTTTTAGATTTAGTGGATTCCATGGTAGTTTATCATTGTTGTTGTTAGTAGAAGTAGCGGCATTTGCTGATTGTATATTGGAAAGTAGTATTGATGATGTTGTTAGGCCTATGAGGAAGTTTCTTCTTCTAGAGATTACATTACTGTTCTGTAAAGTATAAATTCGTCGTCGAATTATTATATCCTCTTCAGCTGTATTATAATCATTACCTACTGCTGATAATGTTGTATGATAATGTTTAAAATAATGATGCACAGATCTATTACTTCCTTTGCAATAAGCTGCCGACGGTATCAGTGCCAATGTCGACGATATCATACATGAGATAAAGCATAATATTATTGCAATTGAGATGTACATCATCCAGTTTGGTAGGAGTAATAGATAAATCGAAAGGCTGAAAGTGAAGAGTCACAACTTTTATGAGAGTGAGACTTTCTCACAAAATTATGTGAGAGGTGCACTGACGACATTGCAATGAGGAGTTGATATACCTATATCCACAACAACAAAATGGCAGCAGCAGCAATACCTCCCCGTCCAGAGGACGTATACGGTGGCGGCGGTTCATTCTCAGCATGTCTATCTCGTGCTATACGCCATAGTTCAACAACTACACAAACTACACAAAATGCCAATAACAGCATTGCAACTCCTACTCTCTCCTAGTACTACTACTGGAGTTGATAATAATATACCCCCACAAGGAGCACAGTCACTTGACTCCACCACGTGTCCCTCTCAACTCAACCAGCCTCACTCTCATCTCTTGTTTAGTAGTGCAGCAGTACAGCATGTTGAATATATGCAAATATCAGCTACAATAAAGCTAAAAAATTGTAGCCATCCCCAAGCAATCAACACCTTGCAGCCGCAGATTGGGGGATGGCTACATTTTTTCCCCCTGCGGGAGGCTCTTAGACACAAACACTAGCACCCATGTACATAGATGCACTAAACAAACTAATAGATCATCAATAAATGTGAGAGACGTGAGTAGATTGTTGAAAGGTTGGCTGAACTGGCATTTACCAAAGTCAACCTTAAATAGAAAGTAAATATTCCACTTGTAAGCATCTCAGCGCAAAAACCCAACACTTTTTTTTGTTGAACAATGGTGGCCGTTGCCTCTTCTCTTCTCTCTACATCTCTCTCTCAATAAACAACAACAACAAATGGCAGCAGCAATACCTCCCCGTCCAGAGGACGTATACGGTGGCGGCGGTTCATTCTCTGCCTGTCTATCTCGTGCTATACGCCACAATAGTTCAACAACAACTCAAAATGCCAATAACAACTCTAGCATTGCAACTCCTACTACTGCTAGCGGAATTGACAATAATATAGTACCTTCACAGCCAGGAACACAACTTATTGATACCTCGTCAACTTATGCTTCTACTGCTGATAATCAAGATAATAAAAATGATAGTACACAAGAAGGTGCACAATCACTAACACAAACACCAATTAAAATACCCAGAGCACCTTCTTCAATTGAATATAAAACACCCCAACGACGTGTACCACGATGGGATGCTGCTAACTCTAATAACAACAATAGCAACGAGCAGCAACAGCAGCAGCAGCAGCAGCAAAATGATAATGATTGGTCACAACATCATATATCCTATAACAAGTTACGTTCAACACTACACTATTTTTCAAAACGACGTAGTTTACTCCGTACTAAACTACGTTCTTCTACTACTACCATTGCTATTGATGGTATTAACAGTGGTAATAATAAAGGAATGAGTGAGGAAGAGTTTAATATTTGTGTTATTGAGTTTGGTAGTTTTGCTCCCTTTCTTAGTAACTCAACCAATTCATCTAACTTGAGCAACACTAATAATGGAAGCTTGAAGAATTATGACAGGGCAGCATCCTATCAACATCATCCTACACACTCATCTGAAAACTTAATGGAGTATGCAGATGAACGAGCATTGGGTATGACCCCGCCTGGTGCTGCGGGTATGAGAAAGAGAGTTAGTGTTGGTAGTATTAATGGCAGTATTAATAGTGGTATTGGTGTAGAAGGGAGAGGAGAAGGGAATGTTGAGGGATATATTGGTGAATTAAATGCTACAGCACTAGAAGAGGGTGAAAACAGTTCACCATATATTCAAATGGATAATCATCCTACTTCTTCCAACAATCCCAACACCAACAACAATTACAATTCCAACTTACACTTACACCAATCTATACTAGACGAAGTTGAAATCACTAAACGTTTATCATTCATGGAACGATCGGAATTATCGGCAGTACTAGATTCCGAGGTTGAACGAGCATCACAATTCTATCGTAAACGTGTTAGTGAATTAGCACCACCGCGTGTTGATGGTGGGACATTACCATCGTTTGATGATGTCCTTGGTTGTGGTGGACTTGAGAATGTTTGTCATACTCCTGCTGGTGTTGGTTCACGGGGAATTGGTGGGATGTCTACAGCTGATGATGGAAAAGAGGATACACAATCATTACTATCCACCACTGACGACAATGATGACGATGAACTAATCGATACAGCATCACAATCAACACAATCCCTATCATTTACAGATATGGCATCTGAAATATTAGAATTACATGCCTATATTACTACGAACATTATAGTAGTCCGTCAAGTGTTAATTAAATATGATGCCTTTGTACGTTCATTGGGTGGCACGCCAATGGGTAGTTGGTATCAAACTACTAGACGGCAGAAGGTGAATGGACGTAGTTCTGATTATCGTGATTTAGTCAATCATTCGAAGTTGAAAAAGTTAACTAAAGCATATATTTTGGAGTATAAACGTCATGTTGATGAAGCCGAGGAACTTCAAGGTGATGTTAATGGTACTGGCATACAGCGAGATGTCGATGGTAATATAAAACCAAAGAGAAAGAAACGATTGCATGGATTAAGTATGGCATTTTATAAAATAGTTGATGCAGGTGAGGAGTTGAAGAAACGTCAGCGATTGAAATGGCGACAGAGTGCTATGCATTTAGATGGCGAGGAAGATGATGATACTGATATGGATTATGATGGTGATGAGGAGGATAAGTTGGAGTCGGGCAAGGGTGGTGGTGGAGATGCAGGTGTGGTGGATGCAGGAGTTGTGGATGAAGATGGTACACCGGTTGTAACATCGGCGGCAGATCCAACAGCAACCCCCGTCAATACCAAGACTACTACTTCAAGACGACCAATCGATATGGAAACACCACCCCCAAACCCACCATTACAACCAGTACCCGACTATTCCACCCTGAAAACTAATCCAGATATTGGTGAAGATATTGCCTACCAAGTACATATTTTCAAATGTGTCCAATCCAAGACACAACGTTCCATTGAAAAGACATATACGGGTCACATTTCCGGTGTGTATGATAACTTTATATCAACTATACGTGAATACTTTTTATTGGGAAGTGGTACGACTGATAATTTAAGTTTAATGCCGGAATATTTAATTATGAGGGGTAAGAGTTTGAAATCGAGTTTGTTAGTTGTGGCACAGTGGAGGGAGGCAAGGAATGCGTTTTTGAGTGGTGTCGATGGTGGAGAGACGATTCATAAGGGTGAAGGAGGAGGAGGAGAAGGATCGTTTGGTGGATTCTGTGGTGGTGAGGGTCATCCTCCGTCGCCACGATCATCATCTTCGTTCAAGAGTAACTTTGCCCTCTCTCTCAATATCTTCGCGTGCTTCATATACATGATGAACTATTACATCGTCGAGCCATCAAGTACAAGATATGCCAATGCACTTGGGAAGGATGATGCCATGTCGGGTTTGATTATCGGTGCCATGCCCTGGGCAGCTATGATATCAGCAGTCATGTATTCTGTATGGACTAATCGTGTGTACAAGGCCCCTTTGATCACAAGTGGCGTGTTGCTCGTTACTGGTAATTTCTTATATGCCACGGCATATCGGTATGAGAGTATTGGCATGGCACTGTGTGGACGATTCTTAACGGGCCTGGGAGGACCAAGGAGTATGAATCGTCGATATATCGCGGATGTTACACCCTTGGCACAGAGGACCGCCGTGAATATTGCGTTTGGTATTGCCACTGCACTCGGTGCGGCATTAGGACCAGCGGCTGCCATCATGTTAGAAGGTTTCAACTTTCAGTTTGAGTTGCCATTGTACGGAATCGTCTACGTCAATGGATTGACAGGTCCAGGATTATTGATGGGGTTCCTTTGGATTTTATTTACACTGGTGTTGGTTTTGACATTTGAGGAGCCTCATAGAAGTGGATTAGAAGAGCAAATGCGTAGAGAAGAGGAACAGTTGCAATCTGCCTTAACAGTGACAGAAACTATGATGGAGAATGAATATGAAATGACTAACCTGGACGCTTCTAAGGATACACTTCGCCAGAACTCCATGCTCGAAGATACTACTACTACCAAGGAGGAGGATCAAGAAAAGGGGGGTGATAGGTCAATCATTTCCACCGACGATGCCGAGGACTTTGAGAAAGATAGAAGAGGTGGTAGGATCCCCATCTGGCAACAGGCCAAGTTCGTATCGAGCCACATTACATGGCCAGTCCGCATTTGTATGTTCCTCCTCTTCTCGAAGATGTTTACTGTTGAAACTGTTATTAGTGCCGCATCCATGCTTACCAAGAATAGATATGAGTGGACGATACAACAAAGAGGTACACTGGGTACTATTGTGGGTCTCTTGACAATCCCCATTTCAATCTTTATTGGTTGGGCATCACAATATAGAGAAGACAGGCTGCTCATGCTTTGGTTAATATCATTTGCGGCTGTTGGCATGGCACTGTTAATTGATGTATCAGACTTTATTATACCCGACACGTTCAATTACAACCAAGACCATTCTTTGGCTGTCGGTCCGAGTAGATATATTTCTGGGTATGTGATTGTCTTTTGTTCGCTGCAAGCCTTTGATGGTGTAGTTGGGTCTGTTCTGAGCAAGGTGATACCCACTACATTGGCCACTGGTACTCTAAATTCGGGCCTCCTTGCCACACTCATTGGTACACTTGGTCGAGGAGTTGGGGATGTATTCATCACATTTGCTGGATACATTGATCTGAGACAGATTATGAATTTGCTATCCATACCATCATTTCTCATTTTGGTATCGAATCTTATTCTTATATGTTACAATTACGATTCGTTGACAGCCTAAATGTCATCGTTTCGTAAGTAGTTAGTTTAATTTGGTATCAAGTAGATATTAGGAGTTAGAGAGTGTTGTAAGTTAGTAGTCAAAATTAGACCTCCGCCTATAATTAATTCCTCGAGCTATGAAGAAGACTCGAAGCATTCTCATCTAAATCAATAACAATTAATCCTGGGCCCGACTTATTCTCACCACCCTTACTATCGATCACTCCAGCAGGGGCCTCTATTACTATAAATCGATCATTCCAATCAATTGCAAAATCCTTCACCCTATTTTGAGTATCAAAGCTGACTCGATGGTCAATGTTGATACGATTGGCAAACTTGATTAGCCGCTCTCCTCCTGGAAGAAGGCTTGTTATCTCAACATCCTCTGGCAAGTCAACATCATCAAACTCATTCACTACATATCTCGATCCAAGAAGGTGGTATATGTCAAAATAGAGATAACCAAGCTCGTCACATGCAAGTATCATAACAGAGCGTCCATCATTACACGAAAAATCAATTAGATACTTATACTTGATCCTGATCATCTTTTGAAAGTCTTCCTGTGATCGTTGCCATAGGGTGATAGCTACCGTCATAACTTTTCTTTGTGCTGATAAGAAAAGGTTCTGTAATTTACCACAGCCATGTACGAGACTACGGATATCATGATGACCGATAGTAGATGGAAATGTGTCTGTTGCATGAAACGAAGTAAGACGGTTCGGGGCAGATTTGTCACTGCAATCCCACATTTCAATGGTTCCGATATTCGTTCCAATAAGGAGTTGATGCCGACCGATAGGATAAACCATGGTCGCTTTATTATCCGTCATGAAATAGGTTTCTGGTTGAACATAATATTGCTGTTCCTCTTCAATGTTTGGGGAAAGAGAGAACTGACAAACAAATCTGTTCTCGCCAACCTGCTCAGATAACAGTCCATAAGGATCCTCGTCCAGTACACAGAAAAGTTCGTCTCCTCCATCATAAGACCACACATCTTCATCCCACACTAGAGTTGGAATCCTGATTATTGTTTTCAATTCAAATCTCTTTGATAAACTTCTTTCGTTGTACCCACTATCCCCCCACACGATATACTCAGTACAAAAATTCCCTCCTTGGTCTCTCATCAGTCTATACAGTACTATCCTCTTTTCTTTCAATACTATCCCGGCATCGTCCATCGAATCATAATTAACTACAGATACTTCTTCAATATGTATCCTTCTAACATCTTCGGTAGGGGATACATCATACGGGCCGAAGGGAGTATTATCTCCAAAGTAATCGTTCCAATTCCTGTTTAAAGGTCCGTTTTCTTCCTTAATAGAGTATCGATACGAGCTGAGCAAAACTTGACTGGGTTTTATTATTGATGTGATTGGGATAGCATGTTTCTCTTGGATTGAATTATCACTGCATTCTCCCCTCTCCATTATGTCATTATGCACCTCAATACTACCTGAATCCGGATTCACCATAACAAATTCGTGGCCAGTACCACGTGATATGAGTCCGAATGGACTTGCAATATCAACTTCCTCATTATCAACTTCGTTCCCATCATAATGATACCAGGCCGAGGCATAATCAAGAGGTTTGAAATATTGTTGACACAGGGATATTGAATAAGATCTTTTGGTACCAGCTTTTCTACGCTTCTCATGTCCAATAAGTGTATTAAATATGGATAAACGATAATTAATTGCAGCAATGTAATCTTGTGATTTGCTATCAGATTCTTCCAGCGGCGTCATTTGCAAATCTACTAATACACCCATCCAAAACCTTTTATACTGCTCAGAATACTCGGGTGCATTATTATCTCCCTTAATATCGAATCTCTTCCGTAATGATTTTGAGGTGCACCTTGTTAGGTGTATCAATGAACGCAAATCGTCAGTATAGGATAGAATCCGTAGCAGTGTATTATCACAGAGATCATCAAAACTGCAGGAGGGTTGAGAATCAGATGTTTCCTTTTGTTTCTTTGTTGATGCACCATTGTATGCCGATGCCTTACGTTTGGACTTCACCATATTAGAAATCTCTACTAGCGACTACCCAATTATTATATCCAAACAGGGTGTCAATTATATAACTCCCTCTTTCTCCTTATCATGGTTTACCTACACTAAATCTTCGTTTACCTACATTTAGGATTTGGTTCTACTTCAAACTACCTACTCATATTCATTTCAGCTCAATCTCACGTGCACGCACAACTTAAATCATCTCTCTTCGCCTTTTGGCTTTGATCTTGTGTAGTAACTGTTCTAATACTTTTAACAAAGTATTGACAACCACGCGTTGTCACACTGTTAAACTACTTTTTGAAACCTCGAGTTATCACTT
>Ga0214478_101202_pt1 | contig 13558 bp, 16 predicted proteins | sample M1_20Mar14CPVII9_2_FD_178001 | JGI IMG/M metagenome (GOLD analysis project Ga0214478, IMG submission 178001) | Marine eukaryotic communities from Monterey Bay, California, United States - M1_20Mar14CPVII9sort6BwellD7 | ecosystem: Environmental > Aquatic > Marine > Unclassified | place: USA...
GAACTTTGAGATGACATTTGGGTCTCTCTTCTCTCGTACTCGTTTAAGTCTGTTAAGGTGCAGCATAGAAACAAGAGAATGGATATGGTAATGAGGTATAGAAGGATATGGTAAGGATATGAATATGATGGAACCCTCGGGTTCAACAAATAAAATGACATCAACAAGAGATTGTCATAGATCGTCATTACCATGATTCTTTATTGTCCTTTTCAGTTCAATATGAACAGAAGACATACGACGAGGAAAGATACCTCGAGAATTGGTTGATACTTCTCACTAACTCAAGAGCAAGTACGAGGTGCCGATGGCACTAACACATGGCCGTAAGGTCAAACATTAACCTGATATACATATTACAGCCAAGGAGCATGGAACCTTGTGTACACAGAAAACACTCTCTCTCAATGGACGAGCCGTACACCTCTCATTAAGACCTTGTGTGGATACACAACTATGGAAGTCATATAAGCTGCCGAGGTAGAAGAAAGTACAACATACGATATGTATGGTACAAAGAGGAGACATCCGACGATATCGATGATAGGACAAGATAATACTCGATATTGTAGCCAAAGGATAGAATGGTATGTATGAGGATGGCACTTATATGCTACCTGTCTACACGGGAGTATAGGAAATGATTGGTAAGGAATGCAATAGTACATGATATGTATGTAGTGCAAATAGAAAGTCCTCGGACAGTCATTCTGAGCTAGAGAGAGAGGCATATTGCAATTATTGCTTGCTCATGGATATTATAAGAAAGGTTAGGTATAGGTTGTTAGAATGGGTTGGATTGGAAATAACACGTGCATAATGTATATCGTACACAAATAGTAATGCCAGTGCCAAGACAATAATGCATTGACATGTGATATGTCATGAGTTATGATTTGATATTGCAATATGATCGGACAACTAAAAAGGACTGTCAACGACATATATAGTATAACAATGGCTATGGATAACAGTACACAATGGCTATGCCATGAAACCACATCGAATGATGTTGATGTGAGGAAACATGAGGATATTGGTATATTTATCCGACAACAATATAACTAGGTTGTCAAGATTGTTGAAAAGGGAAAGACATAACTAACAATAGGAATATATGGTATGGAAGCATACATCAAGATATGGCAAATGCAGAATGATATGCAATAGATTATACGTGGCAAGTGCAAGGGAATCTCGCTGCCACGATTTTGTCACGAACAATATGTGACATAAGTGATACATTCAATATGATTATATGTACAAAGGAAATAGAGTAAGATACATATCACTCTCAGGTATGAAGAGGATTAAGGAAGCGCAATATGAATGACAATGCAACCACAATATGGCATTAGATGTGTCACGGTATCATCTCACACGAAAAGAAGAACGTGTATTGAAACATAACAAAAAGGATGATAATGCTCGGTAGGGACTCTCGGGTCTCTCGTTATTGAGACACATTAGGAGTAAGACTCTTCAAATGAGATAATGAGATATGGGAATAGGAATAGAGGTCTCAATTTGATAGGTATACATGCTTAAGAGTATGTGATGTGATGTCAACGGGGACATTCACTTGGTGAACAAAGATGAAAGGAATGATCGAGTCAGTATTATTAAGGCTCTTAATCATCAGATCATACAGAAAACGAAACCCGGGTATAGATTGGCAAATTATGGAGCCGAAGACTCGTGGAGAGGTTCTTATATAGGTATGAAAAGGACACATGAGATATGTGTCGACTACAGATCAAGTCAGGATAATATTAGTTCACCAGATGAACTAGATGATACGAACATGTGAAAATATTAACACATTGGAAAGAGTATCGAGTCAACGGGGACTCCTTATCAGACATATTTTAGAAGTGAAAAGGGATGATACGAGGACCTCGCCTTGTACATAAGATCGAGCAAGAAAATCGGGCTAATAGGCATGAGCCCGAGCAGGGAAGGATTTAGGATTTGGGAGTATTACAGGATAATATGGAATGTAATGATGAGGTCAGTAGCTTGAACCTCTCATACAGATAGAAATTGCAATGGACTCGTAGAGATACGAGATGCAATATCAGAATATGTGAACCTTCAGAGGACATATCTTTAGGAATTCAATGAGAACATGGATAATGGATTGCACGCAATATGTGCGCGAAAGAATAATCGCTAGTCAGTCATCATAGAGATGCAATTGGAAAGCTCGTGCGTTGAGTATGAAATCAATATTATAGACACGGAGGATATGGAATGGTGGAGGAAAATAATCAGTCCCTGTCTGCACGAGAGTTTAGATACGCATGTCACAACTTAGGCAAGTGATACGGCACACGGGGACAGACAACGAGTGATAGATAATGTTATGCCGACTCAGTGTCGACTTGTTTATTATAAGTGAGATTGCAAGTGGTATGGCACTGCCATGTGAAGCTTGACGAATATATTGATAATATCCTGGGAAGGAAGAGCAAGTACATTGGTATTGGTAACACAGAACAGCTTCCGACGAGTATCAACAGGGATACAGTGAAGTGTTATATAATAATAAAGTCTCACGGGGACAGGTTGAGAAATCAGAGGGTTAGGGTATACCGAATCACTCCCCGTCGTGAACAAACTATGGAATTAAAAAGGAAACGACCGGAAAGGAATAATGTAAATTGAATAGTCGGTTATCATAGCCGTCAGTCATAGAACTAGTGAATAAAGTCCCAAGGATTGAGGACAACTGGAAGATTGGAACTATATGGTACTAGGAGATTAGTAATGAATATGGGCCAGAAGATACCTGACCCGTATACAACTCACAAGGAATAGAGTATACATCGAATGGATACTAAATAGAACTTTCGAGGAGTATTCTAGGGAATGATTGTAGAAGAGATTAGGAAATATGATATGAATCAAATGGACTAATACATCAATCACTCATCATGTAGTGATGTGAAGGGTACAAGGTATCTTAGATGAGAGGTACGTAAAGTGGATATTGGATACAATCAAGTGGCGTTTGTGGAATAGGGCTTCGAGCTCGAACCACAAACACAAGAAGAGATTGACTAGAGTGTCGATCAGAGTCTTGGACGACTTTATTGGAACTGATACGAAAGGCTAGGATTGTGGACTAGAGCTCCGAGCTTGAACCACAATCACACGAGGATTGGAATTAGGACGAGCGGTGATATTATATCACGTCCTATATATTAAATAACTTGTGAAGTAGGGCTTAGGGCTTGAACCACAAGCGCGAGAGGAAGACGTTGGATTTGGATTAGGTTAGATTAGAGTGTGGATTAGAGATTGGCTTGAGGACCATCTTGAACCACAATCAACAGATGAGTTTTATATGTCAGTGGACTAGAGTTGAGACGGAGTTAAGACTTGAACCACTGAACGAAGGTTAACATGGATTAGAGCGCATAAGCTTGAACTATGTAATGAACATGATAATGGACGAGGTACAAGGTAGGATCAGAGGTCTGGGATCATGGAAGGAGGAAGCGGAAACGAGATGGAATAGTACATGTACATGGTATCATTGGGTAAAGGGAATTCGATACAGAAGAGAATCGGATCGGATAATAAGAAGGAAGATATAATAGAAGATGCAATAGATAGTATATTGGAAGATTAATAGGATATTGAAAGTCAATGAGGAAAAATTGGAAGGATACCTTGGATTGGATGAGATAAAGTTCATGTCTTATACGATTTGTCATTACTTTGGCGGAACATCAATACATTTGCACATGTTTCCATAGACGAATTGCCATCTTTGAGGTGATAACTATTCGCGGGGACCATTTGGAATGAGGTAGAGTGAGGTATCTTCGGATACCTTAGCGTTATAAAGGCAATTATCATACGGCAATAGCACGGAGGGCAGAGATAGAGCAAGCCCCTTGATACGATTGATATAGATGAACAATGGTCTTATAATTACTTTAATGGTTGGATTGAACACCGAATTATACTAATGGATTAATCTTAGTCTACTCTACTAGGATTCAAACGCTACTGCCTATCGTAGAGAGGTACGATTTACGATACTACAGTGATGTCGATATATTGATTGTAAGATAGGATATACTCACAAACGTTAGATGCACTCCTTTGTTATTTGATAGTAGCTCTGGGTCTAATACGAGTGATAGCGGTAGCATTTGATTAAAAACTTATTCAATCACATATAGATTTGGGAGTGCACCTATCTAACCTCAACAATCAAAACACACACTAGCTAACAATCATTAAACATCCAAGATTGGATATATTAGTAAATATTATATTCTATGAATAGCAGTATAATATATAAATAAAATGATTGCGGCTGTTGGTAACAAACGAAAGAGGAGAGCATCCTCTAATAATATTACATTATTGAGTAATGATCTATTATGTTCAGTGGCTGAGTATTTACCAAAGACATCTCGAGCATTACTAGCCGTATCCTTGATGCAGAATAATGAACCAAGTACTGCTAGTAAAGCAATTATATCATCAGTGAAAGATAATGAACCATATGAGTCATTGATAGATGATCTATTAAGTTTAAGTGAATTCGATCCATTGAATATTGTGAATTTCAACTGTCAAAAGTTAGTAGAACATAAGAGCTGTAGGGATTATAAACCACAATTGAGAGAAGCACGGTATGGAAGAAATGTTAATACATTAGCTATGAAAGGACGTAAGGGGTTAGATGATCAGATGAGCAAATATTACAACGGAGGGTGGGATATTCTTGATTTTATTGATATTCCAAAAGCATTAGCATCTAGGTTGACGGATAAGGATCTAGCAGCAATTCTAAAGTGTATTGATGTCAAAAACAATCTCAAGAGGTTAAATCTCACACACTGTTTTAGTATCGTTGGGCAAGGATTATCACCTTTGAGGGGATCTGTAGTTTTAGAAAAGCTGGATCTAGGACTTGTTCGTCAAATGGAGATGCCACAAGCTTTCAATGATATCCAACTCTCTGAAGAATTGGTTTATGATATCCTCAATGGTATTTTGGATGTGGAAGGGAATACATTTAAGCGTTTACAAGTGCCCAGAGTTTGGTGCACAGAAGGAGCAAACAATAATCCGAGCGAGAGACTTATACAATTCATCAATAGCCACGATCTTGCATTCATGAATGAGAAAAATCTCTGTGCTTACTTTGGATATGATAATGTGCAAAGTCTCCTGGGGCAGTTTCATCATGGTGGGCGTAGTGATGTTACTGATTGGTGCAGTGGTCACTGCAATTGTAAAGATGTAAATTACGATGGATGCACTCATTGCAATAAGATATTATGTCACGGATGTGGTGATGATATGACCAATTGCAACGGTGATCAGAACGGAGACGGGTGCGACATTGTTACCTGTTATGCGTGTAGAGATAACGAGGCAGAAAATATTGTTACCTGGTGTGATAGTGATTGGTGTGAACCTAGATGTGGAGATTGCCGATTCCGTGAATGTTGCAATGGCACACTAGACTGTAATGATTGCAAAGTGAAAGTGTTTGGCCGTCTCTTGGAAGATAATAATGCAGAATGAGCTTAGTCATTTCCGTGTTGGATAAATAAGAAGATTGTAGCCTATAACACATGATACGTAGTAGTAAGAAGTAAGGAAGTAAGAACGAACATGTGCACATCATGTGATCAGCATGCTATTTTAGAAATGCTCCCAGTAGCTCCAGACCTAATCCAATGAAGCACCGACTGATTGCTTGGGAAACAAAAAGATGTCTCCGATCACATCTCACATTGTATCTAGCTGAGATGGTCGAATACTTTTGGGACAAGGAAGTATTATGCAAATTCACTTCCAACTTCTTACTTTACAAAACGAATAAACATGAAAGATGTGTTCGTTAATATCCAACATATTGAGTGACACGACAGCACCACCACAACAAATATCAACAACCATCCCTATCCAACCCCTAACTACGCACACCAAAAACAGGTAGCCTAAAAATCTATGGTATTATCAACAACATACGGTCTTTCAATCTCGGCAGGATTATCAAACGATGGTGGGGTAACATCACTCCTTGTCCTTGTACCAATCTTCTCCCCATTATCATAAATTTCATACCCTTCTGGTTCTTGACTTTCATCATCTAATGCATTAATAAAGACAGTCTCCTTGCCATTGCAAATTGGACACATGGCCGACGTGCAATGATGTACATCAACTTGATTCGAATCATCATTACCATTCCCCATTTCAGCACCGGCCATTGCAACACCCGGTATGAACCGTGTATCATGCGTGGCACTTGTATATACACTACCCTCCTCACCCATAACATAGGCACGTTTGCCATCATTTTCCGACATTGTTTCAGTACGTTTATCATCAAAGTCACCATCTTCATCTTCAAATTCACTATAGGATTCGGCAGACCGATTCTTGGCTATTAGGAACATGGTCCCTAATGCCACAATGGCAACTAGACCTATAGTTAATAGTGATATGCCCACTGGACTCATTTGATTTTCCGAGGCTTGGATAGTTTCACTACCATCCTTGGCACCGTTTATATTCTTATCTGAGTCCTTGCCGGCATCTTCATCGCTTACCCATGGTTCTTCTACCACAGTTACAGACGCATCGGTATAGTCGACATATTCCGAGGTGGAACTGGTGGCAGAGCCTGATGCGGCGGCGGCACCAGCAGTACCAGTGGCGCCAGCCTATTGAGTATACATATAAATTTGACGGGAACGGGACATAAAAAAAGGTATTAGTAAGAGGATATTAATTATGGAGATATTGAACACAACTAACGCCCCACGGAATAGAAAACATTTACCCCACTAGTAGTGTTATTTTTGTTAGCCTGGTATTGTATATTGGTTGGTACGAGGGGGTATTAAAGTGAAGTGAGCAATAGGGTCAAGATAATTCCCACTCTACATGAAAATCCCCGCGCCCAAAACATAAACAACAAACACAACAAAATTAAACACACCTTGGAAGAACCACCCTTCTTGGCAGACTTTGCCTTTGCAGACTTTGCCTTCTTACTTTTACAACTTTTACCATACTTAGTTTCCTCAACAACAACTGCCTTTTCTGCCTTGGATGTTGCTGACTTCTCTTTATCTTTTGTTGTTGCAGCCTTTTCTTTTTTCGCATCCTGTAATATACGACGACGATGTCTATTATTAATACTACCTTTTACCAATTCACGTCTTCCGTCAGGATAGACAGCATATCCTCTAGCATCTAGGGTATATGTTCGTTTTATAGTATCACAATCATTAAATAGGTAGTGTGGTGTAGTACCGCTTTTACCACTCTTTCCACTGCCGGATGCTGTTACATCTCGGGCTATTATTGTGGCTAGTATTGCTATTGATATTATACGCTTCATTGTTCTATTATATATATTGTCTACGCCGCTATGCCCTTAAACCTCTCCACTACCTACTCTTGCAAAGCCGCCAAACTCTCATTATTAAAAACGATTTCAAAACTCTCAGCCTTGTCGTACTTTTTTGTCCGCTTGTCGCACTCTACAAAATCTAACGCATGGAAATCTTAACTTTTCTTAGCACATTTGTTAAACATATATTTTCTTGTAGTTGGAGATATGTATCCTTTCTGAAATCCGATATTTTTTATTTTCCGGTGCTGCCGCCAAAAGATATATTATGCAAGAGAAATCAGCACCACACATATAGTTTTATATAATATAGTACCATGACACCTAAAACAGCAGTAGTAGTTGGAGCAACTAATGGTGAGTAGATGACTGTTGTTGTCATTGCAATTTGCTTTATATTTATATCATTGCTTTTATACATATCATGAGTTGTGCATAATAACATATCATTTCTATGCTTGCATGCATAACATATATCTCAATGCTTGTATAATATAGGCATAGGCAAAGGCATTGCCTGTCGTTTAGCAAGCGAGGGCTTTCAAATCATAGCCGTAGGTCGTCAGAAAGAAGGGAGAGAAGCAGAAGTATTAGATTATTTACAACAATGCACCAATTCTGGCAAATCATCGTCATCAAATTATAGCAGCAGCAATAGTAGTAATGATATCAAGCATGAGTTTAGACCATGTAATGCATTTGAATTATCACAAGTGCAAAAATGTTCAAAAGAAATAGTTAATGACCATAAAGGTATTGATGCATTAGTAATGACACAGGGTATGGCCACAATTCAAGGCTTTACACCAACATCAGAAGCTAATGATGAAAAGTTAACATTACACTATTGGTCTCGAGCGGCATTTGCAAATTGTCTCTTGCCATCACTTCGATCATCTACCAATATGTCAGGAGGACCGGTTGTATTATCAATACTATCGGGAGGCGTGCATTCTCCATATTCAAAGTATAAGGAAGATCCAGAATTGAAAAAGAGCTATAGCATAGCGAATGCCGCTAACATTGCTGGATATTATAATGATTTATTCTTTGATAAGTTGGCACTACAAAAAGACAATGCAAGCATTAACTTTGTTCATGGTAAGTTTCAAAGTTAGGTTGAGTTGTTTGCATATGTCTGTTTGGTATATCCACCATATCTCATCTCTTGATCAATCATTCTATAGCGTCCCCGGGGTTCGTTGCAAGTAACTGGGGAACAGAGATGCCTGTTTGGCTACGCACACCAATAAGAGGAATGCAAAAGATGTTGGGTAAAAGTCCAGACAAGTGTGCAGAATATATGGTTCGGCCTAATTAGCTTCTTCTAATGGAAAGAACATCGGATTAGATTTACCAAATAAGTCTTCAAAGAAGGGAGTTTATATAATGAAAGATGATGCATCAGCAGGCAAGCTAACTAAAGGACATACGAATGAAGCTATCGAGAGTTGTTGGAAGACGACAAAGGATGTTTTACATCGTGCTGGAGTTGAGTTAGAAGAATAGAACCATGATATGTACACTAAATGAAAAGATGTGTTTCTGTACATCATTTTAAGTTTAACATACTACCATAAATAAGGCACATACACTACTTTCACTTGGTAGAGGCGGTAAGGGCTTGATCAAGATCCTCAAGGATATCTGCAATAGCCTCGATTCCAATACTTAAGCGAACCATATCACTAGGACAACCAGCACCAGACAGCTGCTCCTCACTCATCTGACTGTGAGTTGTAGAGGCAGGATGAATAGCTAAAGACCTGGCATCACCAACATTAGCCACATGACTAAATAGCTTCAACGAGTCGATAAACTTTTGACCTGCCACCTTGCCATCCTCAGCTTTGATACCAAACACAACCATTGGACCGCCAGTGCCCTTCAAATACTTCTTCGACTTCTCATATTGCGGGTCATCTTCAAGGCCAGGAAAGCGTACCCATGATACCAACTGATGACTCTTAAGATGTTTTGCAACCTTCATTGCATTCTCACAATGCCTCTCCATACGAAGACTCAGAGTTTCTATGCCTTGAATCACAATCCATGCATTGTCGGCTAAGTATATCGTCGTCAGAATAGGGTGCAGTTAGTATGATCATAAGTATCAGTAAACAAACAGCAAGTATTAGTGAACAGATTTGCAACTCACGTGAAAGACACGCTCCCAAATTACGAAGAGGTACAGTACGAGCCCTTAAGATGAACGATAATGGTTGCAATGCATCAGGTAGATCGTGACCCCACCGCATCCCACTATAAGACGTATCCGGTTCATCATACAATGGATGCTTTCCGCCTCCCCAATTGAATCCTCCCTTATCAACTATTATACCTCCCAGACCAGCTCCGTGACCACCAACCCACTTAGTCAGGGAGGAAACAACAATATCAGCTCCATGCTCAAAGGGTTTACATAGATAAGGAGTTGAGAAAGTTGAATCAACAATCAATGGCAAGCCATGCTAAAAGAAGGTCGTATGTTAGATGAGTAGAAGGTGATCCAATGTAACATTAAACATCAAACCAAAACACGCTCACCTTATGTGCCGAAGCACTAATCACTTCCAAATCACAGATTTCCAGTGCTGGATTAGAGACCGATTCACAAAAGAATGCACGTGTCTTATCTATAATAATGAAGATATTGTTTGTATGATTGATGATGATATGGTTTGTATTGATAAAAGTATGAGATATAATAAGACCCAACACAATGAATGTTGAAAAGAAAGAACACGATGCATATAATGTATTATATTGATATCTACTTACCATCCATGGCTTTTTCAAAGTTGGAAGGGTCTTCCGCATCAATAAACCGTACTTCAATACCAAACTTGGGTAATAAGTCATTAAACATTGTGAAAGTACCACCATACAAAGCACGAGAGGATACAATATTATCTCCCTTCTCAGCAAGATTGATGATACTGTAGAAGATTGCAGTAGTGCCACTCGATACTGATAGACCAGACATTGGATGTCCTCCTTCTAGTTGAGCATATCGAGATTCCAATACATGATTTGTAGGATTCATAATACGCGAGTATATATTGCCCAACTCTTTCAGCTTAAAAAGATTTGCCGCATGCTCAGTATCTTTAAACAGATATGGTGTCGTCCTATAGACAGGTATACCTCGAGGAGCTCCCTGTCCCATACCAAGTACAACATTCGGATCGGGACTGTATCCTCCATGTAACGCAATGGTATCAAATCCTTGTTTCTGTACATGTTTCAGAAAGAATCATAGGAGAGGAGGGGGTGGTTAGTTTCATTTCATAAGATGATGGGGTATCTTTGCAGTGGACACTCTCCGACATACCTTTTCTTCTGACATGATTTAATGATAGTAGTAGTGACCGTAAAGAATAATAGCAATAAGATTATATGTTGATGGATAGGTTTGTGGTTAGTATGCAGTGTTTACATGCTATTGCAATTGCAGTCATCGAGAAAAGATTTTTTTTATAAAATATCAAGATATGTGTCTCAGTCTCGTAAAAGATATGATTGTCAATGCAATATACCTACCAGCTACTTTTTATATAAGAGCCAATTGATATAAGAGATAGACGACATCATCAACGCATCTAGAGGTAGAGTAATAGATTTCTATATAATTGACTTCTGAAGTTGTAAAGGTAGCATATCAAAAAATTGAATCAAAAAAACTTTTATCATTAGCTTACAATATACCATAAACACAATATTATATCATGGTTACTACTAGATCTCAGTTAAAACGGGATAATGTCGAAACAATCCAACGATGCAGATTTTACAGTATGATTAGCGGTCTTGGGCTTATGCTACTCGCTTGTGTTTGGGGTATGTTATCTGATACTACATTTAATAAAGATAAGAAAGCATTTATTGGTGCACATCATCAGTGGACCCATGCGGGAGAAATGTTCACTGCAGCCGCCTTCTGTTGGCAGTACATGCGTTTTGAGAAGAACACTACCTATTACATTGCTTTCGTGGCCATGTGGTTGGCAATGTTTTGTAATGGAGCAGCATATGCCATTGCAGCATATTCGAATGATGGATGGATTGCTGCTCCTGAGAAAGAATGGACGTTCTGGAGTAATGTGAGCTTTGTCTTTGTTCCTATTATCACGGGCCCTGCGTGCTTTGGTAAGTTGCAATGTGTTGTTGTTTTGTTATATATTCCTAACACTTTTATAAAGTAAGCAATCTCAATATCTATATCATCATACTCTCTTCACTATTTATTGGATGTAGTTGCCTTTCCCATGTTTATTTATGGTGTTTGGAATGGCAAAGGGATTAATCAGGAAACTAATTCGAAGAAGGCATGAAGAGAGTTGAAATAAGGGAATAATAATGGATTATTTTTATATCTTTATTATTTCCGTCTTTATGTGGAATATTGAAATGTAAATAATGTATATTAATATTAAATGAAAGATTATTTATATATGTATGTCAAGATACACTTGCCTATTACCGTCTCTTCTTCGGCGGCTTCTTTTTACTTCTTCCTCCATACTTCTTTTCAATATTATAAAGTAATGCATCACTCAAGTCTCCCATATTCTTCTTCTTCTTCCGACTTTGCTGTTGTGATGAGGCATGATGAACGGCAGAAGATGCATCCCAATTATTGGAATTTATTATGCTTGATATTTCCAACTCCTTCTCGGCCTTTGCCTTCCTCTTCTTTGCAACACGGAATTCCATCTTATCTTGTTTGCTCATACTCGGCGGCCTACTTTTGTTAGCAGTAACACTACTAGGCCGTTTCTTCGTAGATGATGTAGTAACACTTTCATCGTCAGTATCAATCAAGAGAGTATTATTTTCTTTTGATTTACTCTTTATCTTTGTCTTCTTCTTGTTTACAGTTGCTGCAATGTGTTGTTCATCCTCTGACGAAGAAGAATCTTCCAATATTCTCCTTCTCTTCTTCTTTTGTACCTTCTTCAAGTTGTTATCGTCACATATACCAGAGTAATCCTCAACATCACCCCTAACCACAGCAGGTTCAATAATATCATTCATATATCTATCTACATCATCAATACTACTAAGAATTATACACTCTACAACCTTATTCATATCTCCTCGACACATTGTATAATAATGTAATACATCTCTTTGTTCATCCTTTGATCCTCGGAATGAACTAGCCGATGTTGCTTGATTTGATCCTTTTGTTATTATTTCATTAAAGATTGAATTGAAGAATTCTTCCCATTGTTTTTGTTGATGTTGATGTTTGTTTGATGGTTGTGGACGATCATTGGTAGTATGAGATGTATCATACTCATCCTCATCATCATCAATGATTTGTCCCGTACTATCATACACAGATCGACGTCTCTCGTTAGATAATACTTGATATGCCGCTGACACAGCTTGAAACTTTAATGTAGATGATGCAGAATCGCCATTGTTAATTTCGACACATCTATCTGGATGATACTTTAGAGCAGCTTTTCGATATGATTTCTTAAGCTCAATGGATGTTGATGACTTATTACATTGCAGTACTGTATAGAGGGTTGAGGATAAACCAAATGCAGATTGTATTAGGGCAAGGGTAGAACTGCTCATACCATCTGTTGTCTACTACTGAAGAAGAGTCAACTCTGGGATTTGGAAGGTGTAGTTTTGTCAACTTTTGAATAAAAAGGATACCATCGACCACGGTCGGTTATGGAGTACAAGAAGCGACTAAGATTTGTTGAGTGTTCAGACAACGCAATGTTTGGCCATCAAGTGGGGGTATGCCATTATGTAGGTGCTGCAATAGTGGTTGTTTGTTACTCATATAGGTGCATAAAAAGTGCCTCAGATTCCGATTTCTGCCAACTCTCAGCGCAACGTTTGGCCATCAAGTGGCACCTCAGAGATGAAGGCTTGCTAGAATAGTGGTTGTTTGGCATTGTATAGGTGTAAAACAAAGTGATGAACACTCCCAGCACCATTCTAAGGCCCTCTGTCATACTTTTACAGCCACATGAGGGCAGATTTCTTGCCTCAGATTCCGATTGCTGCCAACTCTCAGCGCAACGTTTGGCCATCAAGTGGCACCTCAGAGATGAAGGCTTGCTAGAATAGTGGTTGTTTGGCATTGTATAGGTGTATAACAAAGTGATGAACACTCCCAGCACCATTCTA
>Ga0214478_101206_pt1 | contig 13515 bp, 11 predicted proteins | sample M1_20Mar14CPVII9_2_FD_178001 | JGI IMG/M metagenome (GOLD analysis project Ga0214478, IMG submission 178001) | Marine eukaryotic communities from Monterey Bay, California, United States - M1_20Mar14CPVII9sort6BwellD7 | ecosystem: Environmental > Aquatic > Marine > Unclassified | place: USA...
TGAGGTGCATTAGTATCAACTGTTGAGGCATCAATAGCATTTGGATTTCTTGTGTCATACTTGGCTGCATATATATTGATTGCCTATGTTGATGTTGATGAAGGTTGGAGATTATTGTTTGGAGTAGGAGTAGTACTATTGGCAATTATCCAATGGTTGGGCATGAGGAAAATGCCTGAAAGTCCAGAATGGTTAGCTGAACAGGGATTTCATGATAAGGCACATGCAGCACTCCGAAGAATTGTACCAACCCGAAGCAGCGGTGGAACGGGAGATGAATCATCATTATCAGGGAGAGTAGCCGAACTTGAAGCTGAAATTACCGGTATATCTGAAGATCGTGTTCCACTTGAATATGGAGAAGTAAACTTCTTCATGCTAGATGATTGTCCTGCAATATCACACTATTGGAGACAAGCTGTGATTATTGCCTTTCTTGCGATAGCTGAGCAGTTCTGTGGTCATATTAACATACTCAATTATGCTCCAGTGATATTTGCCGAGGTGTTTTACAATTATGAGGAAGAAGAGGCTGCCGAACTAGGCGAGCCAATGGCTTCCGAACTTCTGACGACAACAATTATACTTGGCGTTGTCAAGTTTGTCATTACAACATTCGTGTTATTCGAGGTAGATAAGTTGGGCAGGCGCTTCTTACTGAAAGCTGGGGCAGGAATTGTAACTGTATCATTACTCTTTATGTCCATCGGATTCAGTGTCAAGTATGAGGAGAAGAAGGTAATGTTAGATACCGGTGAAACTGAATTTGTTCATTCCAAACTACAAGAAGCATTAGTATTAATTGGTTGTTCTGGAGTTGTGGCCGGATTTGCCTTAAGTTATGGACCAATAACATGGCTTGTGACATCCGAGTTGAGCCCCTCTTCGATTCGAGGTCGAATGCTTGGTTTCTACACAGTCTTGACACATGGATGTGCGGCATTAGTATCATACACATTCTTATCAGGACAGGAGAAACACGGTGAAGCATATCCGTTTTGGTTATACTTCTTTTGCAGTTTGGCATCTTTTGCCTTCATCATTATAGCGGTACCAGAGACTGGTGGTGTGACATCAGAACATGATGTTGAGAGTCTGTTGGATGATACAGTATTTTGGAGTAAACACAACCCACTATATAGATGTCTTGCTCCATTGCTTGGTTGCCCTTGTCCTACTCCATGCAGGAGTTCTAGACAGGAGATAACTCACGGTATCGACTCATGTTTTGATGATGATGAGCAGTCAATACTAGGCGGTCTAGGTGGTAGGAGACCGTCCATCTCATGAAAAGAGAAACTGTAGTCCTAAATGTATAGCTTATATATGCAAAACCCTTTCTTTTTTTATCTTTAGACTTCCACTCTGTTTCTCTTTCCATCCGTAGCTTATATCTTATGCATCAAATATAAAGTTTTACTCCGTCTTTTTCTCTTCTTCTTCACCACTACTCTTTCTCCTAGATGCTCGGGTGACACGCTTGTTACTTCCGCCCCATTGTTTCTGAACCTCATCAGATGTATACTTGAGTAGTGGATCTAACCCACCCCGACACATCTTCCACGCAGTAGAAAATAATGGATCACAGGGTACACCAAATGTTTTCGTCTTACATGCCTTCCTAGCATTACTCTTCACATTCATATCACGACGGTAAATATATCCCTGATGTCCCTCCGCCGAGCCATGCATAGATGTTGGTGTTTGATGGATCAGTTCAATGTTGAAGCCATAATCATCAATCATTAACCGTGGCGCATGATAACAAATTAGATACTCCGATTTACTATTGTTAAACATTTCAGCCAACTGATGGAATAGACGGGGTGGGAAACCAATATCAAACATGTAGACATGTGTAAAGGGATCAAAGAAGTTGGCTTCGGTAATATCCCCGTGTGATAGGTAACAACCATGTCCAATCTTTGACTCATTATCATTTACAACACCCTTGTCAACATCTTCTTTAGCAGATTTCAAGACATGCTCCAAATTAGTCATACCAATCATCCATCGGACATGTTCCATTTCAATACCATAACTAAAGTCTACACCGGGAAATTGTGCTACATGTAAGTTTGGCTTACCAAGACCACATCCAACATCAATAAAACGACTAGACTTTGACAAGCCAGTATGTTCAATCATTAAATTTGTCATCTTTTGCATTGAACCGGTAGTTAATTCTCCGTAGATGGCACCACCGTGTCCATTACCACCTAAACTACCGGAATGTTTATGCACAATATGATATACGCGTTGGACGTTTGGTGGTATTTCAATTGCTTTCTTATTTAGACCAAATGGTAGTTTCTTTTGTGTATCGTCACGTTTTGTGGTAGTATCATTTAAGTTGAGAGATCGACGGGCAGATTTGGCAGTCGACTTCTTATTCGATGCAGCACTCTTCTTCTTCTTTCCTTCTACTGGCAACGATGCTGTTAATGCTGGTGTTACAACCTTGGACGAGGAGGCACTTTGCCGTGGAGGTGTTCGTGGAGTTTTACGATTTGGTGCATTAGATGTGGTTGCCGCTGCTTTTGATGGCGATGAACGACGCTTGGTTGGGGTTGACGATGCTGCCGCCTTGTTGCCCCGTTTACGAGCTGATGGTGATGACATGGTGTAGTAGGTGTTTGTTGTGGTAGTGGATAGTAGTTGAGTTATTGCAATGATTGTGGTGGCAAAATCCAATAAGTTGAGTGTTAGTTGAGAGCGTTGAACGAAAGTTGGTACCCCAGGGGATAATAGCCAAGTCCCCTAGGGAAAATGTACCCTTTTTTGTGGTTAGTGGTTTGTTAGTCAGTTAGTTCTATGACCATTGAAGTATTCTACTTCTCCAATTCATAAAGTAGAAGTATCGATTGTGTTGTATGATAAGCGTCAGTTGAGAGTTTGGTTCGACTGGTAATTGTGAGTTGCAACACGAGAAAATAAGGAACATCAATTCATACCCTAACTTAACTCAGTCTCATACAACATACTACACTCATACCTAATACTCGTATTGTATTAATACAGTACATCAATAAAGGTACGCTGTAGGGGAAAGCAAGAGATAGAAGTATTGGTTTGTTAGATTTAATTATATCTATTTGCCTTTGCGGTGTCCAGCAGGGAAATCATTACGACCTAAATATTGTACATACACTAACTCTACTTTGTAGGTACTAACAAATTACATTAGGAAATATAAACAAAACATGGATGGCAATCTAAGACAACGGGGATGGTCAATACATTCATCAGACAACGACCATACTAGCAGCCTACAGCAGCAAAGACCCCGAGCTGATACAGATCTCACGTGTGATACTCATGATACATTAACATCAACTGATAAGATACATTTGTTAAATAATGCATTTAATGATAATAATACTGATGATGCTACTAATGATGATGGCAATGTTAAAAGGATGGCTACTTCTACAGCTCACAGGAGTAATACACCTAACAATAGTCATGAGGGTGGAGGGGATGATATGCTTGCAATGTTTGGAGATGACGAGTCCGAAGAAGAAGGAGAAGAAGATGAGGGTAAAGTTGAGCCACCCACGAAACGCCAGAAAACGGGGGAAGATAATGAGTTTAGTGTGTTAAACGAAGATAGTGACGATGATTCATCATCTAGCTCATCCTCGAGTGATGAAGATGATGATGAGGCCAGTAATAACAATAATGGCAAGGAAGATGATAAAGCCAAATCATCAGCAATAACAGAGACAACAAGACCACACATTGAACTAACACAACTTCAACAATCTCAATTAGACAATGCAAAGAATAAGTTATCAAAATGGGCAGCAAGGTTATTCGATCCGAACCGTCCTCGCGGATTAGTCGAGGCACCACAGGTTATACCATTAAATGATGAATTTCTAACTGCATTTGGTAAAAGAGAGAAGGAAGATGATGCACGTATTGGTAGGGACATTGAAATTGATAAAACATCCTTAGATGCAATTGATGTTGATTCAGATGATGATGATGATTTGGATAAACAGAATAAGAAGAGTAAGAAGAAGGAAGATTTTAGTCAAATGGACAAGAGTAAAGTGAAGATTGCAAATCTATCCTATCAAACAACGACAGCTACTATTGCACGTACTTGTGAGGCAGTTGGTCCAGTTGTTGATGTCAATCTCATACTGGATGATAATGGACAATCCACGGGACGTGCATATGTTGTATTTGAAGATCACGAAACGGCTGTAACCTTTGTAGAGAAGATGCATGAAAAACAGTTGGAAGGACGAACACTGTATATTGGACTAGCATCCTCGTCGGGGCGTAAAAGTCTAGACCCATCCAATAAGAAACAAAAAAGTCGTTATTGGGAGCGTGATATATCAACAAAGTGTAATAGTTGTGGAGAAGTTGGACATATAGCACGGAACTGCCCGAATGAAGAAAAGTTAAGACCCTGTTGTCTATGCGCAGGTTTTGGACACGAAATGTGGAGTTGTCCAATGAAATCAGTATGTTTCAACTGCGGTTTGCCAGGTCATGTCGTACGTGATTGCAACCAACGTCGAGGTTTACCACAACGTCGGGTATGTACTATATGTTATAGGAGTGGACATCACCGTTTTGATTGTCGTGAATGGCCGTGGGATGCCCCCTCACGAGATGCATTATGTATGCAATGCGGACAGAAGGGACATTTAATGTGTAATGAAATGAGATGGTTCTTTGGGTTAAAAGGCGTGACTTGCTTTAATTGTGGAGAGAAGGGCCATTCTGGTATACAATGCAAGAGACCCGATGTGGATGTCTGCCAGAAAAATCCAGAAGTTGCAATGAATGAGATTGAAATGGCAGGCACTGTATCGTTGGCAGATCAAATGTCGAGCCAAAGGTCAAGCAGAGAATCAAGAGATAATAACAACCGTGGTCGTCAACAGGTTCGAAGTATGCCTCCTCCACGAAATAGGGATGGATATCATTCTAGACCTAACAACAACTCGCAGCATAGGAGGTATTGAGTTTGTGTGTGGAGAAAGTATGAGGGGAAGAAGAAGGCGCAAGTAGAGTTGTGTTAGGTTTAGGGACAGTACTTGATCGCATCTCTAGCCTTGGTATCGTATTATGCGAAAGCCTGCCAAAGACTCACATCATCCTATCACCAAAGTCGGAATAGTTAAGGTAAGGATACTACTTTTTCTTCTCAAGCTCTCAAACTGTATAGATTTCCATCCATGCTTTCTTTGCTCGTCTGATTCATATCTAATGGTTGGTTGCACATAATATTTCTCATAGCCATCTGAGGACATCGTGTCCCCACTACTCAAAAGAAGTACTCAAAAGAAGTCTAGAAATGGATCCTCTCCATCCTCGTACTCGGGCGGTAGAGCATCATCAGTATCCGAATCATACTCATCGAAATTACTCAAGTCATCGTTTCCTGACAACACTGGGACAATTGGTGCTTCCAACTTTCGGGCGAGAAGACCATCCCAGTCAAAATCTGCAAACCATTTATGAGTCTTGATATCCGAGGCTCCATTTTTCAAGCTGGAAGATGCGCGTTTCATAGTTTATGAAGATGAAAGAGAAGTGATTGCAACAAATGTTAGTACATGCGGCTTGCAAGGCAAACTAAGTTCAAATGAAGTATTCGAATGGCCGAGTCTTCATATTGAACACACCATAACAAACAACAAAACAACACAAACTCGGACTTTCCAGCCATATCGTTTAGTCAGATCTGCAGTCAGTATTCTCTTTGTCAAGGATTTGGCATACTTGTCATAACTTCTTGTGTACTTAACCTTGCCGGTAAGGATTTGCTGATAGATTTGCATTGGGTCTTCGGAGAGAAAGGGCGGATCTCCCACAAGCATTTCATATATTAGTATACCTAACGTCCACCAATCTACACCCTTCCCGTGACCCTTGTTTAACAAAACTTCAGGAGCAATGTATTCTGAAGATGCGCGTTGTCACGGTTTATGTATGAAAAAGATAGTAACTTATGTTAGTACGGGTTTGCAAAGATGACAAGCAAAGGCCAAATGAAGTATCCAGGAAACTTCATATCGAACACACGAAATCATATGATACAACAATAAAACGCGGACTTTCCAGGTGTTCCGCAAAGTGTGTAAGTCTTGAAACCCACCGTATCAATCTTCTTTGCAAAGCCGAAGTCAGTAATTTTGAGATAACCTGAAGAATCAAGTAGTATGTTCTCAGGCTTGAGATCGCGATATATGATGTCCTTGGCATGTAAATGTTCGAATACCAATACCACGTGTGCCGCAAAGAACTTGGCAGTATTTGAGTTGAATTTGACATGATTACGAAGATGCGAGAAGAATTCTCCGCCTATACCAAGCTCGATAACCAAACAGACGTAGCATGGATCTTGAAAGGACGCAGCCATGTTCACAATGAACGGGTGTTGATCTTGTGATAAGAGGGTAAGAATCTCATTCTCCGCCTTGATATGCTCAACTTGTTTATGCCGAATGATATCAGTCTTCCGGAGCATTTTGAGTGCGTAGTGTTCCCCATTTGTATGTGTGGCAAACTTAACTCTTCCAAATGAGCCTGTGCCAAGTGTCTTGCCGACTTCAAAGTCAGCGATTGACGTACATTCCAATGGTTGCATACTGTTTAATCGATAAAGAGAGTGTTCTTTTGCTTATTTATTTATTTATTACTATTCTTTTGTCCAAGGCCAAAACAAGTGCTTATTGACTGTTATTGATTGACCTTTAGGCACGAGTCTCAAGAAAATGAGAGTAAAAAAATTGCCTCGTGGGAATTTACTTCAATCGCTTGAACATCGACACTCCAAGTACTCTCTTCTCGATCATGTCACTACCTGTAAATAATAGTAATAGTAATAATGGAAATGCTCAGCAGCAAACAAGAAAGATGGAAAGGAGAAAGGCAATAAGAATCCTACCCAATTCAAACGAAGCTTTACAGATCCGAAGGATGTGTGCTAACTTGTTGACAACAAATAATAATGATCCATATAGCAGCGATTCTTCAGTTGAAGTCAGAATAACAATGTTGCTACCAGAAAAGAAACAATATGGCGCAAAATCAGCATGAATTCATTTTCCAGTCAAGAGAAGCAGAAGTGATGTTCGACAAAGTGCTCTCAGTATGGGCAGCCAAGTCAATATACGAGTAAGATAAGACAATGATTCACACTTTTACAACAATTGGTCTATTATTAGTCAACTTCTTAATATCTTTGACCTCCCATCGTATTATTACTTTGCATCATGTTGGGGTTCATATTACCTGGCTGACCTCCCATCATATTATTGTTATTACCCAGCATATTTCCTTGTTGACCTCCCATCATATTGTTGTTACCCTGCATCATGCCGCCGCCCACCATTCCCATATTATTGCCTTGCATCATCTGTTGCTGTTGTCCTCCTCCCATCATATTCATGTTGTTCATACCCATATTGCCACCCATCATATTATTGTTCATCATTCCCTGTCCACCCATCTGACCACCCATTTGACCATTCATCATTCCCATATTATTACCCATCTGATGTTGTTGCAGCATCATTTGTTGCTGCTTCATCATCTGTTGTTGTTTCATCATCTGCTGTTGTTGCTGCTCTTGATTCATGACATTACCAAACACCTCACCAATATCTCCTTGCTGTCCCGTTCCCAATACTGGTTGAGGTTGGCCTCCTCCCATGGCACCACCACTACTGTTTCCTCCCATGCTCATCATTCCATTTGTTCCTCCTAGGGGCTGAGAAAAGTCTATTGGTTTGTTTTCTTCTTTCTTAACCTCCTTCTTGGGATTCTTCGACAATCCGTCTAGTGAAATAAGTTTACTCATTGGGTCTGAAGACTTTTCAGAAGATTTGACAGAAGCAGGTTCGTTGGCGGCATCTTCAAAGTCACCAAAATCATCATTATTTGATGCAGCAACCGGAGCAGCCATTGTAGGCTGCATTTGTTGTTGTTGATTTTGCATTGTCATATTGCCAAAGGCATTATTCATTGTGTTGACAGACTGTTGCTGCATTTGTGGTGCTGCGCCCCCGAAGGCATCAAATGACTGCTGTTGCTGCTGGGGTGCTGATCCAAAGGCATCAAATTGAACAGCCGAAGTTGGTGCAATCTGTTGAAAGTCTCCAAAGTCATCATTTGTGGTAGAAGGTGGTGCAAGTGCTGCAGGTGTTGCCGAGGATGATGGAGCTGTTTGAAAGGCATCAAATTCATCACCACCTGTAGAAGCAGACGGCGCACTTGTCGGTGTATCAAAACTAAACAAATCAACTTCTGGCTCGGCAGGAGTTTGTTCTACAGGCTTCTTCTTCTTCACCTTCTTCACTTTAGTACTAGACTTTGATGATTTCTTTGTACTACTTCGTGATGGAGCTGCCGCCGTATCGCCCTCACCATATCTACCTCTTGCTCTAGAAGATCCAATACCACTATCACCATAATTCTGGGAACTTCCTCCACCGCCACCCTTACTACCGCTGCCACCGCCAGCCCAATTGGAATCACTATTTCCATATCCTTCATACTTGACACCGCCATTGGCACCGGTACCTCCACCACTAGATGCCACCGATCCACGTCCGGCAAACTTTTCACGTAACTGCCGTGCCTTCATACGTTCCTCACGGATACGTTCATCATCACCTAATATATCAACAATTTGTTTACTCTTCTCACGAACACCCACGCCACGATCGACCGTGCCTTCATAGTAATTAAATCTATCCATATTACGCAATAAATGTGAATGATTGCGTGCATCATCTACACAACGTTCTGAACCATTCTTAATAAGATGTTCAAGTAATGTTAATCCTTTAAAGATTACACGCCATGCTGAAGGTCGGGGTGTTTCAATTGCTTCCCACATTAGTTTTGTGACGATTAGGACTATTGTTTGTTTAAAAGTATATGTATGTTAGATTTAAGTATATAATAGTATATAATTATACAGAGCAGGTAAATAAATACATATCCCACCCCATAATTACATAAAACAAAAACTTACATCGGTCATAATCAAATGTATCCTGTGCAATTTCATTCATTAATGTAGTTGAGGCACCCCAATTTTTATGTGAGAGTACCTCATATACACGTGCTTCTACATCATTTTTTGGTTTCACTTGATTGAATCTATATGTATATGTTGTATATGTATTGTAGTGTGTTAATGTGAGTTGGTAAGGGAGATTCAAGGGGAAGAGTTGGAGGTATAGTTAGTTAGTGAATCAGAAGTAATTGCAATAAAATTGAGCTTTATATAGTTCCTCTGCCAAACCCCCGACAACTTGACGAACAATAATAAGATGCTTTGTTTATAAATATCAATGTACTTCAACGCCCAATACCATATAATACTCAAATAAAGATCAGACCAGCCATTTTGTTTCGTTGGAATATCTTTTCCGATCTTTACATATTGCCGCCGCCGAGATACAATAAGATGTGCACAAATTCACAACTCACGCATCCTCGGCTAGGTTTCTAACCTTGTCGATGTTTAAGTCCTTAATAAAGTCCATTGCGTTCTTTCGTCCGCTATATCCACCCACTAACTCAAGGACCAAGGAAGTGAATGTGACCACCCATAAGGATAGTGAAACTTAATGTCTTATAAAGTTCCACAAGTTCTTGTTTACAAGTTTCATAATTTTAGTGGAAAGTATGTGGAAATGGATATCGTAAGTGATATGTAGAGGAGATAGACGGCGTAGGATATCATATCACCATAAAATCAAATGAGCGGATGGGGCCGAGTAATAAAAGGTCTAAACCGTGTAACAACGAATGGTGCCTCACGGATAACAAATGCCGCCATTGCATCAAGCGTAGCGAATAAACACATACCTGAAATTACAAACACCATCATAAAAGCTGGATCTCAGCATGCTGCTGCTGTTCAATCATATTATGATAAGGTCAACAGTACTAATAATGCTAATTTGAAGAATAGAGGGGATGATTTTGATAGTAGTATAATAAAGGGAGACAGTGTTGAACAGCCCAGTCCATCTCATACTACTCAACATTCATCATATGTGAGTCAGCAAGAAGATGGGAGAGATATACATATAAAACAAGATGATATATCTAAACAAGTGGATATATCTTTAAATGCTGATGATACTCATAACAGTTATACTTTAGCATCAAAAGTACAACCACTGGATATATCTTTAAATGCTGATATTGATACTATATCAACAAAAACAAAAACACAATCTACTACTAGTACTAATGACAATCATATACATACAGAAACTGCAACAACTTATAATGATGAACATCAGACTAAACATTTGCCCGAAGGAAGTGCAGTACCATCAGGACGAGTATCACGAGCCTTTGGATTTGCTCAATTAGGAGCAGGACTAGCAATGGGTACTCTATCCGAATTGGCAAAACGAACTATAGGACAATCTACATCATCTGATCCAATTGTTTTATCCAATGATGCCAATGCACAGCGACTATCTGATTCATTACGTCGTATGAGAGGAGCTGCGATGAAACTTGGACAAATGTTAAGTATACAAGATGAGTCGATAGCACCACCTGCATTAACGAATGCACTTGCACAAGTTCGAAAAAGTGCAGAGGCCATGCCACAGCATCAATTGCAACAACAACTTACAGCTGAGTGGGGCGAGGATTGGAAAGATGAGATTGAATTAGAAGATCGTCCGTTTGCTGCGGCCAGTATTGGACAAGTCCATCGAGGTACATTACTAGCTCCAACAAATGATGATGGTATAACAAAAGTAGCAGTCAAGGTCCAATATCCAGGAGTTGCAGATTCCATTGAAAGTGACTTATCAAATCTAACCATGCTTGTGAAAGCCACAGGCTTATCTCCACCAGGACTCTTTCTTGATAATGTCATCAAAGTTGGTCGTGATGAATTGAAGATTGAATGTGATTATCAACGTGAGGTTGCTAATCAACAACGTTTTCAAAAGCTGATATCCTCTGATCCTAATCTTGTTGCTGATAGATTTATCGTTCCCAAGGTTATTGATGAACTGTGTACCAATAGAATACTCGTTACAGAACTGGTTAGTGGCGGTACAATCGACAAGGTTGTTGATCTTGATCAAGCCGAGCGTAATCGTATTGGACGAGCAATAATGCGATTGACCATGCTTGAGCTATTTGTTTGGAGATTTATGCAAACTGATCCGAACTGGGGCAACTTTTTGTATGATGTACGAACTCGAACAACTTATCTCATCGATTTTGGTGCAGCTCGAGAATATGCTGAGGAGTTTGTACAGGGCTATCTTAACATTGTGATTGCAAATGCAAATAGAGACGAGGAAGCGTTAATGAAAGAATCAATAAAGATGGGTTTCCTAACGGGCGAAGAGAATGAAATCATGTTGGAGGCACATAAGATGAGCGGCTTTTGTTTAGGAGAACCATTTCAGAGTTATGAACCATATGACTTCAAGAATTCAAAAGTTACATCTCGGATTTCAGAACATGGTGCGGTATTCTTACAGCATAGGTTGACACCTCCACCGGAAGAGGTTTATACACTTCATAGAAAGCTAGCAGGGGCGTACAATCTCTGCATCAAGCTTGGAGCCAAAATATCATGCCGAGATATCCTTGATGAAGTTATACAAAGTAGAACAAATAAAAGTTGACAAATCTACTCTTCATTAGGTTACATTTTATACATTAATAATAATGGGGTTTGAGGAGAAGGAGGATTCTGCTGTTGGAATTCAAAAACATTTGGCTCGCCATTACAGAAGGTACCCTCATAGAACTGTCCAGTCGTATACTTCATGAAGCCTTGTCCATGTGGACGTCTCCATTGATCTACCTCGCCAGTATATAGTCCTGCTCCACCGCCAGACCTATCTGAATACTGAAGATTATGAACATATCTCAAAGCTTTGGATTGAGAGTAGGTGGCATTTGATATTGATCGTGAGGAGGAGTCGGGGGTATCTTTTTCAACAGGCAGTTTACGAGGTGGCGGAGGTGGTAGTGGTACTTTCATACCTTGCGGTCGTGTATGGTTTGGTGTAATATCATGGCGTTGGTCGCTTCCCTGTCTATCCTTAGAACGAGAGCGATGTGGTTGTGTTGTGTACTGATAAGACGAGGTTGATGCTTGACTTCTTCCAACTCTCTTCACTTCTTCATTACTTCCTTTTCTGGCTTCATTCTTGTGATCTGATCTTCCTCTAATTCTGGTGTCGCTTGCTTTTCTACTCTCAGATATCTTCGAGTTTCTTGAATCATAGTTCGACCTTCTGTGTTCATCAACACTATCACGATGTACATCATTTCCTCTTCTTCTCGAAGATCGTCTATCTCGACTATGCCTTGAGCGGTGTTCGTCGACAGTCTTCTTGAACAATGCAGTGAGACTTTCAGTAGTGTGACGTCGTCCTCTTCTTCTTGTACTATCCTGTCTTCTTCTGATACTGTTATGATTATTGTTAACAAGAGACACTGGATCTTCTCCACTAATATGTGAGCCATCCTCGTTGTCACTATCTTTCGTAGCTTTTACTTCTTGGTGACCTTCCGTTAAGAGTAATCGTCTTCTGGGAGGTGAAGAAGAACGTGTGGTGACATGTAGAGGTAGAGAACAATCACCGAGGACAGATCTACCACAACTTGATGATCGGGCTCTTCTCCCAACTCTTCTGTCGTTCCTGCTTCTTCTCGATAGATTCTCATTATCTACATCCTGCTGTGAACGTCCTCGAGATCGTCCTCTAGAACTTCTTCCTCTAGAACTGTGTATGATTTTACTTCTATTGTACTCTTTCTCTTGCCCATCCTTCCGACTTGATTGTTTAGTATTCGATAAAGAATGTCTATGATATGAAGTCTTATCCCTTGATGTGTCTGCACTCTTCGACCGATCATTGAAACTTTTACTTCTACTACTTCTTCTTGACTTCATTGAACTAGATCTTCCACGAGAAGAGGAAGACCATTGATGAGGGGTAGAGATACTTCTGTCTCGATCATCTTTCTTATTATCTCTCCCCCTATGCTGTTCTCCACTCTTACTTCTATCTCGATCTCGATTAATATCACTTCTCATTCTCGATATCCTTGACGATGGTAAAGTTAGAGATAAACTGCGTGATCGACGGGGTTTAGTAGGTGATATATCATTTGCACTGTGCTTCTTTCTCCGCGGTGGAGGTGGTGGGGGTTGCCGGTTATGTCGTATAATTGTTGTAGAAGGAGGTAGATTTCGATTGAGTGATGGGGGATGAGGATACCTGTGAGTTTGTCCATTTGCTTCAGAGCTTGTCGAAGAAGAAGCTGTGGATGGACTCAATGTTGACGATGTACTACATTCTTTGTGTATTGATGGTCACTTCTTAGGTGTCAGCGGAGGATTAGTTTTGATACTATGACGTGATGATGGCAATCGAATCATTATATCCTAACAATGAGATCATATCTGCTGCCGCACTAAATAACTATCAACTCATATCCTCGAGAACCAGAGGGTAGATGATGTTGCTTTAG
>Ga0214478_101207_pt1 | contig 13511 bp, 10 predicted proteins | sample M1_20Mar14CPVII9_2_FD_178001 | JGI IMG/M metagenome (GOLD analysis project Ga0214478, IMG submission 178001) | Marine eukaryotic communities from Monterey Bay, California, United States - M1_20Mar14CPVII9sort6BwellD7 | ecosystem: Environmental > Aquatic > Marine > Unclassified | place: USA...
ATGCACTAAGTAGACAACATCGGTTTGTTTTGAGAGACAAGCTACCTTATTATGATTTCTTTGCTTGCTTTGAAGATGATATAAGAATTACTGCCGAGCATGTGATCAACTTTCTACAGCTTTCATCGGATATCAAACAACTACATGATAGAGCAATATCAAATCCTGATCATCTCGTACATGTAGAAGATGAATCACCTCCGAGGTCACAACGGCATCAACCAAATGATGGTGCTAGTTTTGGCAATGATGTGGCGGATGATCCAATCAGTGCAGAACATGTTAAACGTCTATTCCCCGGGTTACTAAGAGTTGAGGTATTTGATAGACAACACGATCATCCACTTCGAAAGTCTGGAGTATTGGACAATCACAGATTTGTGAAGGAAGTACCACCCTCAGCCAATGCATATACTACATCTCAAAATGTTGGTGTACCAGAGTCGATATTAAACCCAACAATATGCTGTGAGGAAGATGAACCGGGCAGAGGAAAGTTAACACCGCATCCAAAGATGAACGAGTTGGTATTATGGGAAACAAACATCCAAGCTACAGGCGTGAGAAAGTTACCACAACCAATCGGTTGGGTTGCCGTACTACCAGTCGAAGATAGGTCAGATGTAGGCTCATGGTGGAGTGGATATCCAGACACGTATGGAGAATCAAATATGAAGAGGCCACGAAGGATTGATGCCACATTGGCGCAACAGGCTGGCTTCATGGCAACTAGATCACAAATCCAATACTTTCATGATGTAGCATGCCCAGGAGGGTTCCTACCGCCATTTGATTCCAATCATTGGAAAGGAGACTCACTTCAAAGGCATTCTGTTGAGTTCTGGAGTGGAGGATTCCAGCTCTTCGGACAGTGCTACTTGAACAGGATATTGCCATTAGAAGCCAAACAGTTCGAAAAGCAGTTGATATATCATGTCTCGAATAATAAACAGAGAACAATATCAGCAAAGAAGGTGATTAGAGTTCAAGATTTCTATGGCCAGATATTAACGGTTAAGGAAAGGGCCGAAGAGTTTGTGAAGAGAAAAGTAATATGAGATAGTAAACTAATCACCTGCGATATAACTTTAAACACTGACTCATCCTCATAGAAACCTGCCAGTATAGGGCTGTAGAAGTATGATAATGGGCCCTAGGACTATACTGTGAGTGTTAAACATTCTGTTCTATCCTTTACACTCCCAGATAGCCAAACAATCTCCTTCTCGCCGCATGCTGGATTCAGACAAAAGGATACTGGAATGATCCTCAAGATTTTTTGTCATTTTTACCTTGTTGGTGCTACCCTTCAACTTTCTATCTCCATACGCCATGGATAACGTCAAAGTTCTAAAGGATATTCCGGTTGCGGATATCCAAAAATATCTCACAAGTTGCAAGCAGGAATTTGAGACGAGTCAACTTTACTCCGCCGAACGTAATGAGAAATTCACGGATATGTAAGTTTTTTTTGTTTATGTGAACCATTGCAATAGCTGTGTTTTGTTTGTACATTATATAAACATGCTCTTAACTCGTATAACCTTCTTCTATACGTATTTAAATATAATATGATAATATTTTATGTCATGTATACAGAGATTTACGTAAATCTACTTTTCGTCCTATAAAAGATACGAAATTGTTTGATTTGGTTGTTCTCACACGGCTCAACAAGGATGATACTTCATATAAGTACACGTTACGGAGAAATGATATTACTCATATTAAATATGAAGAAGGGTAAGTTTGATATGTTATATTGTTTTGGTTGGTGTATATTAATCTTGTTATATATCTGTGGGTTGTGATAGATATGACATATGATATGTTCATTCTTTCTAAACCAAATCTTATTCACGTCCTCAATATATATCATCAGTGGATTCTTCAAACGTCATCGGGATTTTCTTAGTACAACATCTAATCTACTAGAAGAGTATACCCTTCTCTTGTGTGTAACTCCTGCCGCTGAAGTCGAAGGAGTTGTTGGAGGTGATACATCGCTTCACTTTTTTGATGGGGCCAAGACATTCAATACAACAACTACAGGTAGTGGCATTCTATTTAGAAAGGATTTAGAGCATGAAGGTTTAGAACTATTGAAAGGACAAAAGCACATCATTACTGCTAATATTTGGGCTACGAGGATTGAACAGTCGAAACAAGTTCTACTCGTAACATTCCCCGATAATGAAAAGGTTGAAAGTAGTAGTATGGATACAACTGATGAGGATGCTACATTTGATAAGCAGGCTGTACTTGCCGAGTTACAGCCTCTAAAGGTAAAAGAGCTCAAGGCAAAGCTTTCAGGTCATGGAATCGATTCGAGCAGAATGATTGAGAAGGAAGATATGGTCCAAGCACTTGCTGATACCCAGATTATGAAGAGTAAAAACGAAGAATATATCAAGAAGGTAGCAAATGACTGTACAAGCTATGCAATACCAGTTGACAACCTATCTGGTATGTTACTGACACATGTCCAATGGGCCAACCGAGCTGCAGAACAAGCAGGGAAAGATGAACCATCAGTTGTTACATACGAATGTCAAGATTTTGACTATGATATGTTCGGAGTAGTTGAGAAGATATTGAATCATTCATACATTGGTGAAGATGCCATTATTGCAGCAAAACAGTGCCTTGATTACTTCGGCCCATTTAAGTATGAAAATATGCTTGTGGACTTATCTCTTGACTCTAAAGCGAAAGAAGAGACTGGAGATGCTCCTCCGAACAGAAAGAAGGCTCGGACGGAAAAGACAGAGGATAGGGATGAGACATTTGATTTGGATCTCATTATCTGTGAGACTGAGGCACGGATGCGTGCAGTTGCCAATGTAACAGCGGCTCTAGACGAGCCATACGTACCATTCAAAATGCTCTTTGTTGAGGGATTCACGGAGGCTGACTATGAAGATGGGGATAAGCAAATCCACGACATTCCAATGATGGCGGCAGCCTGTCTTCTTGGGGATCACAACAATATCATGTTCTTACGCAAGATTTGTTCGAAGGGTGGTGTTTTAGACACCTCAATGGAATACATTCATTCGGAGGCAAATGTCTTTATCAATACACCAACGCCTGTCTTGGAAGCCGAGCTCTCGGGGGTGTCCCCAGGAGGCAAAGTAGATCTGTTCAGTACCAAACGATTCGAATACGACCCTATTTGTGATATTGATTGGAGCCAACTAGCTCCCAATGTGGATCAAGATGGTATTAAAGAACAGTATGATGAATGTGGATATGGATTCAATCTCAAAGTTGGGCTTCAGTCATCACAGGATGTCAAATCTGTAGTGATTGACTCCTGCTTGCATCAGGCAGGTGAGATGGGATTTAGTTGCACAACGATATACCTCCCCGGGCTTGACGTTGATGAGGCTACATTTGATAAACAGGCTACACTTGTTGAGTTACGGCCTCTAAGAGTAAAAGAGCTCAAACTCCGACTTACCGAACACGGAGTTATTGACTGGAGTATGATGATTGAGAAGGAGGACATGGTCCAAGCACTTGCATAAAACGTTTTATGACGTGCATGGGAGAGGATAACAATTCATCTCTCTTTCATCGCAACAGTAAGGGTGAGGTTGTATTCACTGAGAGGGAAGCCGAGCTCGCTAGTGACTTCATTGCAACTGCAAATATCGAAGGCCGTGTCAAAGCTTCTTTGCAGAAGAAACGATTTGTACTTCCACAGCAAACACACAAAGCAAATGTTTTTTTCTGTAATGAAAGCGTATATGGTACTCTAAACATTCTATGGGTGAGTGGTCTCATTCGTATGGACGAGGATAAGAAAAGTAATGATTCGTCTACAAAGAAGCACTCTGAAGTCAAGTTCGATGTATGGCCTTCAAAAAAAGCAAAGGCAACGAGTGACAACAACAAAGCTCGTATTGAGAGACTCATGGAGGAGAACGTTGGTAGGGCCTACTGGGACTGGCCAGACTATCAAGGGTAGAGTAGAGGTAGTATTGACATGGATTTGAGAAAGAATACATAACGATTAGTTATTTCACATCTATATCTTTAAAACCTATTTCCTCATCAACTAATCTCTCAAACACATCTACTTTAATGCTTCCAAATCTTAATACTTCTGTCTTTTGATCCAGTAGCAACACTCGCTCCATTTGGACTCCAATCCAAAGCATACACCTCATCTTCATGTCCAGGCAAAGTCTCCTTAGCCTTCTTACCACTGGGTATCTCCCAAAGCTTGGCAGTCGAATCCTTACTAGCACTAACCAAGTACCGTCCATCGGAACTCCAAGCAACTTGATATACCGCACCAACATGTCCAGTCAATGTTGATACAAAGTCACCACTCCGTCCATTCCATATCTTAACCTTCTTATCAAATGATGCACTTGCAAAGAATCTTGAGTCTGGTGAGAATGCTAAGTGATTCACAGCCTGTTGATGTCCCGTCAAACGTTTAATTGGACGTTTATTTTCGGTTGGATGCCATAACATTAATGTAAAATCATCTGATCCTGATATTAATCGTTCTTGTTCACCTGATCCCTTGAAGGCCTTGTACTTTTCTTTAGCAGCTTGATATGCAGCCTTACGCCATTCACTTGATTCTTTATCCTTGACATTAATATCGGATATCTTGCCATAATGATCATACGGACCTGTACGACAGATATAATCACAACTAACTGCCAATGTATTCACACGATGACCATGTCCCACTAATGTTCTAACTAATAAACCAACACGTCCTTTCCCCTCTCCTTCGTTTGCATTCCATACCTTAATTGTACGATCACGTGATGCAGTATATATCAATCCTTCACCACCCCACTTTACTGATTCAATTGAATCCAAATGTCCAGATAACGTCACCTCACATCGCTTTGTTCTTACATTCCAAATCTTTGCTAATGAATCTTTCGATGATGTTATTAATCTTTCACACTTTCCATCTGTCGAAGAATGCATTGGTTCCCATGCCATACCCGTAATCCACTTGGAGTGTGCTTTAATTGTACCTAGGGCAGTGCCCTTGGTTGGATCCCATAACATTAGGTAACCACGTTTATCACCAGAAGCAAACTTGTGTCCATCGGGACTCCAAGCCACTGTTAAGACATGATCTTTATGTCCCTTACAGGTATGTCGTGGTGTTGACGTATTAACATCCCAAAATCGGACTGTGGCATCACCCCCGCCCGATGCCAAGTGTTTACCATCTGGCGAATACGATACATGTAATATAGCCTCGGTATGTCCAGGCAATGTATCAGTACATCGTGTTACAGGTCGAACTTTAAATAATGCCATTGGTTGATATGTCAATTCCAATGTTTGTTCTGTCGATACATGTTGTTTATATTGTTGTAAGAATGATTTGAGTGATGTATAATCTGTTATATCAATCTCTTCTTGTGTAGTAGTTACTTGCTTCTCGCCAGTTGTTGGATTTGTGGTAGTTTTTGATATAGATAGTTTTGCAAAGAAGGCATATGGAATGTGTGCCTTGTTGGTTGTATGATCGTCATCATCGTCTTCATCGAGTAGTGATCTTAACAACATACCCAACTCATCAGAACCTGCATTGGTAGGAACATCTAATGATTCACCTAAAGTGACACCCTCACGATTGCTAAACTGTATTTGGATATTACCAGGAATATCATCAATATCATTATCACCTTCGTCAATAATATTACCATTAGCATCACGTCGTGTACGTTTATATCGTTTAGTAGTGTTGGTTATTATATACCCACCTTTACCATCGGAGGTGCGATAGCCATGATTTAAGGGGTTGAGGGAACCGACGAGTGATCCGCCTGTCCATGCTACGCCTGATAGATTTTTAGTTGATTGTACTACTGGAGCTGTAGAGGTTGAGGATGAAGCCGCTGTGGGCGGCGGTGGATTGGTAGTAGTACTATCGTCCTCCATGATGATTTCTATGAGGAGAGTGCGAGTTGTTCTTTGAAAATGAAATTCGATTAAATTTTTTGTGGCTCTGCTTTGGGGTATCCTTTTATGAGAGTGCGCCTGTGTACGCGTGTGAGAGAGTTGAGAGTACCTAATCATCGTATTGGTATCGTAGTATTACTTACTTACACACCTTGCAATTATAATTATATGTATCAGCTTTGGATGGATGGATTGGTAGCTAGAGATATAGTGCAAAATATTATATCATAACTTCAGGAGTTATTTGTTTTTTGTATTGCAGAAAGAGATACATAGATACAATATCTACATAATACGTCATACCTTTGAAATAACATCAATACTTTCTTCCATACACAGATGGTATCATTAGAATTAGAAGCACGGCTTGACAATGTACTCGCCACCGCCCAAGCAGAAACAGCAAATATTGATCTCTTTGCACCTCTTATAGATAGAGAAGATTGTCCGATATGTATGATTCCACTTCCTCATAGAGAAAGTGGAATAAGATTCATGACATGCTGCGGAAAGAATATATGCATTGGCTGCGACCGCAAACACACTGATACCGAGATAAAGAAAGGTATAACTAAGATAAAGAAGAAAGGTGCACGCAAAATTGAGCTGCAATGTGCTTTCTGTTGTCAGACACTCCCAAAGAATACCATAAAAGCCCTGAAAAGACTAACGAAGAAGAACAATCCCAGTGCAATCATACAAATGGCTCATAATTATAGATCAGGTGAAGATGGTGTATTGCAGAGTAATACAAAATCACTTGAAATGTTAACAAAAGCAGCTGAACTTGGCCACGCTGATGCTTTCGGAAAGTTAGGAAAGTATTACGAAGACGGTATTGCAGTGGAACAGAATATGTCAAGAGCAATGGAATTTAATGAGGTAGCCGCAAAGAAAGGGTCGATGTTAGCACACTTAAATCTTGCTATATTTCGTGTGGAGTCACTTGAGGACAATGAGAGTGTTTTAAAGGGTATCGGTCATATGAAGGTGGCTGCAAGTGCAGGTTGTCAAGAAGCAATGGATATGTTAATGCACCTCTATAAACACAAATTAGTAACAAAAGAGGAAGTGACCCAAGCTCTCCGTGCATTTCAAGCCTCAGATCGAATAATGAAAGTGGAAAATAAGGATCCGGAAGATGATCTGGCAAAAACTCTTCGAGAATACAAGGTATCTAAATGAAATGAAAAGTGAGATCGGGATGGTGCCCATGTTGCAAGGGCTATTTAACAACTACTTGTTAGCATCTAATAACATTATCCTTAAAACATTTAAATCACCTACTTAATAAACAACTATCATATATACAATATAACAATACTTGGACTTTCCGGCGGGCAAAACTGAAGTAAATGACGTGCTTACCGGTATCCTTTTTTATGAGAGTTGAGTGAGATTGATTTGAGATTTGAGGTGAATGAGATAGTAGGAGATCAACTTTAAAGAGTTGAATTGGCTTTGGATTGGATGGATTAGTAGGAGATATAGTGCAAAATATTACATCATAGTATCAATAAAGTGGTAGTTGTGTGAGGTAGTAAGATATATGTTTTTGTAAGTAACATATAACATATGCACAACATTGCAACAACATTGCAATTAATTGCAATACCACACATAATACCTATTATAACAAATCAATAAGCAAACTATGGCATCGTTAGAACTTGAGGCACGGCTTGACAACTTACTTTCTACTGCACAAGCAGAGACGGCTGAAATTGATCTCTTTGCACCCATCCAGGAGAAAGAAGAGTGCCCAATATGTATGATTCCTCTTCCTATAAAAGAAGAAGAAATTAGATTTATGACATGCTGTGGAAAGAAGATATGTGATGGGTGCAACTACAAACATGCGGTGAATCACATAAAAAAGATGACGACGCAAGCGACGCAGGGTGCTCCTCTTGAAGCGCGGAAATGTGCCTTTTGTTGTCAGTCGCGAGCAAAATGGGATTCTATCAAACCACTGAAGAAGTTGATGAAGAAGAATAAACCCTATGCATTCGTACAAATGGCTGAAAGATATAAATCAGGTGATGGTGTATTACAAAGTTATACAAGGGCACTTGAAATGATTATCCGTGCAGCTGAACTTGGTGATGCTAACGCATTTGCAATTATTGCAATTCATTATCAAGAAGGCACAGTAGTGGAACAAAATGAGTCCAAGGTATTAGAATATCAAGAAGTAGCCGCAAAGAAAGGTTCGATTGGTGCTCACAACGACCTTGCCGTAACTCATAGCAGAAATAGGAATGCACAACTTATGATCAAACATTTGAAAATAGTTGCTAGTGCAGGATATAAAGAGGCAATGGATTCCTTGATGGATTATTACAAAAATAATGAGCTACTAACAAAAGCAGAACTGGCTGAAACTCTCCGTGCATTTCAGACATCAAAGAATGCAATGAAAAGTAAAGATAGAGATGATGCTCGTACTGCAAGGGATGATGGTTTAATGACAATTCCACGTACTTGGGAAAGAACTAGCTAGAGAGATGGGATGACAAACTGATCACAATATCTAATCAACAAACATAAATATACAATTATATTACAAATTACACTTGGACTTGATGGGTAACTATCAATATCAATATCAACAATTCAACTTCCTCCACTAGGTCCATGGGGCCCTTGTTTAGAAGCTACTAGTTCTTGATCTTCTTGAGATGTATTAGCATCGGGAATAGGAGGCAAATCTGGAAACATTACCACTGGCATATTTGGCATATTATTAGCTTGTATTGGGTAGTTTTGATTCTGCTGAATAGACTGGGTAGTATTTGCAATCTGCAGTACTTGATACTGCAGTTGAATAGCCAACTGTTGGTTTTGCCGTAACAAATTCTCAATATGGCATTGGTTTATCTCCAATTGTTGCCTGAGACCAATCAATGGGTCATTCCTTGAACTTAACGAGCTTGAAACGGTATCAATAGTACTTGACAGGGGTCTTGGTGGTGGTGGAAGTACTGCTGCTGCTTCTACCGCAACTTTACGATCATCTTCATTGGCCTCAGAGGAGGTCTTGCTTGACTGTAGTTGCGAGTCATAGGATGCGGGTAGTTTAATGAATGGCATCTTGGCTTTAGGCCCATGCTCTTGAATAGAACGATTGATAATACTCAAGACTATGTAGTCTGATGTATCCTTTGGTACTTCAAGAGGTGGAGGATACATATCACTTATCGTGAGTAAGTCTGGCTCGTTATTGATTGTAGCATCAACTTCTACCTTGGCTCCCCCAACCCTCTTCAACTTCTTGCTCAGGAATGGCATCCCGCGGAGGAATTGTTCATTGTAGAATGATCCTTTATCAGTTCCCTTGTGCATACCTTGTGGAGAGGGGAGGAGAAGATGAAGAGATGAGATGGAATTAGAGTCAACACTTAGACACACTTATCATCAAACAATACTCACGTCGGAAACCCCAACCATTCGCTTGTCGATAGAAAGAGGCAATACTTTGTGTTGTGTAGTATCTCGGAAGTACTCTCTTTTCAAACTCAGACTACGATGGGCATAATCATAAGATGTGCACAATATATGCATAAGATACATATGACAAGATACTATGCAACCAATGAAAGAGATATTCCATTAGACATATACTCACCTGATCCAATATCTTCCAACTCCTTCCATGAGGCATCCATGCGATAACATTACTCAAACTATCACAGCTGAGCATGGCATGTAGCTTCATTACAAAGTTGGGAACAGACATCAACGGCACTAATGGGAAGTGAGGATTCTCATCTATCTCTTGGGAATAGTTACGATAATAGAAGAAGGGGAAAGGTTTGAGTTCTCTGTCCTGTGCTGGCAGTTTTCCATCTGCTAATGATGATGATGACGATGAGGGTTGATGTTGAGAGCTATTAGAATTCATGGCCGCCGCGGTATCTTGGTGTTGATTGTTATTCATACCATTGGATGAGCGGCACGCCAGCTCTCTACCCTCTTCACTCGATTCATTATCCGATACTGTTACTATGGACGCCATGGTGTTTGGTAAGGAGGTGGTGGTTGGTGTTGTTGCATTATTCGATCGAAGGAGAGCCATAGTAGTTGAAGTTGTTGCTGAGCTGTTTGGTCTTTTGCCTACCTACTTTGTGGAAATGTGAGGACACAAGACATAGTGAAGTCTTAAGTGACAAGAATATGGACTTTACCCTCACATAATCACAATTTAGAAACAGTACTATCACACACCAACAATCAAAACCTCTCACCTTCAATTCGTTTCCTTTTCTACAACGGCGGTTTGAGATAGAATCACCAACGGTGTGTCTCAACATCATCATGAAAGCAATGAGAGATGTTGAAGTAAGATCCTGCCTAGCATTAGCATGTTGTTATTTGCAATAAGGTGTGCTGGACCAACTCTCAGCAACAGTTCTTGTATTTGTATGATGAAATGTCTCTATATATTGATCTCTTTAGTAGCATGTACTTTCACCTGTGTAATTGCATTCGTTGCTGATACTCAATACCAACGTCTCGATGCTTCCAGATCGAGCTCTTTGGTGGTGGCTGTGACTGATGTTTCTTCACTTCCTACTAGTCCTTTTAAAGAAGATTTAGATGATGTATTACAGCAAGATTTAGTTGCTGTAGAAGCAACTTTACTTGATGATGTGATGAGTGATGAACAGTATCTTATTCAAAGCCGACGAGCCTTCATTGGTGGCGTTGCTGGCACTGCTACGCTTGGTACTGTTGCGATGTGTGCTTGTGGATGCCAAGGCCGGCAGAAGTTCTTTGCTAAAACATGATGAATAAAGGTATGTCCGACTATGAGGCATTACCACAAGTACAGCAGTTCAAGTCTCGATTGTTTGATCACATATCAGTAGGCGATGATATCATGGAGATTGGAATAGGGTCAGGGCCAAATCTCAAATACTATGCTGATAAGTCCATTGGAAAGTTAATGGCATTAGAACCAAATCGAGAGTTTGATGAATATATCATTCAAAATGTAGCCAAGTCAAATCTTCAAACAAAGGTTGATATAGTTCCTGGGGTGGCTGAGAGTATACCAAAGGCAGATAATAGTGTCGATGTTGTTGTGGGAACAATGGTAATGTGCTCCGTATCATCAGTCAAACAATCTCTTGCCGAGGTATATCGTATCCTCAAACCAGGAGGTAGATACATATTCATACGCAGCAGCTCGGCCGGCTTTTGAGCATTGAATCATTTCTGGATGAATTCATACTGTGCATAATCTCTTGTACTAAATAAAGAGACTCGGGGCTGTGCGGCGCGCGCCCCGGCCTGCATAAGTAGGGTATCTTTGAACCCATAGTGGGCAGTTAACGGGTAAAGTTTCACTAAAATACTTTGTGCTTAACTCTAGACTCTACCAAGGGAAGTAGGGTAAGTAGACCCAAGGTAAGTAAGTCGAGCTCGGTCTGTAGAGTGCCGGCCGGATATACAGAGCATATAGCAGCACCCAAATCTGCCAAGGCTTTATCATTTGCCCAACATCTCGCAGACCCATTGCAACAAGCTCTTGCAGAAGGATGCCATTTGAGAAGAGATCCAGAGCATGATATAGTACAAACATTTGGTCAAGACAATGTCAATTCGGAACGCTTTGTCTTGTCAAGTGATGATATCCTCCCTCCACACTTTTTGTTATCTCCTCATTTGACTGGTGTGGCAACTAAGATGCGGTTACTATAGATGACGATTGTAACCTAGCCCTACTTTACGCCACTCAAATCATCCATGGACTAATACTCTAGCATTTCAGTATCCGAATATCGAATCAAACAATCATGAGTTTCCATATGAAGACTGACATTTCGTATCAGTCTACCATCACTTTCAAACTTGTCTACCACATCAGCCACAAAGTTTGGTAATGAATAATCAAAGCTTCCATCTATGAAGCGAATGAAGTATGTCCCACCAATACCTAATGATACTTCACAAGGACACACTGCCGTACTTTTTGGAGTAGCAGGATGATGATCAACAGATGAAAAGCTTGGACTCAACAAACCCTCTTTCGAATTCGAAGAAGTCTCCGAATGTTTCATTAGTAAATCATGCAAACCTTGTGGTACATTCTTCCACTTGACACTACCATCCTTACCAATAACAATCCAACTTGAACTTTCTTCCATATTACTACTACTACTACTACTACTACTACCAAATGCAACACGATGTACATCAACATTCATAAACAAATCATCTAATATATCATCCTTATTCGTACCCCACCAACATTCACCTGTGTCAAATTCACAATAGTAACATCTATGTCCATTCCCTATGGAGTATGTACATCCCGTAGATAGATATTTGATGGATGTATAATCTTTCCTTTCACGATATAATCGTGCTAGTAAGTTGGATGGTAGATTGCCTCGATGGTGTGTCTTGCCATTATCAAACTTGAGGAAATATGTCGTACCACCACTTGACTCGCTCTTGCCTTTGCTAAAGATGTCCTTTGCACTCTTACCAGTATTAGAACTCTTTTCATCATACCCGGTAATAGCAACATGATTCAACAATTCACCACCACCATCAATCAATGTAGCACTACCCTCCCGTTGTAACATACTATTACTTGTTATTAATGATTCTGTATTTATATTACTTAATGAACAGGTACGTCCAATTAAGGATGTTTTACATTGCTTATCTGAAATTAAGAGTGCTAAGTTTGTCCCTCGATAGTTGCGTATCTGTTGTTGAAATTTGGTATCTAATTGTGTATAGTATGGTAACTGTTTGTTGTTGGATCTTCTATTTGAGTCTACATCATTAGATGTCAATGGAACATCCTCCAACCACAACACAGGTAATGACTTAATATCATCACTCTTCATATATCGAAGATTTGTCCGGAATGTTTGATAACTCAACTTGTTACTTTCACTGGCTATCTTTGTCTGTGATGCTACCTTTCCAGCTTCATGAAATTGTTTTTCCAATTCGATACGATCTTTTTCTAATGCTTTAATTTCACATTTGAGGTATGTGTATTCCTCGTAGATTGCATCATATTCATCAATTTGTGGGTGGACGTTTTGGAGTAGGTGTGTTACTGTTAGTTGATCTAATGTTGATGAGGTATTGTTGGGTGAAGATATTTCTATAGCATTACTTCTTGGTGAAATGTCATTAGTTGTTGATGAGGTAGTTATGACGTTTATTGCACGATGCCAACCATTGTTACCCAATTTACTACTACTTCCACCCTCATCCTCTCTATTGGTACCATTGGTTGACGTAGTACTATTAGTATCTAAATTCTCTATAAACTCATCTTCTTTCAAGTTTAACTTTTCTATATCCAATAAACTCATACTACCACGAAACTTATTCGTATAGACTAACGATGTATCAATAATATTCGAATCTAAATGTGGTATGTCACATTCAATATTGTCTTCACTGTTTATAGTTTGTATAATTTGGATTGGATTACGTCTTCTAGTTTGTAAATCTGTTTGTGCTCGAGTGGAGTTGTCTCGTGGTGGGAGTGTAGTTGAAGTGCTTTGTTGTTGTATACTTGAATT
>Ga0214478_101209_pt1 | contig 13499 bp, 10 predicted proteins | sample M1_20Mar14CPVII9_2_FD_178001 | JGI IMG/M metagenome (GOLD analysis project Ga0214478, IMG submission 178001) | Marine eukaryotic communities from Monterey Bay, California, United States - M1_20Mar14CPVII9sort6BwellD7 | ecosystem: Environmental > Aquatic > Marine > Unclassified | place: USA...
AGGGGGTCTTGGATGTTCCAAGGCTTATTACGGCTTGGGTATTTCATATGAGAAGGGAACGGGTGTGGCAATTGATAAGAACAAAGCTAAGCACTACTATGAGCTAGCAGCTATAGGTGGGTATGTAGGTGCGAGGCATAATCTAACTCGTTTTGAGGCAGATGCTGGTAATGTCGAGCGTGCGATGGCGCATCTTGTACTAGCAGCAAGGGCAGGAGATGAGAGTTTAATGAATAAAGTCAAGGAATATTTTATTAAGGGTATCGTTACAAAAGATGGCTATGCAACTACTTTACGTGCATACCACGACCGACAAAAAGTAATGAAGAGTGATGCAAGAGAGGAAGCTGCTGCATTATTGCTTAAATTACACGGGTAGGGCATTTTGTATTAAGTATTAACCTCTTTCAGCTCCTTTATCTCGCTCCTTTCTTAACTCTCTATCCAATAACTTTTCCAGATCATCAACAATCTCTCTAGCACTAGCTCTCTTAGTCGGATCATGTTCATACGCTCTATCCAACAAACGAGTTAATTCAGCATCGACAGTCCCCACAGCATTACGAATTGTATCATCAACATGTGGCCGTCTACCCTTTTGTATATCCGATTTCACATGTTTACCACGTTCATTATTCCATGGTCTGTTACCTGTTATGATACCATATAATACATTCCCGGCGGAATAGATGTCTAACTTTTCGGATAGTGCTTCCATTGAGTATTCCTCTGGTGATCGTGATGATCCTGGTGCACTTCCAATGTAGAGTGGACAGCTTTTAAGAGTACTGTCACTTGTTGTTAAAGTGGTATAACCAGTTTCATCGGAGCCAGGACGATCTTTCTTGGTCATGAATCGACATCGATTAAAATCATTCAAGTAAATCTGCCCGGTATGTGCATCGATTAGATATTGCTTCGATTGCAAGTCGGCATGTACTACCGGTAGCCAATTACTACTATTAGTTATTTTGTCACCCTCGTGCAAATCAACTAATCCACGAAATACACCCAAGGCTAACTTTATTCTACCAACTTCTGTTTCTCGTGTTGCCAATAGTTCACCATCTTCATCAGTTCCCATCCATGATTCTAATGGTGGCTTTGTTTTATATCCGCCATTTGGTGACCACTTCTTTACACTCTCATGTTCTCTTGCATATATAACATCATCCAACGTATGTGATATAGCCTGAGTCAATACAGTTTGTGAACAATACCCGTAGATGGGTACCAAATGATGTGATGATGATAGACGTTCCATAACTAATGCATCACGACGATGTCTATTGAAGTTTCTTGCATCATATTTATGTTCGGACTTCATCATTTTAAGTACGGCTGGTGCTACCGGTGTGGTTAATGATTCTTCTCGTGGGTCACAGGTGAAGACATCACGCCATAATCCATTGCCAACAAATCCCCATGGATATTTTTGGGGTGTAGTTTTAGTTTTGTCTGTTGACGAATCATCTTCACTATCATCATCACCACTGTCATGCTTCTTTTTCTTGTGTCTACCACCAAATTTACCATATTCAATAACTCTTCTCATATCAATCTCATGTATCTCATTACAATTCGGGTAATGATAATCATGCCAATCTAACTTGGAACATCCGTCTCTTAATCGTTCTGTACGGGTGTTTCCTTCTGGATCACGAGATTTGTTATTACTATTTCTATTGTTGTTATTGTATCCCATGCTACGTCTATCTCTGCCACCACCATTAGTTCGTGTTTTGATTGGTTTACCGCCTCGATCACGTGATCGTCTATAGTTTGTTTCAGTATCAATTTCTTGAACTTCGCCTGCTGCACTCCCTAATGCAATCTGTGCCTCAATCATACGTTGTTTACGTAATTGTTCCATTATGTTTTCATCTGCATGAAGATGATGTATCATTCTTTCCATTGTATTTCTTTTGTGTTGACCATTCCTCCCTCTTTTGTGGTTAGTAGTATTTGTGTTGATATTGTAAAAGTAATACCCCTGAGCAACTATCCATATTGCAAATGCAAAGATGAGTATTTGTGTTGATCGCTTAGTTGTTTGACAGCAGATATACTTGACGAATAAGTTGCTGTCAGATCTTCTCTTGTCACTTCTATATCTAGAGCTTTTATCTCTACGACGATATTTCGATCTACTTGGCTCTTCATACTCATCTTCTGGTCTACATTGTGGTATAGATTTTCCATTGCGTCTGTGTGTTAGTTTGCTGTTCGGGAGGTCATTATACTGATTCCCTCTATAAGCTGCAGTAGTATGATTTTTTGACATATTATTTGATTGCAAGCTTTGTATATCATCTCGATGTAAGCCATTGATATTGTTGTTACCATCCATTGATCTGCTGCTGCTTGAATGCTCAGGTGATTCATGAGAAGATGATCTACTCTCGTTATCTGAAGAGCTGTTATCATACGAGCTACCAGCACTACTGCTACTAGAACTATCATCAGAAGAACTATAATCGTCTACAGAATCAGATACTTCACTTTCATAGCTGCTCAATGAATCGTCATCATCACTGCTGGAAGAGGAGTGGTGGTTATCTGATGCACTGTCACTCATTATTATCTACTTACTCCTTAGTTGCTTATCTCGCCCTCGCCAACAACAATACTACTACTGAATGAGATTACCACACTGTCTATTGTCTATTATCACTTCTCTCCATCGTAACCAGCCTATATCATACACACAGCTCAAGCAACGCAAGCAATACAACTAACTCAACTCTCATTTATCCGTACTTCACAGGCAAAAAATACACTCGTACGAAACTAAATTATACTACTATGTAACATACGCCATACGACAGATGCTGACAAACAAACATCAATGATAGCCAAGCGTAACGTTTTTATAACTTATATATAAAGGGCTCCGGCATATTCTTCATCTCCGTACACACCAGGTTAGTAAGAAGCCTTAATAACCGACAAGACTAAAAATATAGACTTTCTAAGAAGGTATACTCTCTGTTGATATTGTTCAATAAACATACGTGATATGATAATGATATATATTGCTTGGGAATAAAAGATTGGAAATATGAGTAGTATTACAGGTAACGACGATAATGATCAGCAATTTGTTGGTGGTAGTGGAGATATGATATCGAGCAAAAAAGAGTGCACATCATGTGAGCAAAATAATATCGATAATATTACCGAGGGTATTAAAGTATGGTGGCAGTACTGGATGATACATCTGTATGCGCTAATTGTGGCAAGGAGAGTAAAAGTGATGATATGAATACGTGCAAAAGATGCAAGGAGGTGAAGTATTGCAATGCCGCATGTAAAAAGAAACATCGATCAAAGCATAAGAAGAAATGTGAGAAAAGAGTTGCAGAGTTGCATGAAGAGCAGTTATTTAAAGAGATTGAGCCAGAGGAGTGTCCAATATGTATGTTGCCCCTGAAATATGAAATTAATCAATCAATTTATAAATCCTGCTGCGGGAAGACGATCTGTGATGGTTGTGTTTATGCTATGAAGATGAGTGAAGGGAAAGATCTTTGTCCATTCTGTAGAACGCCTAAAGCTTCTTCTGCCGAGGAACACATAAAACAAACAAAGAAGCTAATGGATAGGGGAAATGCATATGCATTTACTATGCTTGGAGGGTGTTATGCACAAGGAACGATGGGAATGCCACAAGATCATCAAAAGGCATGTGAATTATTTCTCAAGTCAGGGGAGCTTGGAAGTGCTGAGGCATATTACCACTTGGGCAATGCATATGACTTTGGGAGAGGAGTGGGAGTGAATAAGATGAAAGCTAGACATCTACGAGCTTGCGGCTATGAAGGGGAGTATAGATGCGAGGAATAATCTTGGTTGTCTAGAAGGAAAGGCAGGCAATCATCATCGAGCAATGAAGCACTTTGTTATGGCAGCAAAGGCAGGAGATGATTTATCTTTGGAGAATGTTAAGAAAGGATTTATGAAGGGGGTTATTTCAAAAGATGTATATGCGAATACCCTACGAGCATACCACGAGCGAAAAAATGAAATGAAGAGTGATGAAAGGGAGAAAGCAGCTGCTGCTCGAAATCAATTGTAAAGTCATAGTAAAGCTACTTGATATATGCTATACTAGGCTATTAGTTACTCTATGGTAGAACTCGCTTCGGAATCCACAGAGTTTGCCAAATTCCGCCCACGGCGCTCACATACCGCCCTGCATACTTATTCTTTGCCTGATGATATAGACCGACCCTCTATGGAACTTTATCAGTAATAATGAATTTGTTATCGTACCGATCTTTAATTGGCGGTGGCCCCGGTCAAATAAGCAAATCATTTTCAAATTTTTGAACACGCAATAATTGAGGGGTCAGTTGCTCCATTAATCGCATTGGTATACCGTGGATACAGTCCAAACATCAGTATTTAATACTATTTCAATTGGTAGCAGTTTTATCTTGGTAGTGTAAGTATTAATATACCTAGAGAGAGTCTGAAAATTAGTACACCAATTTTCAATATTTTTTGTGGTGTATTAGTAATATTGGTATACTATATATACTGGTGCTGATACATTGATACACACGTGCATGCATGGTGTTAGAAGATTCGAAATATGAGCAGTAACAATACCGAAGATAATAAGCAGCACAGTAGTATTGGAGATATGACGTCTAACAAAAAAGAGAACACATCATGTGAACAAAGTAATGTCAGTGTTACCGAGCGCGTCGAGAGCGTGGCTATCCTGAAAGATACATCCATATGTGCTGCATGTGGTAAAGAGGGAAATAGTGATAATATGAACACTTGTAACAAATGTAAATCAGTAAAATATTGCAATGCAGCATGCAAGAAGAAACACCGATCAAAACATAAGAAAGCATGTGACAGACGAGTTGCCGAGTTGCATGAAGAGGCACTATTCAAAGAGCCTCCACCTCGAGAGGAATGCCCAATTTGTTTGTTACCCCTTCCATTTGGTAGTAATACATTGCAATTCCAAACTTGTTGTGGAAAGCTCATATGCAGTGGTTGTACTTATGAAATGAAGATGAGTGAAGGAAAAGACTTATGTGCATTCTGTCGGATGCCGCCAGCAACTTCTAATAAAGATTGCATCCGAAGAGTAAAGAAACTGATGGATAAAGGTATTGGGGATGGATTCTATCAACTTGCATGGTATTATGAACGGGGAGAAAGGGGTGTGCCACAAGATTGGAACAAGGCAAATGAATTGTATCTAAAGGCAGGGGAGTTAGGTTGTGCTGTGGCATATCATAATTTGGGTGTTATTTATCGAGATGGAAGGGGTGTGGAAGTGGATAAAAAGAAGGCCAAGTATTACTATGAACTAGCGGCCATAGGCGGGGATATACATTCCAGGCATAACCTTGGTTGTATAGAGTATGATGCTGGCAACTATGATCGAGCAATTAAGCACTTTATAATTTCGGCAAGAGCAGGGAGTGAGGGATCTCTGGGAGCAGTCAAAGTATGTTTTCAGAATGGGATGATTACAAAAGATGAATATGCGAGTACCCTACGAGCATACCATGAACGGCAACAAGGAATGAAGAATGATGCAAGGGACATGGCTGCTGCAATAGATATGATGGGGCAATGGATTTAATGTGAGATAAAACGGTTCTGGTGATTTAAGCCAAGGATAATCTATAACGATTTAGACTCTAACCATTGCCTCAGATCAGTTACTCTAATGTTCCTTCGGGCGTGTAGTACTTACTCTCTCTGCTTCCCATCAAAGAGAGGGAAAGGAGACTGCCTCAATTCCCGCAGCAAAACGTTTGAGATGAGCAAAATCAAGTAAAAAAATCTCCCACTCATCTCCCTCCAACCAAAATCTACTCATGACGGCGCCGCCCCACTTCCGTCTTCTCCTACACGGGCAGGATGGTTCTATACCATATCTAACACCAGAGTTGATGCGGTTGATGTTCTGTCCTCCAAGCGGCGGCGAGAAAGATACCACATCAACAAATGATGATGATGGCGATTTGCAACAAAGTTGGAAGTGGCATCGAGAGTATTTGATATTAGGCGTGGCTGTTAAGGATACGTGTGTTACAGCCGTATATCGTGATATAAAGTCTGATAGTAGTGATAAAAAGAAGAGAAAGAGTGAGCAGCAGAATGGCGGTAGTGTAGGAGACAATAGATCTGCAAAGAAAGTGAAGTCTGAGCAATCCAAAGTAGATGATGCACCTTGTTCAAATACTCAAAAGTCACATACAACTCAAACAACTACAGAAACAACTAACACCAGTAAAACCAATAACAGCAGTACATCTGCAAAACAACAGCCATCTAAGAGCAATGATATGAATACAAAGAAGCCAGCAGGATACACTTTCTTAACTCCATCACAATCTGCTCAAATCTGCAAAGAGATCAACTCACATATCAATACCGATAGCACATCATCATCTGCGAATTATATGCAAACTTATCTACGAATTCCACAATATATATCTACATTGATTACACCCACTTTTGCATTAGATTCCCCCGACAACAATAAAAGTACATCAGGTGTGAAAAGTAGTACAGTACAAGATTTGAACAAAAACAAGCACATTCCAAAGCAATCATCAGATAACAGTCAGAGCAAGCAGAAACAACAACAAAAGAAGAAGGCAAAGGATGCTACTATACCAAATAGTACCAAAGATAGTATGCCAGTAGATACACCACACGGCTGGCAAAAGATTAAATCTGAACAATATGTGGATGCTGTTTCAAGTTTAACCTCCAACCCTGTCCCTTCTTCTACCACTACTGCCTCTGATATTGAAACAGCTAACAGTCTGTGTGAAGGAGCTGTGGGATTATTTGATCATATTAATACATCTCGTGATCAAGCTAATTGTTTGTTTGCTCAGTTTATGAAGGACAAGAGTGTCGGAGATTATGACAAGGCTGTGTTGACTCCTCAAGCACAGAAATCAATCGAGGGGATGTTTGTAAAGGGAAAGTGGGAGACCATGGTACAGAAGTTGGTACAAAGGACTAACGATTGGTCGATTAGAATTGCAAATTACAAAGTGAATCAATCATCAACAACTCAAACTATGCTCTTTTGGTTGCCTATTCATATGGCCGCATCTCATCTGCCATTGAAGTATTTGTTTTCTTGTCCAAGAAGTAACCCATCTCAAGAGGAATCACAATCAGTATTGAGCAAGCTATCTGATCATATTCATATTGCAATAACCGGTTGGGGCAGTATTAGTTACAACAGAGAGTATCGGCGTCAAGCATTATGTAAGCTCATGACAACATTGCAACAGACGAATCCTACTTCAACAACACAATCAAGAAGGAAGGAATATCTAATACTGGCTGTGAATGATATACAATCAATACTTGATGCAGCTCGGGAAGGTGTATCAATCATTGGTACTGACATGGTACGATTATGGAGTCGTGATGGTATGGCATTATGCTTGGATATGTCACTTGATAATATTGAAGAGAAGAAGAAAGATGACCGAGATATAACAAGTGGTATGATTGATTTGAGTGATGAAAAGTATGCTCGTGTTTCATCAGCATTACTACCTGGATGTCAATGTGTGGCATGTCGTCCTCGTCAGATCAATACAAGAAGCAGTCACCATCACAACATAAAGTCTACAGACAATCAAATCAAGAAGACTGTACCATCGTTTACAAGAGCATACATTCATCACCTCATCAAGGCAAATGAAATGTTGGCCGAGACATTACTATTTGTTCACAACTTGCATCAAATGTTACTACTATTTCGACAGTTGAGTAAGGCTGCCTCGTTAGATGATGAAGAGAGTGGAGATAGTGAGAAGAGGAACTTGGAGGCATTTTGTCAAAAGATTGAAGAGCAACTGTAGTGGTATAAGATTTTATACTTAAAAGTAGACAGGAAGACGGTGTATGGTAAGCAAATTGTTTATCTTATCTACACATTACATCTATATCAAACATTCCTAATTAAGTTGATCTCTCCTCAGAACCATCGTGATACTTTGTGTCAATTGTGGTTCCATTGAAGGCTCGACCGTCCTCACGGTAAAACTCATAGACTGCATCTCCTTGAAAAGCAGCATACATGAATTTGTTATCAATACTAAAGGCCAGTCCAGTAGTCTCGGACCCAACTCCAACTCCACCGGCACCTCCTCCCTCTACAAGGGTTCCATATTCACCCGTCTCCATGTTACGGAAATGAACATCGTTATATGATCCGTCCTCAGCAAAGAATATATAGTCTGATGCATGACCAAACATGCGAGTAAGTTGATCTGGTTGATCAGTGAACAATCCACTAATGGTGGAGTCATACGTCCATGTCTCTTCGGTAAGGTCAAGGGTGATTAGTAGTTTTGCACCCTTGGACACCATGTTTAAGATGCCATACTTGATATCAATGCCTTCGGCTTGAGGAAACCAAGCAGATGCGGTTGCTTGTCCATCAGCTCGGTTCTTTGACCATCCAAAAGTATAATTGGTAGCACCCTGCTGTTCCCAAGGGAGTGTTGAAGGAGGGTCGTTCAATACTAGATACTCCCAAGTTCCGCCAGGAGTCCTTAAAATATCACGAGTATCACCCGTCGTAAAAGCCTCGGGAGGAGGAGTGTAACGAGTTAAAGCACCAGTAGTCTTATCTTCCGTTGTGTAGAAGCGACCGACGAAGCCAATACTTTCGTATGGATTGGGTGTCGGTCCTGGTGGAGTAGGTTTGACACAATAGTCTTTACCAGAGACTCCTGGACCTAAACAACCTGGAACGGGTGTAGTTCCATCTCTTAAATCACAAACAAGACCCTCGGCACAGTCGATATCGGCATCACAATCACCTAATGGTAGAGAGAGAGGGTATGTTTGTTAGCAAGTGTGTATGACATATGATATGTTCTCTTGACCACAAAAACAAACTTAGAAGGACTTACCTTGACATTCTTGCAACGGGAAGGCTTCTACTGGCAAGTCTTCATCTCCAGCGATGACCAAGAAGGGTAGATCATTAATGGGTTGTTGGTACGAGGCAAATGACTCATAGTTTCCACCAAACTCGACATTATTGGCTCGACAATCCTGATCATTAACACATTTGTATCCAGGAGGAACAGGACCGGGCTTGACTTCATGACAGAGGCCAGCCGCTCCGTTTTCCTCACAAGAAACCCACGACCCCCACCACGTTAGGCCTCCACCACAATTCTTATTTGTACCCTCTAACAACATTTCATAACCAATGACTAACCCGGTTGAATCAAATTCAATAGCTCCAACTCCTCCATTAAATGAACCTACCTCCGAGTTACTAACGTAGTACCATCCACCAACATTATTGGGATCAGTAGAAGGTATAACAGCGGCTCCATCAGCTCTTGCATGCATTTGTATACTCGAAACGTAACCATTAGCGAATGTTGTGCTACCCTCCGTTGCAATGAGTCTACAGCCCATGCCCGTGGATAGAAGAAGCTTGCCATTATCACAAGGGACTGTCAAATCACCAGGCAAGAATGTTACTGGTCCGCCCTCTGGTGATGGAGGGCTCGAAGAGCTAGGTGCAGCAGTTTTCGTGGGCGATAGAGTTGGTTCAACACTGACGGTAGGGGATGGCGTAGGAGGAGGGGTAGCAGCAGTACAATAGTCTACACCATTGTTACCAGCACCAACACAACCCGGAACGGGTTCATATTCACTTCTCTCGAAGCATACAAGATCTCCAGAACAATCACTATCCGAGTCACAATCTCCTTGGCATTCACCGTAGTATCCATTTATATGTCCATTGCCAATATTTTGTAAGAGATTTGTAGGCTTCGGAATACAGAAATCTTCTGTAGTGAAACCAGGAACATTAGTACAGCCTGGAACATTCTCGTCGGCCCTTCTCTGGAAGCAGATCAAATCACCCACGCATTGATCATCATTATCACAGTCTGGAAGATGTGCGTTGTCGCAATTTATGAAGATGAAAGAGGGGAGATGGTAAAATGTGTTAGTATGTGTGGTTCAAAGGCAATCAAACAGGTGAACAAAAGCCAAATGAAGTGACTAAGATACTTCATGTTAACCACACCAAAATAATAAAGAAGTACAAACGCGGACTTTCCTGATTGGCATACATCGATGGGGTTTGCTGAGCTCACTTCAGGGTTGTTTCCCACGTATTGGAGCGTATACTTTGCTTCGTCATAGCAGTAATCTCTTCCCGAAGTACCTAATCCAAAGCAACCTGGAACAGGTTCTCGTCCATCACGTTGAAAGCATGACAGGTTACCTGCACAGTCTGAATCGGAGTCACAATCACCCTCACATTCATTATAGAATCCATTTACTTCTTCATCACCAGTGAATTTAAGCATATTGGGAGGCTCGGGGATGCAAAAGTCTTCGGTCGGTAGTGTTAAGATGCCATTTGCTAATCCAAAGATGCCATCGTTATTACAACCTGGCACATGTTCATCGCCTATACGTTGGAAGCAAATCATATCTCCTTGACAATCAGCATTAGTATCACAATCAGCTTGGCAGATATCGAGTGGAAAGACGGCCGTGGTAGGACCATTCCCGACTAATTTAACAATTGGAAGCGGTGCCTGAGTTGGGCTGGATGTCGGAGCAGGTTGAGGAGCTTGTGTTGGCTGCTTGGAAGGACTGGAAGTTGGGCTCTCCGAAACAGGAGCTTTACTTGGTGAAGTCGTTGGACTCTCTGACACGGGAGATTTGACTGGTGCAGATGTAGGAAGAGGCTGGGGAGCTTGTGTTGGCTGTTTGGAGGGCTGTGGTTTATGTGAGTGATATGAGAAGTTAGGATACAAGAGTATAGAATCAAAAAGTTGACATATCACAAGCTCAATTGGACTTACCGCTAAAGAAGGTCCCTTGCTCGGGCTACGTGAGGGAGATAGGCTTGGACTAGATGTTGGCTGTGAGGTTTATGGATAGGATGAAAAGATTGAAAGTTAGAACTATCATGTGTCAGCGGCGATGCAAACGGAGAAAGAGGTGAACTGGTCACCCAATATAAGCAAAGCTTACCTCTGAAGAAGGACTGCTAGTCGGAACCGCTGTTGGATTGGATGAGGGTGAAATCGATGGTACCTTTGACGGTGACGCCGAGGGCCCTGTACTGGGTGATGATGTGGGTGGATCCGAGGGTGTAACAGTATAACCCTCATGCTTTGGCCACCCGACCATTCCAGACGAGTAGACACCGCCCATGTAATGAATTCCACCATCAGTATTTGGTTGTGTAATCCTGACAGTGTCAAATGCCTCAAACATACCTTCCTCTGTTCGATCACCTGTGGCACATGTATCAGATGCCGTAGTAGCACCCTTGGTATGAGGAGCAAAGCTTTGTCGACAATCGCTATTTGGATTGGTATAGGCCAGAACAGAAAAGGATGTAGTGGAAGTAGTACCCATGTGATTTGCCTCCCAGTAATCATATGGAACTTGAGAACGGCTAGTCATTGTTGATCCTGTATTCCAAGCAACTTGTACATCAACACTGTCGGCTATGTCAATCATGTGTTCCAAGGCACTCTTGGTATTGCCATTCCAATCGAGCTCTCTTCGTTGATATGTTGCTGCTCCACAAGAGCAACATTCCCAGTTCCATGAGACACTGAAGTGCAAAGGCAGAGGTGATGCATTGATACGAGTTGCTTCAAGATCATCAAGGAACTGAAGCTGAGCACCTTCATTGCCGACTCCGCATTGTTTGACTGATGTAAAGTATTCGTTGTTGACACTTGCTCCATCGAAGCGGGCAGAAGCTGTTCCACAATTGGTATTGAAATCATTAAGACCTCCAACCATATTCTGTTCACTAAAGGCTGCATCACTTGATGAAAACAATCCATATACTTCAATTCCTAGTGCATGTGCCTCACCAAGGGTAGTAAGCAACTCTTCATCACAAACTCCTTCTGAATTAAGACCATTGTACCTTGTTCGTTCACGAACATCCGATAAGAAGATTCGTGTTACCTCACGACCAGCTACTGTCGATGCAGACCAAAGACGAGCTCTTGCCTGAGGTGTATCCCATGAATGATAGAAGCATGATGCATTATCACCAGTTTTAGTTGACGGATATATCCTGTTGCAATATGGGGCGTCTACATCAAATGCATCTGTCCATACATACATTACATTTGTGGTTTGAACTGGTGATGACGAGGGGCTGTCGGTGACTGGTTTTTGAGATGGTCCTGCTGTTGGCAAAGCTGTTAAAGGAGAGTCAGTCGGCTCTGGTGTGATGACCTCAGATTCGCTAGGTGACGTTGTGGGCTGTGCTGTAACCGGAGCTTTGTTTGGAGAACTTGATGGCTGATCTGTAATAGGCCTGAGTGTTGGATTCTTCGATGGCTGTGTATGATATGAATTTGATTTTAGTTAGATACGACTTTTCGGAAAACAGAAAGATGACATTCGTATGCCCAGATTGGAAACACTTACCGATGTAGAAGGACTTGACGTGGGACTATCACTAACAGGCTTGAGTGTTGGTGTCTTAGAAGGCTGTGAGACGAACAAAGAAAAGAGTAATGCGTGTGTGAGTTGAAGAGTTAGTTCGAGTATATCAAAGGATACCAGTTGCCAAAAAAGTGTGCACAAGATGTGCTCATTATCAATAGATCAAGACTTACCCCATTAGACGGTGATTCAGTAGGCACCGCTGTTGGATTGGATGAAGGTGAAACTGACGGTCCCTTTGACGGGGATAACGAAGGCCCCTTGGTAGGATCAGGTGTGATTGGTGAACGGGAAGGCGAAGTAGTGGGTTGATCTGTGATTGGACGGAGTGTTGGACTTTTAGAAGGCTGTATTGAAATGTGTGTGACATGATGAGTTGTTAGATATAGTCTAGAATGAATAGCAAGGTTGCTGTACATATCACATGGTCAAAAGAGAGAATCTTACCGAAGTAGACGGGCTCTTCGTCGGTTTGAGCGAAGGGGATGTTGTTGGCTAACAAGAGAGATATAGGATAGACAATTGAGTTTCACACTCTAGAAAGTTGAGAAGTAGAAGATACAAACACAAAACAGCTCACCACATTAGTAGGTCCTTTTGTCGGTGAAGTAGAAGGAGATGTAGAAGGAGATGATGTATCCGGTCCATTAATCACATCTTCACAAACTCCACTGGCATTACACAATCCAGAACAACATTCGGCACTTTCACTACATGAATTAGTATTGGATGCAGTGCATGCCCATACTAATGCCTTGTTTAAACTACATCCTGTTGCGGCCGTGCAGCGGTCTAGTATTTCTTCACCTGTACATAACCTTCCTCCTGTTTTGGAGTAAGGAGAAGAGAGGAGAAGAGGAGAGTTTGAGTTAAGATACTCCACACGGCCGATAACAGATAGATGTACATATCTTATGTCCATAGCATATCTTATGTAGAATACCTCCGTCATCAAAACATATACACTTACCATCATAAGCACCACAAATCTCCACAGCCTCATCAAAATTACTTTCCCT
>Ga0214478_101211_pt1 | contig 13474 bp, 9 predicted proteins | sample M1_20Mar14CPVII9_2_FD_178001 | JGI IMG/M metagenome (GOLD analysis project Ga0214478, IMG submission 178001) | Marine eukaryotic communities from Monterey Bay, California, United States - M1_20Mar14CPVII9sort6BwellD7 | ecosystem: Environmental > Aquatic > Marine > Unclassified | place: USA...
GTGTCCGGCGTGGAAGTTTGGTCATAGCATGTGATATTGGTACTGTCTTACATCGGATTGTATTGAAAGCATCAACGACGGTATATCGTAGAAACTTGACACCGGCGGCACGAAGAGATCGTAGTATTGCCGCTTGACATCCCTCATCTGTACTTCTTTGATACTCTGATGTCTTTGGAATGGAATGTCTTCTTGCATCTGATGTAGCTGCTGCTTCGGTCTTGATAGCTTTAGTTGCACTTTTATCTTCATCCCTATTTGGTATGCTGCTGTTGTCTTTGTTGTCGTCGCCGCAAATCTCATTTAGAACTTGCTCAGTGCTTACTACTCTTGCAAAGCCCTGCATACCGGAGATTCCTCTTTCATGTGATTCTTTATTCTCTGCGCCACAGGCATCTGATACTACACTAACTAGATATCCTAAATCGGCTGCATCTCGAACTGCACTTAATACACATTGACCAGTAAGTTGACCACATACTACTAACTGTTCTATATTCAAATTGCGCAATATATAATCCAAATTCGTACTCTGAAATACAGAGCAAGATGTTTTGGGTAAAGCAATATCTTTCCCCATTATTGGTGATATGCCAGGGGAAAACTTGGCTCGAGTAGAAGCATTTGGAAGTTTTGATAATCCACCAGATAGTTTATAATCCAATGATACATCTCGGCAATCATTCGTATGTGCTTCTAGATATGTAAATATAATCTCAGAACCACTACCTGCATTTGCTTCTCGATTATCACTCACAGCTTTGATTAATCTTTTAGTATTAGATATCATTCGAGGAAAACTAAATGCAGTATAACTCCCTTCTTCATCTTTTATTGTTGTTAGTTCTTCTTGGATATCAATAACTAGCAGTGCTGTACAAGATATGTTTTGTGTCAACAAATTATAGAAGTTATGAGTTTGTATCAAGAAAAGAAAACAACGAAGTACACAACATACCCATTGAAGACAACCGAAGAGTGAAATCATCTCGTGAAGATATTCCCGGTATTACTAGTGATCGTAGAGGTTGCTCGGTGAAGGTAGACATATCGAATGATGGAAGTGTAAAATTATTCTGACAAAGTTAACTCGAAAGCCGTCATTACTTACGGCTTGGTTAAATAGCAACCTATTGGATAATGTTATGAATCAACTGTTAGAGCAATTTTGCATGAAAAGATCTTTGATCCTTGAAAAAGATACGGTATCCTTTTATGAGAGACCATGAGACTGTGATTCCAATGGGAGGCACCTTGCAATAAACCATTCAGCAGCCACCACGCTTACCGACACTCTAATTCAACCATGGGAAAGGCTATTACATCATCCACCAGTAGCAAGGCGAAGAAGTCTACGGCGTCATCGGCCAAGCGTTCGATCACAAAGAAAGCTTTAACATCCTCTACAAAAAAGAGGGCACCCAACAAAAAGATATCAATAACAACTTCAAAGAAGAGTAAGAGTAAGAAGAAGAATGATGCACCACCCTTGCCAAAAGGATGGCCGGCATCTTCAAAGTTAACATATCCTACTCCGCGTGATGTAATATCAGTAAATAATAAGGATACATCTTCTGACAGTAGTGTGAATTTACTAGATTCAGATGAAGACAATGTACCTTCACCATCAGCACAGCCTGCCAACTATTTAACACCAGGTAATATACTCCAACAATCATGTAATGGATCAGATGTACAGTTGAAAAAACGTGCTGTACAATCAACATCAATGATATTTCCCAATCCAAATATCAATAATGGCAAGAGTAGTACTACTGGTCCTACACGATTTTTAATTGTATTTCCTGGACGCATGTCATTAAAGGTTCCTCCTGTTGTAGCGAAAAAGGATGATGATATAACTGATGATAATGAAGATGGAGAGGACAAGCCCAAAAAGAAGAAGAATCCATTCACACCAACAAATCCACCACAAACATTAGGAAAGTTGATATCATTGGGGGGTAATGAACATAATATGGAGCTTCGTATACCATTCCCTTCATCAGATGATGAAGGTAGTAATGATGTTGATAAAGAAGAGCAAGAGAAACAATTGGTCATGTCAGGGCGTGCCATACCACTTAGTGGTAAATATATGGCATTATCATTCAAACGCACAGGAGGCGGTACAAATAATAACAAAGAAGGAATGTCATCAAAAGGTGGTGGTAAGAATAATAAAAAGATTGGCACGGGTAAAATTGAATGTAAGGATGTATTCCGGTCAGTTATTGTATTGGGTGATAGTAAACTTGTTGATGGTGATGGGAAGAAGATTAATGCTGATTCTTTTAAGTCAACGCCTGGGGATGATTGTATGAAACATTATGGAGGATCATCACGTACAATTGATGGTGGAGGTATTTATGGAGGCCCTACAGCAACTGGAGGAAGGAAGAGTTTGAAATCTACAACCACTGCTGCCTCGCGAAAGCGTAAGGATAGTATTACCAGTAATGATCTTGGATTATCAAGTGATGATGATAAGAGTGATGATAGTATGGAAGAAGATATTGAAGAAATTAACGATGATGGAAGTGATGGTGAATTCATGCCCACTATTGCCAAGAAGAAAAAGTCTACAGGGAAACAACAGAAAGATGATAGTGATAATGAAGTAGAAGAGGTAGTAAAGAAACGAACGCCCCGAAGAAGTACAGGTACTGCCAAAAAGAGTTATATCGATGAGGATAGTGATGTTGATATGAATGATGCTTCTAGCGATGAGGATGATGAAGTAAGTAGTGGAAATGAAGAGAGTGACGAAGAAGAGTATGAGCCGGTTAAGCCCAAACCAAAGCCGAAGCCGAAGGCAGCAGTGAAGAAGGCTGCTGTGGCTAAGAAGACAACGGCTCCAGCTGCAACAAAGAGAAGTTCGACTGGGTCCAAGAAAAAGCCAACCTCAGTGTGCAACCTTGATAGTGACAGTGAGGAAGATGATGATGTCAGTGTTGAAAGTAGCAGTCAAAGCAGTGAGGAGGAGGAGTATGAGCCGACTAAGCCCAAAGCAAAGCCAAAAGCAAAGACCAAGACGGTAGTGAAGAAAACTGTGACGATTAAGGCACCCGTGGAACAATCAAGTAGGAAATCGACAGGTAGCAAAGCAGCATCTACAAAGAAGAATGATATTATTGAGCTTGATAGTGACGAAGATGGTGATGACGAATCATCTGAGAAGAAGGAATTGAGCCAGGAGGAGGTGTTCGAGGAATTGTCGCAGGATGCTCACCAGAGACTGTCTGCACTGTCAAGCTCACCCAAGTCTTCTTCCACATCTCCTATTGCTAGGGGTAGACGTAAATCCAAGAGCCCAAAAAGGAAAAGTCCAAAGTTTGATTTGGATGCTGATGATGACCCGTTTGCCTTCCTCACGCAAGATCCTAACATGTTATAATAACTTCCATAAGTAATTAACATTTACTTTTGTTAGACAATCTAAAGAGGAGCCTCACAGAACCTCAGTTTCTTGCCAAACTCAACATTCTTCAATCTGATACAACCTAATACCTTCTCTGGTAAAGTTCTTTCGTCGTAACCCTCAAACAAGAATGCTAAATCAACTACAATCATTTTAGCATATCCGTTGCAAATTCTAATAACACCGGCCGCCACCGAACTCGATCCTGTATCAATTATAAGTTCAAAGAACCGTTCTCCCTGGACATAGGTCTGCTTAATCTTGTTCCCCATTATTGCTGGTGTGCTACCCACTGCCTTTCGTACCATGAAGTTACCTTCAACTATATGCGGTATGAGTTTAAAGGTATTGTCACGGAATGTGTCATCTTTACCAAAGAAGAATTCCTGACAGAGTTGAGATGACGGTGTACCATCACTACCATCAATCATCGACATATCATCCACAGCATAGTAGAACACCATATGATAGTGTGGAGGCCCTGGCATATTGATATTGACAGCAAATACAAAGGGAGGCATTTCAGTTGTTGATGAGGTACTATCGCCATTCTCGGCCTTCTCCCTTTCTCTTTGTAGTGCCAATTGAACTCTTTCATTTGGATGTAAACACATACCAGTCATGATAGGGACATCAACTTCCACAATATCAGTTGCGAAGAGACGAAATAGACTTCGTCCGGCATTCACCTTCTTGTTATCTGTCTTGTATGTCTTCCCACGAACGCGGAATGAGTTGGCATCAGGTTCATCCCACCAGTCAGAGATTGTGGGAGAGGGAATAGATGAAATTGATGATAAATCCAAGGCTCGACCATTGTTGCTAGAAGAGGTTGTGCCTTCTTGTTTTGACTCATCAGCAGCGCCAGAGTTAGTATTTACAACGTTATCAGTTGTAGAAGACACCAATGGTGGTGATTGATGATACCCATCTCCTGAGTAATGGCTTGAATACATATCATAATCAGCCTCGTCGTCGGACATATCAACAGATTCGTTCCTTTCCAACGAAGACATGTACATCTGCTGCTGTTGTTGGCGGCCACCTCCTCCACTTCTATTACGCACCAAACCTGCTTTACCCTTATTTAATCTAACCGGCGGCCGATTACTGCTCTGTGGAATGGCGAACCGGGCTGTATCTAATGCTTCTTTAACATCAAGCATTTGAAGCAAACCCATTATAGTGAATGCATCTCCATATCCCTGGCTGCGAACGAAGGGTAGTGATGCTGTGGTAGGAACCCAGCCCCTTGGATCTATTTGTATGACATGACTTAGGAGACATTCTTGATTCGAATCAGCTGCTGAAGAAATATCGGATGGCACTGCTGAGGCTGATGTTCCTCGCTTCTTCTTCTTCTTTCGTTTCAATGGCGCAATGGTATAAACAGAGTGCATTTCTCCCCTCTGATACCCCATAATTGCTGGACAATCTCTATGCTCACAAGAGTCAAAGCATATCTGATATGTACCATCATCGTCATACTTCCAAAATCTATACAATACAAAGTCACGAGGTGCAGTCCATGATGGAAAGAGATACAATGGTCTGAAGACGAGATGTATAACATCCATATGATCATCCATAGTCTCAATGATACGGAATGAGGCAATCTGTCCTGAGTTTGGTACTGGTATCCCATCATTGACAGTATCGTTTTGTATCCGTCCACTACACATTAGACACATGAATGCATCTAATGAATTCGCCTTTAAGGATATACTAGCCTTGAAAGGTGGGAATGGCTGTCCAGCTAATCCGACATCACTCCTAAATCGTGGTATGGTAGGAAAAGCACTCGTTTGTGGCTGAGTGAATAACCAATATGGACTTGATGTTGATAATGTTGACATGTATGATTGCTGCTGTTGGAAGGGTGCGTTAGGTGATCGTTCCTCGCGGTATATTCGTAGATTACCACCTCCACCTCCTAATGCACCGAGTATTCCCCATAATGCCATACCACCGCCCTGAATTGGTACCCACTTGGGTGTCATGTCATGATACATCATATTTTCTCTATTATTATCATTTGTTGTTGTCATCATACCCTTTGCGGTACCATTCCTGGGAGATCTTGGAGGACTCAATGGTGCTGAAGGTGATTCAGTATCATTCTCACCACTAAGAACTTGTGCAATCCTCCATTGCTCATCGCTGGTATCTTCGGCGGCTTCATCCGCCAACTCTTTAATAACATGTTCCATCGCCATCTTCCACTGCACAGCTTCTTCATATGTCGACGCACCAATGATCAAATGGAATGATTTTTGAGATTGATGTGCATTATACTTACCCCGAGCCTTGTCTAATACCTTGGAACCAACGACGGCTCCTGACCCACCGGCTGCGGCAGTAATGCCAACAAAGACAAGTCCAGCAGCCAATCCAATCCCAGCTGTTAATACTCCCGTGGTAATTGCAACAGTACTAACTGCGGCGACCTTCGTACCCTGTATTACCCTACGTTTCGTCTTTTGGTGTGATTCCTTCTTTGATATTAACTGTTGTACCTTTTGTAATTCGGCAGCTGATTTCTCTTGATCGCGTGTATGTTTCTCAATTTGATGTTTGTAATGTTTGTGTAGACCTGTTTCGTGGTTAAGCTTATCTGTATTATTGTTGTTTTCTACTGATGCCTTTTCGGAAGAATGTAGTTTTGGAAGGGCAACTGAGCCTGCTAATGCCATGGCTGGTGTGGTTAGAGGTGCTGTCTCTTTAAGTTCAGATACAGGAAGTAATGATGATGATGTCTGTTGTTCATCCTCACTACTCAAATTCGGTGCAGACAACTCAGGTGGCAAATCATCAGAGTTTGATCTTCGTGCTGGAACCTTTGACGGTGAACCTGATGATGAACTCTGTTGATTCTCAGACTTACTCCGTCTCATTAACTGCTTCGGTCTCATGATAGGACTTCTACTACCTCCAGTATTCGATATTCTAGGATCAAGCGATACTCTATTTTCATCGAATGATGTATCCAATTCTAACTTTTGTTGTTGCAATGCCTCCTTTTCACTTTCAGCTGCAACTTGTGCTTTGGCTTGGGCAATAAACTTCTCATCCTTGGATGGTTTGTTATTCGTTGGCCATGTTACCTGAACACAGTAGAATTGTCTTTGTTTCTTTTGTTTCTTTGATGATGATTTGGCTGGAGGTGTATCAACATTATTATTTGCAGCTGGTGATGGAGGTACACTTCCCTCATTCTGCTGTTGCTGTTGATTATTCTCAGTTGCAGTAGCAACAGAAGCAGCCGCTTGAGCTGAATCATCTAACGAAGAATATACCACCGGTCCAACAGTACATCCCTGTGTTAAAACATATGTCCCCTTTGCCTTAATATCATGCCGTCTTGCATAATAACTAATAGTTGAACCACGTAATACAAAATATCGTTGCTTTGTATTACTTCTCTTTTTCCTCTTTTTGGATACAGTCTTACTTATATATGATGACGACGAAGAAGTTGGAGGAGGTGCCACTGTGGTAGAATTAGAACTTGTTGTAGTAGTATTATCCTTGTAACTGGATGTAGTATGATACAACCAACCTTCTAAGCGTATATTCCCACCTCTATTGTTGTTTGTTCCACCTGGTGATAGTTGTGAAGTAGTATTAAATAAACTAGGCTGCATTGAGAATTCGGTAGCATCATCATCAAAACCATCTTCAGAACCTGCAATTGATGGACTCTCTACTTCTAGTGCAATATTGGCGGAGGTTGATGAGGAGCTAAACATCATATATGATACTTTGATCTCGTGTTTGGTAGGTTTGCAAAAAAACGATATTATGTGAACCTTCTCATGTACTCCTTCAGTGATCCAGTGATCAATTCCACAAATACCCCACACGCTAATGTAAACTTAAATCGCTACTAATATTATCACGCTATGCTCTCTATATATATACACAATAGTATAATGGATGGCTCTAGAGCCACACAATGAGAGAAAAGCACACAAACAACGCATCTAGAGAGGGTTTTACTGATAGCCCAGGGGCAAGATTTGCCCTGCGTCACGGGCCCAGAAGAAGGTGAGATAAAGAGGATAGTAAAGCTACTGTTAGCTGGCAAGGTATTTTGATGTATGTACTACTGGTTCTAGGAGTTAGTATCGTGAGATATATGGCTAATCATAAATTATCTCGATTACATTATGTTCGAGCTACTGTAGAAGATGCTAAATATATAGCAGAGGCTAATCATAGTGATAAAAAAGAGTGGACTTATGGTAGTGGAAGAAGTGGATGGTATTCTAAGCATACTCCGGGAGGATATGCAAATTTTGAACAGTTCCATAACGGGAACTTCTTTGGTACGCTTTAGAAGTGTGCTGACCGATTATCATCGTACCTTGTGAGTGCTGTGAATATTGAATATTACTCTCTTTCAATTGAAGACTTCTAAGACTACACCAATCTCTCTCTCTCTCTCTCTCTCCTCATCACTATCATCTATCAGGTTCTACTTGCTCACTACTATCTAATGAACTGGTCTGCATAGTCCCTTCCTAATCCACAACTTTCATACCAGTCCCTTGCCTTTTCTAATTTGCTAAAGACATCATCAAAACCAATTATTTCGTCAGTTTCTTCACTAATATACAGCAATGAACCTGTAACGTGAAATAATGCCACCATCTCATCACAATCTTCATCAACTATAAGTGTGTGCGTTTCTCCAGGAGGTTCAAATACATATGTTCCTGGATTCGCATGCCAATCATGCTCTCTAAATGAGTGTTAAAAGAGTATGGTTAGATATGAATTCATGCAGTTTTGTTTGTACATATTGAGTGTAGTTGTTTGCATAGCTACTACCCTATATAAGAACTTACCTATATCCCCAAGATCCTTTGAATGTAACTGCATGTACTGGTGATGAATGCCGATGTCTGCCTAGTATACCGCCACCTTTAAATCGCAGTAGGTTAACATAATAGCCCTGCGATGTACAGAAACAAAGAGGTCTAAATGATAGACAATCTGTTTGGGGTACCCATATTCGTTCATCTTCTCTTTCATCTCCATTATTTGCATCCTCCCAATCAGATAGATTAAATATAGATGGTATCACTATATCAGATAGAGCGCCTTCTGGGGCTGCATGTAGTAGACAAGTAGCAGATTGTAATGTTCTTCTATAATGAGCTGGTTGTAACTGTAATTGTTGAGGAATTATTAAAGCGATAGCTTTTTCGCCAACAACAAGCAGTATCGTACACCATATCCATATCGTCGTCATCATAATATTTTATTTAAAGACCGCAGCGAGTTTTAAACTTGAATTTGCCCATGCTTGAATTGAAAGATTTTTTATCCGGTATCCTTTATGTGTAGCGTAGATGTCCTCTATATCACTGTCTTCATCCTTATTACTCTATCTTGGCAGCAAAGCAAGAGAGACATCTAGTACAATATATATAAGGCGATTGTTTAAGATACTTTATATCATTTGATCTTATACTATACAGACTTCATTTACTTCTTATTCTTGTGATGACCCTTACTAACCTTGTTCGCTACCTCTGACACAATACCAGATATTGCCAATGCTAGACCTGCGTAACCCTTTGCTGGAATTGAATGACCTTTGAATATGATACTTAACATGACGGAGAAAATCTTTCGTGTAGTTGTCACAGTACTGCAAACTAATGGATCAAATCGTGCTACCGTATAGAAGATGAATGACTGTCCTATCGCACTGCACATTGAGAACTTCCAAATCATTTGATATATAACTGGATTCTCTGCACAATACTTCATTCCATCTGTCAATTCGCCGAGAAATAACGATATCATAATAGCAAAGATCATCATAAATAGGTTTGTAAATGTCATCAAGTCGTATGGTTGTGGCGTTACTTTTGCTTTCTTCATATCCGCAAGTAGACGCTTTTGTACTCCTCCAGTTAGTCCATCCATTACAAGTGCTAGTAATATGAACATGACTCCAAGAGTAGATGAGTCAGCAGCAGCAGATTTCTATCGCAGTTTTTCAATGTAATGGTATCAGTATGAGTAGACAGCACAACAAACAAATAAGTGTGCAAACGAGCTTACCTTTTTACTCATTGATAAAATAGCAGTTCCTCCAATAATACATAGGACTTGAAGGTAGTCTCGAAGTCCATATGTTGCACCACCAAGGATAAGTGAACCAAGCATTACGGGTGCCATTTTACCACTCTTTGCTAATGTTGCAACTGGGAAACTTAGTCCATTTGCTAATGCCAAGCTTGTAAATCCTTTACTACAAACTTGAGTAAATCCAGTAGCAATAAATGGCTTCTTCGGTAGCTGTCGAATTATCAATACATATAAAATTGTTAGAGATCACAAGACATGTACAATTTGTAGAGAGGTTCTACTTACATTTGGAGTACCTCCCCAATACTTTGTTTTACCGGCAGAAAGGTCATCTGCACTTTAATAACCCGTGCCAGTAAATCCCATGACAACCAACGCTGCAGTACCAACTAAAACATTTGCTAATGACTCAAGCACTTGCAAGTACCAAGCAAATTTAAACTTCTCGCCATTCTCAGATTCGTATCTGAATACATCTTCTTGTAAAGATCCATAGTATAGAAAAGCTGCATATATACCACCAGCACCAAATAGTAATTGAAGTGCCTGCATTTTAGTATCAACTAGTTCTGCAGTAGGTGGTAACTCTTCCGTTGTAGGTGTACCATTCTTTGAAGAGAGAAGTGGTTTGTCCTCAGGAGATATTGGCTGTTTACCTTGCTCTGCTAATTCGTATGACATGTCTGTTATTTACAGAAGATTATATAGGTAATAGTAAATATGTTAGAGAGATAGGCGGGGGTGCATAATCCATAACAATACACAATAGGGACATGAAATATTAGGTGCATCAAAGTTTGAATGAAGGATACCAATACTTTAACCACTATTTCACCACCGCTACTCAAACCACCACTAATATAGATTACTCACTGTTATCTTCTCCTATAATTGTAATATTTGTTGACTTCTTCCTCCCTCTTTTCATACTGTGCGAGCATTGATAAAAGAGGCAGTGCTTTGCTTTCAAGTTTGCTAGGCTGAATACCGTTAAGATCGCCAAACTATTAGAGTGTGCTTTAGCACTTCGAAATTCATTGTGTTAAGATTTATAATTATTAAGTAGATATATGATTAGTTGGTTTCTGTAGATAGTCGAGGCGGAGGCCAGTTTGTTATGAGTCAATATCATAGTATTAGATTATATTATTCGAAGGATACAACATAATCAACAATCTATTGCAACAATAAATTATTTACCATGCCGCGGATAAAGGTTAGTTTTCATGGGTATACAATGGTTTCGCCAAAACCAAGGCCTCCTAATAGACGACCATTGTTCATACCGATATTAATTCTACCAATGGTCATGTTTAGTTCCTATTTTCTTATACGACCTCCTTCATTTGCACAACTTGATAATAATACCAGTAGTGTTGATGTTGATACTGAAGATGAGAGCAGAGGGAAGGTGGACATGCCAAGACAACCAAAGTTGAAAGGATCTAAAGAAAAGGCAGATAGATTACCATCGATCATCAGTTTTACGTACTATATCTATTACTTATTAATTAGCTGTATTGAAACTAGCTAGGGCATACTCCATTGCTGCATCTTCTTTGCTCTCGAATTGCCCAAGATACGTCGTTTTGTATGTTGCCGAGTATACTGTTGTAACTGCACCTGTATCTCGATCAGTTTTATATACTTCTTTCACCCCGGTGTATCCAGTTTTACCATCGGATCTACTCAAAACTAATATCCCATCCTTGACTGCTTTTTTCAACTGGAGTCGCCTCATCTCGGCTGCTTGCTTCTCTTGTTCAAGCTTGGCTGCTGACTCCTCTGCTTTCCTCTTTGTTCCAGTCTTCTCTTTCTTCATTTCTGTCATGTCCAACACTGGATACACCAATGAATCATACTGTTCTTGTGGAGAACGGCCTTCTTCATCCTTCTCGAGTATGACGATATAGCGTTCCCTATCTTCGTGGTGTACTAGAGTTCTAGACCTTCCTGAAGCAATCCAACCATCGTCACGGAATCCAACCACCTCTAGATTGTTGTCCTTCTGCCATTTCATCTCTTTCAAGATTGCATCATCAGTCAAGACGACTGCATCTCTTGTATTCATTTTCGTTGTTTGATGACCTTCTGGGTGGCCTTCAGACTTGTGGCCTTCTTGAAGTCCACAGAAATATGTGGATGTTCCGTATTGTCGACGTATTCCATTGGGATTCTTGCTTTTATTGTACTGAGCGTCAGCAATATTTCGTGCTTTTTCAACAGGCACCAAATCACCTTCCTCATCAACTTCAGAAATCATATAAAGTGAATCAGTTGCACGGTTGGCCTTCCTCCTCTTACCACTCTTTTCATGATCCTTCTTCCCATCATTCAATATCTTCAGTCTCTTTTTATCAGACAGAGTGATCTTCTCATTGCCAGTGGACACGTTGGGGCTCATCCAATGTACCGCAGTTTCCAACATCTAGGCCATTAGGACCAGCATTCTTGATATCTTGAGCAGATGCCTCTCGGTCTTGTCCTCTGTTATCCTTATTCCAGTCACTCAGTATACCCTGTCCAACTGTTTCCCTCAAATTAGGTGAAGCGTGTTTGATTGAAATACAATTCTCTAGCAACACTCCTGTCTTTGCACAGTAAACCGACACTGCCTCACGCTTATCTCCGTAGGAGTTCGGCGTTCCATTTGCTGTTGATTTCAATATAAATCCAATCAACAACAGGCATTTCTTTCTTGTCTCGTCAAGCATTCCATCATTATTTATGATACGTTGTTCATATGTCCAGATGGCAAGCTCTTTATTCTTGGAATCGTTCAAACTTGGAGAGGCATGACCATGCTCGGACTTATATTTGACAAGTTGTTTGAACATACGTTTCCACAACTCGAGCTCAGTACCATCGTCATCATCTATGTCTTGGAGTTGTGAGAATGGCAATTCCCAACCGTACTGTAGTCGACGTCTTTTCCCTTGACGCTCATATGTCTCCTCTTCCTCTTCGCTACTGCAACAAGACAAGTCCGACTCTTGAGTATACTCGCTGAAATCATCACCACTACCATCGTTGTCGTTGTCTGATATTGGGAGGAGAGACTGCTGCTCCTGAACGGGTGGTCGAGATGAAGTATCTTCAGAGGTATCTTTAGAGATGATTGTTTTACCATCTGGCTCTAATCCCTTCAATCTCTTTGATACCCTAGATGGCGACACTGGATCTTTGGGTTTCCTCTTACGTTGTGTCGTCTTGGGGGGGTTGATCTGTTCTTTCAGTAGCCCAAGTGCTTTGAGTTTGGCATTATTTCGTGCAATGTTTTGGAGCCGAAGGAGCTCGTATTCAGAGAGATTTTCAGTTCCTGTATCTGTATAAACATTGACATTAGATACATATATATCAAATCCACATACAAAAGGATATAGTAGACTCACTTGCATCTTCACCTCCTTCATTAGCACCACCTCCATCTCTATTGATTGAACCGTCTTCATTATCAGATCCACGTTCATTTTCACTTACATTGCCCCCCTCATCATCATTATCACCTCCTTCAGCTTCTTCTCCGCTTTGACCGTTGTAATCACTCTCCCCTCCACCGCCACCACCATTGTTATTATCATCGTCATCATTTGACGGTGGATCGTCGTCGTCTTCATCATCGCTGTCGTCTAATCGTCCTAGAATGGTGATACATCTCGGATCACACGCTACATGCGTATATGCTTGGGTACTTATTCTTTCGATCTTCAATTCACTAAAGTTCCCATCTCTGTTGAATACTTTTGATAGAACATTACATTTATCTGCTCGACTTGAGCCTAGGGGTTGGGCTCTGACTCGAGTTGTACCAGGGATGATTCTACTAAATAGATCACATGATGGACATTCACCCTCCAACATACCACCAAGACACTCAGTACAATGACCTCCGTTACAACTACCACAGGTATGTATAGGATCATCTTCTGAGCCGGGAGATACTGTATG
>Ga0214478_101212_pt1 | contig 13473 bp, 11 predicted proteins | sample M1_20Mar14CPVII9_2_FD_178001 | JGI IMG/M metagenome (GOLD analysis project Ga0214478, IMG submission 178001) | Marine eukaryotic communities from Monterey Bay, California, United States - M1_20Mar14CPVII9sort6BwellD7 | ecosystem: Environmental > Aquatic > Marine > Unclassified | place: USA...
GGCAACTCGCTTTGTATTTGTTTAGCGGCACAATAACACTACTACTACTTCTACTACTACTATGTATCACAACTAGAGAAAAGCGGGATGGGTTCAGAGGAGCTCGTTGCAGAGGGAGAAAAAAGCGCAAAGGGGGGCAATTGAGTGAAAGTCATTTCGTCACAGGGCCACACCAAGTTACATGAACCTGATTATTCAGGCAACTACTGACTACTACTATATCTACTACTACATTGTGTTACTAACTCTCTCAAGCATCGGGTAAACTGCACCTGCCCTAGCAGACCTAATGTAGGTATCTTGTTAGGATACCACCCATTCGGACATCAACTTCAATGATATAACGTTACGACAACTGTGATATGTCGTATCGGCGAAGTGAAACGGTTTTGATTCGTTCTAACCATTCATTTCAACGATTAGACTAGGTCTGTCCGTAGTTTTCACATACGCATGCAAAAAACAGGTTGAACTAATAAATTGTCTCGTTCCTTGCTATCATAAATTTACTAACAAAATTATACTGAAGCCTCTTACAATTGCCTACTAGTAAGGCCACCATATTGACACATAAGCAACTGGACACTGTTGTCAACCTCTCTATTGTCATATAATCCTCCAACTCGTTGCCGTGCTCAAGTCTCGACGCGATATAAAATCACACACAAGATTCACACCACCTTAATATCTTAACGTCAACCAAACACACATATAAATAATAATGGTTCAAGCTTCATCACTCAAAGCACTCAGTGTTGCTATAATCGTGGGAGCAGCATCTGCCTTCACACCTCCATCAATAACCAACTCTGCCTCATTTGGTATTTCATCATCACGTCCACTCTCCCCACCAACACCACTGTCCATGACCACTACCACATCCTTAGATTCTTCTTCAATCGTAATTGACAAACCAAATACAGAAATATTACCAACAAAGGAACAATCATCCAATAGAAGACATAATACAGATAAAGAAATGGATCCAAATGGTAATTGGTTACTCCGGATATATAATGATAATATAAATACACGAGAGTATGTCGCAGTTTGTTTAGTTCAGGTTACTGGATTATGTGAAAGTCGTGCCTATTATACTATGCAACAGGCACATTCGAATGGTATTGCCAAGGTTGGAGAGTATAATCAGGAGGTTGCAGAGTGTTATGAAGATCAATTAAATGAGCGGGGGATTGTTTGTGATGTGATTGCTAAGGAATAGTGGAATTATTTGGAGGGGAGGGAAGTTACTTCCCCAGCCTAATCACAATTTAGGGTGAATTAGGGAGCACTACGGGCTAGTTTGTATTCGATATTGAAGTAAGGGGTTTGTCAATAGACTTTATGTTGACATACCCTTCCCCGTATTGATATAAACGTTGTATTATTATTATTAATGGAAAAGAGCAGATGGTCTGAATAAAGACCATGTTAAAAGCAAATATCAGGAGAGATTGTATCAATAGGTAAAGTTAGTTTCCCAGTTCTATAGAGAATATGAAGAGTCTTTGTAAAGTAATAGTATCTCACAGCATGCCGGGCCGCCAACGAGCAAGGGCAGGCTGGCGACATTCGGGGGATTGCCTTGAGGGAACAACTCGTTGCTTGTCAGATCGCTTCTTTTGAAGGGTGGCAATCTCAACTTTACGCTCCATTGCATTGATTGATTCACGGAGTTGATAGATCTCCTTCTTTTGCATGATATACTCATTAATATCAGGCGCGATTACTTCATCTTCCAAGATTTGATCGGGAGACTTCTTATTGTTCAAGACATTCTTCAAGCCATCCACCTCGTCTTCTTTTGCATAAAGTTGCTCGTCTAATCTTTCAAGGTATGCTTCTCTCATGACGATTGCTTGTTTATTCTTTTCAACCTTTGATTTGATATCGCGCAACTGAGATTGAAGTTTGTCAATCCTGCGTTGAGACTTTTCATATGAAATCTTTTCGAGAGTAAGCTTAGCCGCATTAGACTCAAGTTCCTTCATGGTTTGTTTTAGTTTGATTTGCATCTGTTGATAATCAATGTACTGGAAGGAGGAGTCATTCGACTCGTCTCTGTTTAATTGAGACTCTAGTTTGTTCTTCCGTTGCATAAGAGTACTGTTCTTTAGTCGTAATCGATCTAAAGTTGCCTCTTGGGCCAGTAGCTTACGCTCACAATATTGTATGAATTTCTCTGCCTTGTATCGGTTGGGATTGATTGCACACATACCTCCCTCTACAACCTCCTTTTGAAAGGCGTGGGCGTCACGTTGAATGTCCTGTATTCGTTCATTAACTTCATGAAGCATGACTTTGAGATGCGATTCAAGTTTGTCAGTTGCTTCTGTCCGTGTTTCAAGTGTTGTGTTAAGCTCAGATAGCCTCTCTGCTGTAATTTGTAGTTTGGTATTCACTGGAACTGAGCAATCTTGTTTAGGTGTGATTGAATAGTCTACAGGAAGCTCGATGTTCTTCTGCGTTAGATATTCCTCCAGCAGCTTATTCTCAATCGTAACGAGCTCCTCATTCTCTTCGTACTTCTGAATTGACGAGTTCTCCGTCATCTTGGCCGTGGAGCTGTGTAAGTGTAGACGTGGCTCTCCGCAACTATGCGGCGTTGCTTTGCACGAAGACAAGTGAAAATGTATGTATATAGGTTCAGGTACGAGTTGTCATTTTTATTTTCACTTCTTTCATTATTGCCCAAAGACATCAATAGTCAAGTCAACTAATCCAATCCAAGTCGATAAACTAACCGCAGCCGTAGGGGACACAAAGCCTGGTAGATATAGATGAGACGCTAACGGGTAGGTATCAATTAACAAACCAACGAGTCCCTAGACCAAAGCCAAGTCGATATTGACGAGTACTAACCGCAGTCGCACCGAAGTAGATATAGACGAAGACTCTGATTCGTCGACGCTAACGGACAAACAAGACAGAATGGACACGTTCGTTAAGAAGAAGGCAGCTGAGAAGGTACCGTATAAGCAAACATTTACTCGCATGATAGTATAATCTACTCATGATCTAATCCCAACGTTCTCCTGATTCTCAACTTCAGGTCGGAGGGCTTGGTATGGCAAAGTATATCGACTCCAACGAATCACGTCGATTATCACGTTTGAAGACTATTAAGAGTAGTCTGAGTAGTAAGACGAGCCACTCCGGTTGGCAGAAAGCTCAGATTGAGAAGAGGAGAAAGGAACAGCTTAGACAGCGAAAACTGGAATCAAGGAAAAAGCCTATTGGACAGGGGGTGCAGGTTGATACGTCTGTCAGCAAATCCGACGCCATTTCCAAAAGTGGACTAAAGCTGAAAGTTACAACAGAGAACACTGGCAAAGTTAACAATGTCTCCAAACAGAAGCTGCAGATCAAACCCAAGGCGTTGGCAGAGCCGTCATCTCAAAAGCAAAGTACAAATAAGCCAGTTAGCTTTCCATTGAATCGTCGTAGATATGTTCCAAAGAAGAAGCAAGAGAGCAACAATGTAGAATCTGCCAAGTTACCATTGTTGAAAGACAAAGTCTCTGATGTTGGTAAGAAACCCAACAAACATCAGCCAACAAAGCAGCCCACTAAACAACTTGCAACAGTGTCTCATAACTCAATCAAGAGTAGTAAACCAATCAACTCTCAAAAGTTATACGGTCCAAGTCAAAGACGAGTTGCAGAGGACAAGGAGAATTCCGACAACTCTTCGAGCAAGAAGGAAACACACCAAAAGAAAAGCCAACAAGTGATTGCACCAAAGAAAAGTGTTACAACCTCCCCCAAGAAGGAATACTTTATGGACATTCACAGCTTGAGAAGGGAGCACGCAGATGCTCTCAAAATGCTCGAGGAGTTAGACAAGAAAGAGGGGCAGCAACGGCGATCACTCGAGTCTGCAGACAATCCATCTTCCGCCGATGATGATAACAATTATGTACCTCTTGGTATCCGACGTAATCGAAACTCAGAGAGAGACTCGTATGATTCTATCAACAATACGCTTGATGATGAATTTGTGAAAGACTGTTCAAGTAGATCTACCTCTTTTGACGAGGTAGCCCCAGCAGCAGTCACGGACTCATTTCTAAACATGACTCATCTATCCATTAGTCTTCGTGATGATTTTGACACTGAAGGTATTGATAAAAGTGAACGATCACAGAGTCTAACCCCAAACCGTAATAGATCATTTGCTTCATCATTCGCAAGCGATGAAAAGAATAGTGACTTCTTTGGTGATGCTGATGATGATTCATATAATTCTGATGAGGACGACAACTACTCTAATGGTACATTCTAAATTGTTAATGTTAGGGTGAATTGTTTGGGTATTGACGATACTATTTGACTTGATCCAAATCTAATCCTAGCCTTAACCATAAACTACTTTCATACTCATCTCAAGCTAATATTCCCTTGACGGTGCCCAGAACCGTATAAATTTATCATTAGACATTCCTCCACTTCCAATTAGTTCAAGGGAATCATGAGCATCCACCGCCAGTACAGCATCCTGATGACCTTCTAGAGTCTGTGTTATCAATCGACTTTGTAAATCATACATGTATACTTTCCCATCCTCGGAACCACTAACAACACATTGACGTCTAGGATTGGATGAGAGGAAAGCCGCAAAGGCACAAAACTTAGTATTCACATGTCCAGCATAAGTCTTTGAACATTTACCTCCCCGTGGTTGAGGATTGTTATGCAGTCTTTCATTACCAAATGTGCCTCTCTCGTGCCCTCCAGATACATCATAGAGTCTCATTTTACTATCCAATGTCGAACTCAAGACAAACCTACCATTGGGGCTAAATCGTACACCCCCGACTGGTGGATTGCCCTCAGCGTAGACAGTCTTGAGACATTCTCCAGTAGACGTATCCCAAATTCGAACTAATCCATCATATGATCCGCTGTTGATAGGAAAATATATCACATATCATATACTAGTCAGAAATCATACTGCAAAGTCACAGATATAAACAAACACTAAATCAGATCTCACCTCACAATCATTGTACCATCTCTGTTAAAATCAACACCAGTTACAGGATTTGAGTGTGCAGGCAACGTTGCTACACATTCACCGCACCTTACATCCCATAACTTTACTGTTTCATCAAATGACTAGAAAGGTACAAATATAATTCATATAAAGTTAGATAACAGTTTTTGAACATACACCACATGAACATAAAAGTATATCCCCAAATACAATATAGAATACTCACCCCTGACACAAGTAAATTACTCTGCGGATTAAACCTACAGGAGAATACAAAATTCGTATGTCCTTTAAATTCAACATATGCATCCCCCGTTTCCACATTCCATAATCGTAATGTCTTATCATCACTTGCCGTGGCAATATATTGTGAATTTGTACTCCACGTAATATCATTAATACCACGTGAATGACCACATAGATTATGTGTTGGTTCTAACTTGGTTGTCATGGCTGCACTATTCACAATATTAACTGGAGGAAGATTGTACTTATTCTTTTTATTTGGTGGATCTTCACTTGAAGTATTATTGTTATTAACTTCATTTAACTGATTTGTTATATTCCATATCTTGCCATATCCATCCGCTGAAGCAGAGGCACATAATACATTATTTCCTGAATTATTATTATATGTTCCATGCAATAGATTTGTCGTCGGTGCAAAGGATAATGACGATACGGCTTTCTTATGTTCGCCATAAAAGGGTAATGATGTGAATGGCTGCAATTCAGTAGTATCACTTGTATTGTTTTCCATTGTAGTATCAGTTGAATCTTTACCATCTACGGTTCTTACCCTTTTACGATTGGCATCGTTCATACTTTCATCAGTGGTTATCATTGTATATTATTGGATACTATTGATTATTGTACCCTACTTTTCTGTTGAATACTTTTCTGCTGTTATATTATGGATGGGAAGTTAAAGATATGTTTGGTTGCTCTCAAGAGATCACATAAAATTTATGCTCCCTCCATTAATTTTACTCCTTCGAGTCACGGGTCATCACTAATAGAGGGGCAACAATTTGCCTAATACAATAGGATATGGTAACCGTAGAGAAGGACAACTTCATCTAACATCTACTGCCATATTTGTATTAGATGTATGTACTCTTTAACACCTGATTACTAACGACGATTAAAACTATAGCAACTAAATAGAACTCAATTGCAACGCAACACACTTACATCCCCCCAGCAAAATTACTCTGCTTGGATACATTCCCTCTTGACATAGTCTACAAGACTCTTGTAGAATCCACCTTCTCCCAATAAACTCTGTTCAAGAGCAATCTCAACATCATCCAACTGAACTCCAATCATAAGCTTCGAGTTCACATCATGTGGATCAAATTGGCCTCTATTGCCAGCAACCAATAATCCCGAATCCATTAACATTCCTACTAGATTAAAGACATGCCCAATTCCCAATTCATCCATGATTGCGTGGTGTGTTGCCTCTACACAATATCTCTTCAATGTAGATACCGAAATCTCAGCTGTAGGACCCCAAACCTGACTCAAGGATACGGCAATGCATAAGATAACCTTGGCCGCTTGAGGAAGCCCGGCAATAACATCTGTATGTCTCATAGGCATTGCTTCACGAATTGCACGCATCATGTGAGGGAGTTTCACAAGTGGCATGCACTCATCATCGCGATCTACAATCATATCAAGCTTATCTCGACTCAAGAGATCAGCACACTTGCCAACAGCGTTTGAGGTGATCTCAAGAGCTCTACGGGCATCTCCACTTGAAGCAGCAACCCTCCTAGAGATCAGCTGAAGTGCCTTGTGATCAACAATGTTTTTACCAAGGCGCTGTTCAAGTATAGCTAGGATATCTGCTTCCTTATATGCAGCAAATACCAACTCACGGGGAGACTGCATGAAGGGATACATAGGAGTGAGAACGAGATCTTTGCAAACTCAAGAGCAAAGATCAATAAGCACCCAAGAGGCATTGAATAGTAACAAAGAACTTACATGACCAATCTCACGAACACGAATGGCATTACCATCATTCACACAGTTGGAGATTCCAATCATGCTAAACTTCAACTCCTTATCCTCTGCCCATTCAACTAGAGTTCTGAACCAAGTCTCTCCAATTCCTCCATGCTCCTTGAAAAGCATATCAACCTCATCAAGAATCAAGACTAGCACCTGCTTCTTGAACTTCTTCTCAAACACAGAAAGCTTGGCTTGCTTATCGACTTCTATTGAAGTTGCAATCTTCTTCAACATTGTCCTCATAATGCCATCCTTACAGTTTGAGGCTAATGTTTGGCTCGATGCCATATTGATAAAACAAAACTTGGGCTTATCATAACCATTACGCTTTGCCCATTTCTTCATATCATCGGCACATGAAGTCACCGCGGTTGTCTATTATGTTGGGTGAAGTAATAAGGAGAGTACTGTGAGCAAACAATATCATTGGAAAAGATGTAGTCAAGGAATAGCTTACCTTGCCAGTACCTGGGCCGCCGCAGATATACATGAAGCCTGGGCTTGGTAACGTCATCCCATCTTCTGTTCTACCCGTCTCAATTGACTTGGTCATGAAGTCTTTAATATCATCTTCCATAGATGAGACGACAGACATCGAATTCGACTTGGATAGTTGATTCTTCTTAAAGCAGGGATGAAGAACCATTTGGCAACATTCCAGCTTATCCTTCACGGTTGACTGCTTGTCTGGTGGTGCAATGTAAGTCTTATCACTGCTTGACTGGGAGTTGGCACTGCTATCACTACTCTTACTCTGTGATGCTTTGGCTACATCATCGTCACTTCCTTTGTTTCTTGGCGACGAACGCTTCTTCGTTGGAGCTGTTTCATTGTTGAGAGTAGTGGCTACACTTGAACGACGGGATTTCTTTGATGGAGATGTTGTTGTATCATCAGATGCGAGTGCAGCGTTAGTTCGGCTCCTCTTCTTAGTTCTTCCATCACTTTCTGATAGTGTCGGAGAAAACTCAATGTTACCATTTTCTCCTTTCCATCCAAGATTTGCAACTGCATACTGTTGAATTGCCTTCTGGGATGAAAAGTAGTGAACACCGTCTTTACAGTCACGAATCATATCTCTCTTCCTCATCTTGGCTGCACTAGGATGAACCCAATACCACGCAACCAGGTCACCTGCACAATATACCCAGCCAGCAGCTCTCATTTGACTCCACAGATTCTTCCAAGGCATGGTTGGACTCTCCGCTTGAGGAAAGTGCTCGACAGTTGAGCTGATTCCTTGACTCACATCGACTTTACTTTTTGGAGTGGCGAACTCTTTCTTATCGGGAACGTCTTTAGTAGTGCTGGTTTCCATTGACGGAGATGACTTTTGCGACGACGTTGAACTTGAGGCAGCAGCAAACTCGTTTGCATCGTTTTCGTTGGTAGAAGGTGGTTTGTTCGAAGAGCAGCGATCCGGGGAGTATCCAAATACATCAGCCATAACACCGCCGACTTTCTTAACACTATTACTAAAGAACTTGGTGATAGTATTTGGCTCGGCCTTCTTTTGAGGTGATGGTTGAGGAGGTGTTTCCTGGTCGCCTTCTTCAACAACTGCAGCTGCATGGTTACTTGGAGTAGCAGCTTCCGCTTTTGCTGTTGTAGTATCAGAGATAGTCGCCATGGCTTGGGCAGTTTCAACGCTCATCTGTTCAGTTGTAGTCAAAGCTTTCCTCTTCAAGGGAGAAACGCTTTCAACGCGGTTGCTAAAGAGAGGACACGAATATATTGATATGAGGAAAGTCTAGAAGCCAATGATAAAACATCACGGATTTAAGAACAGTGAACAACTTACCGCACATCAAATGAAGCAACACTTGCACAGAAAACCTCAAACTTCGTCTTCTCCTCATCAGAAATCTGGCAATCAATTGATTTGTGGGAAGTATCCAAACCAAACCGTGCAATATGATTGACCAGATCAATGACTTGATCAAATTGATCATGACCAAGCTTCGAGTTGTGCATCGTAGTTCCAGGCAAAAGGAATGTGTGAATGATGGCACTGACGGTGTATCCGAATGCCTTAAGAACCTTCTTTGCCTCCTTGAAAAGTACCTTTTCAAACTCTGGGACATTAGGAGTTGCTGTTTGTCCAATGGGAACAAGATTACTACTGAAACAAAGAGAGTCGATGTTTGCACAGCGAACCCAAGCCTCCAACTTCCTCTCACTATCGTTACTCAGTTTCGACCCACTAGCAACTTGGGGCAATCCATAGGCACATAAACTTGCCCTCAAATCTTGAAGAGTCTCAAAGTAGTCGCAGCCTAACCTTGAATCTCCATCATCCGTCGATTCAACACCAGGTAGACAGTAATATCTCGCAAAAGAGTTATCATTATCAATATTGTAGTTGTTGGTGAGTATATTCAATGCCTCCTCGGAACTGATGAGCTGGCTGGGCAGTGTACGCTGAGGTTCTAAATTAAACTCCATCTTGAAACGTCTGTTCTTGTCCGTTTGTTGCTTCGACTGGGCAAAAGGATTAGGATCTGATTTCTCTTCAACTTCCGTTTTCACTAATAATTCGGACTCGTTGCCTCTACCGCGTCCACTTCTTGACCGACGAGGTGTGATTTTGTTGACCAGTTCGCTGTTGGGATCGATGCGCTTGCTGTAATGGGGCAAAGAGGAACAAACTGTGAGAAATCAAGAAACGAATTGTACTCGATAAAGCAGTAGGCATATACTCACAAACTATCAACTTCGGTGCTTGCAATATAGAGGTCAAGTCTCAACCTATCATCCCTACTCAATACCTCATTTTGCCGAATTCCATCAATACGAGGAATACCAAATCTAGCAAGATGGACAATGTAATCTTGTTGACGTTCGAATCTAAAAGGCACCATCGATGGATCAGAGTTAGGAACCGAGTATACACCGCCACCATACTTCAATCCAAGCTTCGATAACATACTCCAGGCTTCTCTCCCATTTACATCTTCCACATCTTTTGGGTCAATCTTTGGTGCATCTCCTAATCCAACCACATTTGCAAACCGTACCCAAAGACCAAGAGCCTTCATTTCATCCTCTTCCAAACGCCCAGTCACCTCGGGAAGTCCGTAGGCACACAAATGTTTCCGAAGCTCTTCAATTGTGCTGAAGTAGTTCACACCCTGGACTGCAGAAGAGTCTTTGCGAGGTCGATTCTCCTTGCCAGGGAAACAGTACTTGCCACCAAAAAAAGAGAAGCCGAACTGTTTCATAAGGACTTTCCAAGCATCGCTACTTGCCATGACTTGATATGCGACATCGAGTGAAGATTGATTGGACGAAGTCTCAGAAGCAGAAGACCTGCTAGTGCTGCTCCGAGAGCGCAGTGAGCGGATAGAGTTTGAAGGACTCGATGTGTTGGAACTATCTTGAGATTCAAACTTAGTCGTCTTCTTTTTCTTCTTGGCAGACTTGACAATACCAATATCTGCCTCCGCTTCACTAATAGTTGGCGACGCGGCAGTTGGATCTTGACTGAAACGACTCATCTCCGATCCTTCCGATGTTTCACTTCTAGCTGGGCTGTTAGAAGGTTCTCGTTTTGGTGCCACCTTCTTTTGCTGCACCTTAGCTCTGCCTGCAACTTTAACCACTCTCTTTGTCACAACAGGCTTCATTTCTGGTTGCTGCTTTGTAGCCCCTCGCTTACGCTTCTTAATCCTATCAGCCATTTCAGCATCTTGGGGTGATTTGGACTTTCGAACATCAATACTATCAGTCTTCCAACCAAGATGACTTCGTGCGTATGACTTTAAACTCTCTTCAGAGAAATAATCTTCACCTTCTTTTCCTTGTTTTAGGATTTGTGTCTTTAACATCCCCTTGAATCTAGGATGGACATAATACCATTCTACTAATCCACTTCCACTAATGTGAAACCAACCATCTGCTATCATTTGATTGTACATTTCTGCCCATGACATTATCTTGTTTACAACGGGAGAACTATGGTGAGGTGAAGGAGAGCTACGTGTGCTCTTTCGAATATTATTAGGCATACCCCGACTGCTGTTGGGAGAAAATGACTCGGATTGTATCTCAGATTGATCGTCATCAGCATATGAAGGTGGTTTTTCAGATGGATGCCATGTTTCAGGGGAGCTGACTGATCCACTTGCCTCCTTATCGGAGAACTCCACAGTCTTGATTGGAGCTGTTGTCTCGGCTTCTACACTTCCATCTCTTTTCGTTTCAGATCTGCGGAATGATGACTTCCTTGCAGGAGTTGGGGCAGCAATTGATTGCTTTTTACTATCTTCCTTTTCCGAACTCTCTTGTGAATAATTCAGCTCAAGAATTGTTGTCTTCCGTGCTGAACTAGCAGTATAAATATTTGCCTCCTTGGGTGTACGTTCCTTCCTCACCTTGACCCCTCTTTTTGGGGAAGGTGACAATCCCTTCTCATCAAGCATAGTCAAATTTTGTTCCATCCGATTATTTGCAAGAATAAACGCAGCCTGAAATTGTGCCGATCCACAAAATCCCTCTCCATCTACGGCTCTTTCAATCTCATCGACATGGTCACAGAAATCAAATACCGATATGTCATCTTCAACAACAACACCCTCACTATTTTTGGGTACAAAAACTAATGTTGATTGAGATTTATCCCGTCCGAGGAGGTAGGCAATACCGTATTCATCCTTGTTTACCTTTGAAGCGCGGCATAATTTGCTATATTCTACTGCAATCTTCCCCCGTAATATCTTATCCTTGAGTTGATCTTGTAATTCATTATATGAATTGTATTTTAATGCTGGCCATAATTGGTAGGCGGCTACTTCATTGCCGGATGTAACTGCTACAGTATCCTCTACCTTTGTATCCGATGTTTTTACTAAACATAATCGTTCAAAGAAGTCCTTTGGAGCTATTTGTTCATCCAACTTTGTGGATGTATTCATTTTCAAAGACATGTTATGTTATTTAGGTGAACCTAGAAAGATGGTGCATGTGATGTGAATTTTGAGTTAGATTGAAATTGTATGTGAGTGGGAGGTGGTGTAAAGAGATTTAACTATATGATATGGTAGTATCATACATCAATAATAATATGATATATAGTATGATATACGAGTGTTCACGTACTGTAAGCGATCAAACTTATAACGACTCACCTCACACGAAATTATATAATTATGTGTCACCTGAAATTAAAAAGTTGAAGTGTGATGAGTGACGGTCTATTGCAATTATATACAACCAAACTGTCTATGTCCTCACTAGTGTATAATTGCAATGGTATACCCCTTGGTGGTTTGGAATTGTAATGCTTATATTGTATTTTAGAGTAGAGAGCTATGGATATGAAGGTGCACCTCAAAACAATGACAAAATTATGAGAGTGAGGAGTTAGTGAGAGGATTGAATGGTATCCTAGGATACCTCTCACTTTGCCCCTGCCGCCTGCCGCAACACATATCCTACGCCAACTTTGAGAGATAGAGTAGTGGAATTCACATTTGGTGCGGTTATCTCATGCTCTATTTGGTTAGTTCATTTGTCCTTCTCTTGGTAGGCGGCGTTAGTGCATTCAATCATTTTCGTCACTCGGTATCGACACCACAAATTATACATCATCCAAACTATCAGCTTTCATTACAACCACAAACAAGATATACAAGACATTCTATTACCATGGCATCTGCAACTACATCAGCTGAAAATACAGTCGATATGTCAACAGTTAAAAGACCATTTCGCATACGAACTATAACATGCTTCGTCACATTGAAACCTGAAGACTTTCAAAAGCAAGATACGAATGGTGTTTATACTGGACTCACCACAAAGATTAATAAATGCAGTGATGTTTTACGAAACTTAGAAAGTAGTTTATCCAACATTGGATATGAAGTACAGACTGTTCGAATTGCAACTAATCCCTTTGGTGAATGGTTAACAACACAACAACTGGTTGATGTTAATGATAGTAGGCAAGATGATACATTATCACCACCTACTCAAAAGAAGTTAAAAATAGTTGATTTGCAAGAGAGATTAAAACAATTAGATAGTATGTTGGAAGCTAAGAATATACAATTCTGTTCAGTTGGACCATCGACAGATCCAAATGATACAATAAAAATATGCCCAATAATCGTTGCTTCTTCTGGAAAGTTTAGTTGTTCGGCCAATATCCACGCTGGAGATATTAATGCATCTCGAGCTGCTACACAATGCATGAAAAAGATCTCAACCTTGGGAGAAGAGGATCAAACGGAAGCTGATGATAATAGTCATATAAAGGGAGGTCTCGGTAACTTTAGATTCTGTGCTGCTTCATGTATCGAGTGCGTCCCTTTCTTTCCCGGTGCTCGGGCTACATCTGATGATGATCACTCGTTTAGTTTTGCGATCGGATTAGAGAACGGTGGCTTTGCATGTACTCTGTTGGAAGAGGCAAAGAACATTGGAAACATTAAGCACGTGTTTGATACTAGAAT
>Ga0214478_101214_pt1 | contig 13462 bp, 13 predicted proteins | sample M1_20Mar14CPVII9_2_FD_178001 | JGI IMG/M metagenome (GOLD analysis project Ga0214478, IMG submission 178001) | Marine eukaryotic communities from Monterey Bay, California, United States - M1_20Mar14CPVII9sort6BwellD7 | ecosystem: Environmental > Aquatic > Marine > Unclassified | place: USA...
CTGCAACTCTAATGATCCCCATCGGTTCCGCTTTGCTGCTACCGCCGCATCATCATCTGCTTCATTCATATTATATTATTATTATTGACGTTAATTTTTAAGCAAAATGAAAAATTGCTAAGGTTCGTTCAGTTTATATTGCATAGAAAAAAACAGTTAACCAAGAGTACTATTGTATTAAAATGTATGTATACAGTTCAATACTACATTGCAATACCACGCTAAATCCAATTACTCTAACCTCACCTTTAACTTTCAACCTTCTCATACTAAGTACTAACCATGTCGTATTGTTTCATGACCACCCACGATGTACACAAATCATGTTGGGCCCAACCACAGCAAAGGCACAATCTCTTCCTATCATCTGAGAATGCCATATAGTCCAAAGAGTCCTATATTTGAGAGAAGGAATCGTAGATTATTATTCTATCAATCGACATTTTCCTTATATAAAGCGTCGACACACTAACAACTTATCTACGACATTACGGATTTTACCTCTTGATAGGTGAGGTGTATACATATTATATTATTATAAGTATCGTATAGTGTAGTATAAGTGCACGGTATATACTTTCCACATAATAAGGAAACAGCCAAACAGATAAACAATACACTTTTACAAATACACACATCATGTTTGCAACAGTAAAGACAATGATGTCAAAGGCAACATCACGTGTAAGAAGTGGTGGATATAAAATGTGGATGCCAAATATGCCCATGGTACTACTACATGCTGAACATGCAACACCCACAACACCTGCATCGGCAGTATTTCGTGTATTACCCAAAATGACTAAACATGAAGTAAAGGAATACTTATCAAAGATATATAATTTACCAGTAGTACAAGTTCGAACACAGAATTATTTAGGTAAACGGAGAGTGATACGGGGTAAGAGAGCGGTTGCATATACAAAGAGACCTGATTTTAAGAAGGCATTTGTTACATTTGATAATACTATAGCCGATACAGGCGTTGGATGCTTTGTAAAGGGATTACAATCTAATTCTCCTGCTGTTACGGATTAGTGAGAGCTAAACGTTTGCAAGTGAGCTTTTTAGAAAGTAGAATAATAGCATAGTATCACAAGTTCCAATAGACAGTTCTAATTTATGTACATGATTCTCTCAAACAAAATAGCAATATCTACTTACAATCACCAGATCAAACACTAGCGAGTAATGATATAATCTTACATCTTTGAATCTCATCATTATCAAAAGGTACACCATCGTCATCACTCTTAATATCATTCTCTGAAAGTTTTCTCAGATTTGGACTCAACTTGAGACTGTGCACACCACCTTTATCATCTCCAACAATCAAAATGTAATCCTTCATATTGAAGGAGGCATTAGTCAAACGTGCCCTCTTGACAACCTTTTGAGCACATAATGGCTCCTGCTTGTTCTGTGAGAGATCAAATACATGTACCTTGCCATCAGTTGTAACGGCAGCAAAGACTGTAGACGAGAAGGGAGACCAGCACACATCACCGACAGCATTTCCCAAGTCAAAATGTAGTATACACTGTGAAGACTTGTGATCCCAAATCTTGACTGTCCAATCAGCTGAACAAGAGATGAAAATATCTTCATGGAAGGGATTCCAACGAACTGTATGTACTCCCATGTGATGGCCGTCATAAGTCTTGATATACTGACCGCTGTATGCCTTGGAACATTCATGTATACTTCCCTCTTCTGTCCCTACCAAGAAGAGATTGTCCAACTTTTTATTAAAGTCAAACGAACATCCTCCTGCCAAGCCTGACAATGTTGGTTCATCTAATGCCGACGACGGGTCATCCTTGGAGGGATTAACAAGCTTCAAATGCATAATGGGTTCCATCTTGAGCTCATTCTTATTCATTGTCCAATTCGCTACCTTACCGTCAGTCGAAATGGAATAAAAGTTGAGATCCTTGGAGAGACATTCATTATTATTGTCATGCCAATACACTTGCCATACTGGATCAGAATGCTTGCCAGATCGAAGTGATGACGAGTAGATTGGTTTGTTCGTTCCGTTGCTGATATCATATGCCAAGACAGTCCCATCATAACATCCCACTGCAAGTAATGATGGATGCTGTGGATGAAAGTCTAAACACATGACACCACTCTCGGCAGTTAGAACATACTCTGGATATGACGTATTCTTCAATGAGAAACAACATACAATACCAGCCCCCTGTCTAATGAAATCATACGATCCATATCCCACCGCAAACATATCATTGTATCGTGGATTCCAACAAAGAGACGTGACTTGCTTCCGATTAGCTCGATCGGCAGTGAATTTCCACAATGGAAGTAACGTCCCTTCTCCATTCCGAAACTCATCAGCCTTGTCTTCAAAGTATTTAAAATCTTGAAAGATTTCATCCTCGGCATTTTGATTAACAAGTCGTTCCATTGTCTTGAGTGCATTCTCCATATTCTCACTGTGAATGGTATCAGTCTGCTGTATAGAAGACGACCCAGTAGTGCTATCAGCGGAAGGTTCTTCTTCCCTGGTCAAGACAATTGAAGCCAACTTATCTTCAAAGCTTATGCTTCGTAGTGCATTCGTACTCCCACCATCGGCAGCTTGCTCAACCGATTGATTGAGTAGGAAATCACTCTTGTAACTATCATGTATCTTCCATTGACTAACCTCATCTTGATATTGTGTAATGGGTGGAGGTTCGGTATGCACGCCTACACTCTTTAGTGGATTATTAAACGTCTGCGAGGCTCGTTCCGAAAAGTTGAATTGATTCTTGGTATAATCTACACCAGCAGACGTTGATGTAGATGAAGTTGAGGTGGTAGTCGTTTGACAATCAGAAGAAACCTGACCACCATCATCCTTGGCCTCTCGTTCCTTATACTTTTTATACTCGTCACTATCAACATGCATACTACAACCCTCCAAGGAGAAATGAATAGCCATATTATCACCCTGTCCCGGTGGATCGGGCTTGTAGCATTTATCCTTGTAGCTAAACTTACATACATTCTTAGGCTTGTTGGGATCATCACCAGTTAAAATGCGAGACACATCTTCGACAAGTTGTTGATCAGAAAGATCCAATTGATCATCTGGCTTGATAATTCGTCGAACTGGTTCCTGAATTTGTACCTCCTGCTCTAATTCTTTTGGCTTTTTCTTCTTCTTCTTGGTTACTGGCTTTTGCTTTTGTTTAGTGGTATGATCCGCTTTGTGTTTATGTGTTGCTGGGTTGGAAGAAGAAGACTGTCGTGTATTTCTTTGTCTCCTCGGCTTGGAAGTGTCGGCTGTTGACCTTCCAGTTGATCTACGCGATTTGGCCGTATCAGTGTTAGGCAGTTGTCGTTGACCCTTGTTTTGTCGTTGAGATGGCTGAAGCACCATTGTTTTGTTCTTGTGATGAAGAAGTGTTATTATTCTTGAGCTGAGAATCGACGTCACTCTAAGAAAACGAGACGTCCTTGCTCGGAGAGGACTTGTTGATGCAACAGTTCAGATGAAACAATCAACCATGATCAGTATAATGTTTATAATGTTATTATCTTGGCTTTGACCATCCCAGTTTATTGATGCTGCAAGGAGAATGCATCGTGTCGATTGTTGAGTGAGGAGTTAAGTATGGTAGCGAGAGTCGAGGCAAAATTCGAAAGAAAATGAAAATAATAACGGAAAAAATATTTTTACTTATCTTACTGGTCGGCGGTCATAAACAACATAAGATATGATACAGCAATCACACAACTATTGCTATGGATGTTGTCTATACTTATGCACTAAATCGCATAAGTGTAATACAGCCCGATATTCACAAGATAAATAATAGTATGAGCAAGCAAGTAAGTTACGACTTATTCAGAGACACAAATGAAACCTAACTTAACTGTAACTTGTATCCAATTCCCATACCAAAACGAATGTTTGTTATTCTTCCCCGACACTTGTTACATGTTTGTTAAGTCTTCATTACTTCATTGCAAGATCAAACATATGATATTATTGTACCCCGCCCCCAATTCATTTTATACCATCAACAAACAGTGTTGCTGTATATATATCTTATTGCTTCTCATCCTTTGATCCCCACATAAAAGATGTGTCAGCCTCTCCCTTAACAGGGTATAGTGGAACTTTCTTCCCATTCTCCAAAGGATTTAATCTCCAAGTATCAGTAATTAATGCTGTTGCTGTTACTAACCATAAACATGTTGCACCCAACAATTTGCCTGCAAACATATCAACTGTTGAGTATTGATAAGCCGCATTCACAGCACTAGCTACGACAAATAATACCCCGATAACTGATGCACCATATCGTTTCTCCGTGTTGTTTATTGTATTCCAGACGTCCCCGATCGTTAGATGAAGCATGAATGCCATTGTTGGCAATGTTAAGAAACTCCCCGTGGTAGTTACAACAAGTGCTGATGAATATGCCCTAATAGGTCCAATTATAAGCAGCCACATGATAGGAAAAGTAACACCAGGTGGAGTCCAACTAGGCATTACACGATCCTTAAAGCCACTTGATCCTTCACCATCTACAGCTTTGGATCTGATCATAATTTATATGAGAGATAAATGTTAGTATCCATAAAAACTGATGCATCACCATCATACAAGACAACTCCTTACCTATCAGGACGTTGATTGTTTAATGGATTGAGTACTCGTGATTTAAGTGAACATGCATAGAAGAAGAATGCAATTCCTGCAAAGGGCAATTTCATATATGATTGTTGCGATAGTTTATCCACTTCTTCTGGTCATAAAAGATACTCTGGAGCACTAACATCGACATTTAATGGTAAAGCATCCGAAGTTTTTGTAAATGTTCCGACATCTTCCCATCCTAAACTCTGTCCTAACCATCCCGGACCGACAAAGATATTCATTGATATGAAGAATATTATTAGAGCAGCAAGTATGTATGTGAAAATGTTGATTCCCAATAGCTAATGTTTGTTTTGCAGTTGTTTGTATTCATTGATTAGTGAAGAATAAAGTTTGTGAGCTTCCTAATACCAACCCAAGTGAACTTCAATGATAATTTTCAATATAAATACTTACATCTTTCATCACCATTAATTTGCTTGGCGCACCTCCTTCTATCTCTCCCCATTTGTCATCGGATATATCCCCATCACTACCACGATCAATATCAAGCCCCAAATCATTTTCAATCCGTTGACCACTACCTTCTTGACTATTATTATTAAAACTACTTTCTCCATTTGAATCGTCCCCATCCCCCGTAGCTTTTATTATTGATGTTGCAATATGATGTCGGTGATGCATTTTTATGATGACATGATGTGGTGAATTACATATTTGCATAGGCGGCGTGAATGCAGCTACTCCGTACCGCAGATATATCATGTAGAACCACGTTAAGAAGGAAGTAGATGACTGTAGTATGGAAGATTTCATGGTGTCCAATCTCTTGATTGTTGCATGATTGTTGTCAGCAAAGCCTTTGATTTGACTCGTCTTGAAATTAGATATCTTTGTTGAGAGGGCGAGAGGTATCCTTCATTCCAAATCTGGTATCCTTTTCCACTCTCGGCCCCCCGCCGGGGAGTTGAACTGCAGGCTCTTTGATTCTCTTGTAGTGCTATCTAAAAGTTTTTTTCTATGTATATGCATGTAGTTGTTTCTTTATTGTTAATTGACTTCAGGGGGTAGTAGCTTTCTGTATCTTCAATCTATGAGAAGAAGCACATTCGACAGTTGTTCCTTTGCGAGACCATCCTGCCTCTTGAAGTTGTTCTATGAATGCTGGCATTCGTGAATTCATTATGGAGTGTGTATGTGCAGTATCTATTACTTGTTCTCTCAATGCAAATTCATGTAAAAAATAGACATGATACATACCACGAAGAATGTCAGTATCAGAAGCTTCGTCGAAGAAGGTGAGCTGTGCGATCACATTTTCATTCACCTTTGTCAGTTTGAGTATGTACTTTTCATAGGTAAGCTCACCGCCATCATTAGTATTGATGGGCAGCATAATCCGCTGTAATTCGTTCAAGCCATTAGGACATATATCAATTAAAGAGTCTCCAACTGAAAGCCATTTTACTGAATCATCGGGCGGTAGAAGAGGTATGAATGACTCTCTTTCAGCAACGAGCTTGGGTGTCATTATCTTCTTATTGTACTCCATGTCAACTTTATTACTACTATTGATAATTTGATCATAGTTCTCAGAGATGTAATCAAACAAGAGAATATGCAGTCGATGTCGATCTAAACTTCTGAGCGGTACTGACTTAACAGCCTGATAAGTAGACACTGAAGAACGAATCATCGTGAGTTGTAGTCTTTTTCAATTTCATTTTCAATATCATAGCCTACCAAGCTTACCTTGATGGATAACTGATAAGACGATAAAGCCTGTCAATATTCCTGCAGTGCCATGATCAACACAAAATGTACGAGATAGGAAGATACCGATGGCAGTACCGAGAAGAGAAGCAACGATTGTTTGTGAACCCGACTTGGCAGTGACGTCTCCCAGATTTGACGCCGCAACAGCTTTTGTACTTGATTTGGATGATTTATCTTCTTTCTCCTCTTTTGAATCTTTCAAAGGTTTTGCTGCACCATCATCTGAAACAGTAGTTCCACCCATGCTTAAGCTCTGATGGATTGCTGCTCTACTCGCACTGGCAGCTAGAAATCCCACATTTTTTCCTATGTTTGCTATACTGGCACAAATTAAGAACCATTCACTACCTGATCATATTAGATGATGAGAACATAGATATATAAGCACAATATGTGAGCACAAGATAACATATTCCTTAGTCAACCAACTAATAACTGTTTCATAAATCAAAGGGTGCCTTCACAAAAACTCACCCATCATTGGAGTACATATCTCCAACAGTGTACTTAGATCTAATGCTAAAGCTGCCACCATTCTCCATCTCTTCGGATTACTATCCGCAGTGCCTCTTTGAAAGTTTCCTCGTTGTTTCTTTGCTTTGTTGTTGGGCGAGTATAACCAACCAAACTTTCCTCTTAAATGTTCAAAGTCTATCCCGCCTTTACCCAACTGAGAAGCAAAGATCACTCCTCCCAATTGACCAATACCATCTTTCATTACCCAATTAAGAGCTCCGGCTAATGGTGCTGCAGAATGAGTACCAACTCCAACCGCTATTAAAAGTGCTTGAGTACTCAATACCATGGCCGAACTACCAGCGACACTCCCCATGAAGCAATATGAAGCATACCTTCCATAACTTGGACACACTGAGTAAGGATATCGAGCTGGTAGAAAATGATGAATAAATGGAAGATTTTGTATATTTGTCATATCTTTATCTTTATATGAGTTGAATAGAGATGAAAGTGAAGTTGTTGATGTTGTCGGCGATGCTACTCTTTCCCATCCTTTTGCAGTAGGTCTATATAATACTCGACCTTTCCTTGATGTCTTGTCATTAGAAGAGGTACTAGATGATACTGTTTGCTCACATACCTCATAAATTTGCTGTGAAGAAGTTGATACATCAACTCGACTTTGTTTGCATGACGACAAATATCTTTTTGATTGACATGTCAATAATCTACTACCAAACTTATTATTCTGCCACAAGCGCCGACACCGACGGCTGTATGAGATATATGAAGCGATTGAACTGCTCATACTCAAGAGACCCGCAACACTCTATCCACTCTCTAAGTACATACAATAAACTACTCTCAAAGAGAAAAATAAAATGTTTGGCGATAGGTTAGAAAAAAATGTTGTAACGCAAATAATCTTTGTATGTTTGTCAAATTGCCAAGCCGGCGGCATCAGCTCTCAGTTTAGATTAGAAGGAGCTACATCGGTTGGATAATATCAGAATCTTGTTTGGTGATGTAAAATCTATTCTGAACTTTGTATGGTATCATTCTTGAATCTAGATTTATTTTGCAACACTCTATATTCTTCTGAAGTAGAAAGTTCAAGTTGGGCAGTAAGGATCTTATATTGGTATCATTAGGACGAGGTTATTGTAGACTTTATTTCGGCTGCATAATATACAATCAACTCAATAATATAGGTATCATCACGTTGGACAATTCTATATCCTAGCGGTGTTTCAAATTAGTACCGAAGATATTGCAGTCTTTATTTCGGCTGCAAGTATAAACTCAATACAATAAATTATCTACTATTACGATGTCGGATTCTGTAGAAAGTTCAAACAACAACCACGCAAGTAGTGAAAATAACAGTGAATCCAACGATGATAATAATTCAAATTCAATGCCATCTGATGAGGATAATTCTAATTACGAATACGAAAGTACATCAGATTACAACTATGAGGAAGATGATGAAGAAGAAGAACAAAACGTTTCACTCTACAATCAACATCCGGTCTCCTGCCCGATATGCTGCGATGACAAGATTGAAGAAGGTTGTGCAGTGATATTACCAAACTGTTCACATTCATTTTGTACTGCGTGTTTTAATGCGTATATCGAAACGCAAATAGGTAGTGGAAATGCAGATAACATTACTTGTCCTCACATTGTTGAGAAGGTTGAAAGATGTAATGCTTCAGTATCAATGGAGGTGTTGCATGAAATTATGACAGAAGAATCGTATACTAGATTAAAACAACAAAAAGAAAACGCCTTTGTACGGAAGAATGCAGATTATCATCATTGCCCGACACCTGATTGTGATAACATTGTATTATGTCCACAAACTTCTGAAGGAGAATTGAGAATATGCGATTGCTTCAAATGTGGTCAAACTAGTTGTCTAGAGTGTGGAGTAACGCCATTTCATATGTCATTTTCTTGCGATGAATACAAAGAGTATCAGCGTAGGAAAAGGGCTAGACATGATAGAGAGTTGCAATCAATAAGATTTGATCCATTTGGAATGAGTAGATACAATCAAGTAGATAGAAGCAGAGCAAATGAGGAGACGAGGTTTGACTTTAATGTTGAGAGTAGTCAGTCAAGTAATGACAATACTACTGGAGATTCAAATACAACAAATGATGCACTTAGTAATATCAAGAGATGTCGAAGATGTGGCAACGGAGTGGAATTGGAGTCTGGCTGTCTAAAAATGAAGTGTATATGTGGATATCGCTTTTGTTACCAATGTGGAGCAGAGAATGCAATATGTGACTGCACCCCAAGCCACCATGGATTCTTTGACAATCAAAATGGAATGGGAGATTTCGCTGGTTTGAGAGAGACAAAGAGCTATACTTAGTGTGCTAAAGACTAAAGACTCACAGTGTATAAGGAAGTAGAAAGATACTCATATCAACTAACCATAGTTGTATGCCCACACTCTATGTCCGCTCAATCTCACTTAAAGTAATGCCCTTGCTGGCACCGATTATCCGATCCACTCGCGGCTAAAGAGCCGTCTTGTCATTTTGCAAGGATACCGCCGGCACCATAGTAGCTTAAATTGAAGTGATACGACGTGTTTGACAACCCATTTATTAATCCATTGAATGAAGCATATCTTACATGTTATCCATCAATTTAAACTATATACTTACTTATATATCATTGGTAGTATAGAGTCAATTTTACACATAAGATAGTATTAATATGGTTCAGTGCATCTATCTCACATCAATAACAATGCTACTATTTGATGTGTCAATGTCATTGGCATTAGTATACCCATCAACCCCCGTCACTCACCTATCAAGTAGAAGATGTAATCGATATACTGCATTAACATATATGACACATGATGATATAGTCGAAACAGTAGTTGATAAACCACAACCGTCCAAACGAGCACAGCGTAAAGCAGCCCAACGTGCTAAGAAACAACAGAAACAAAAACAACAAAGTAGTAACAAGGCAACATCATTACATCCCGAGGCAATAATAAAACGCAATAAGAAAAAGCAACCACCACCATCATCATCACAATCGAAGAATAATAGTAGGAGAAAACATAACTTTAGTGAACGTGCCAACTTTCTATTAGAAAGTGAAAGAGAGAATGAGGAGTTTGATACTAGTTTAGATCAATTAACTAATATTGCAATTGATAATAATAATAATGCCAACGGCAGTAGTGATGAAGATAAAGAAGTTGTGCATAAGTTACATTCTAGGAAAGTTAGCGAGCTAGTTGTTAAATCTACTACTGCCGATGATGTTGTCAAGGCTATTAAACGTGCACAGAACTTACATGATGTTCATGATATTCGAGAGATTGCACACTTCTTGCTGGAGGATGTCGGTGAGTTGGCTTTGGTTTGCAGTCGTCTTCTAAATACACACCTGCTCATATATCTCATACTTTTCCTTTTACACATATCATATAGACATTTCATTTGCATATGGATATCGAGGCTCGTTACTATCTCGTCTTGCAGTTGCAGCTTTACATTTGGATAGTTATGAGATTGCAGAACGGTGTATTACTGAACGAAGGATATCTCATCGTTCAAGTATGCTACCTTTAGAGTCTGCAGCTATTGTACGGGGCTTGATTAGATGTCATCATGTCGATGAAGCTTGGGAGGTATTAGAAGACGAATTAAACTTACCTTTGGAAGGTTGGGTAGACTTTGAGACAAGTGCAGATACAATCAATAATGGCGACGACGAATTGCATTTAGAGGAAGATGCTGTACGACGTCAATTAGAAATACGAGATAGACTCATTCATCGAGCTCGTAGTATTGGATCCATAGCATCACGACATTTCTATGAAAATGAACCCACTGCAGGTATAAAAGCTATACAAAAGCTGAAAGATATGGGGAATATTGTAAATCAATCTAGACTTACAGCTGAAGATTTAGGTATGCCATGGGAGAGATTTGTGAAGGGTGCTGCAGGTTGTGAAAGTAGGAGAAGGGGTGGTGAGTGGAATAAACTCAAAGAAGGTAGTGTGGAGGATCCTACTAAATGGCCTTGCAATATTGTTTACTCTGTACTCGATGCAATGATTGCCTTTCCAGCAGAGAACAAGGATGTGACATTCGAGGCATTATGTAATGCTTTGGTAAGGAGGACAGTCTTTGTGACTGGTGCAGTCGATATGGACGGTTGCCCTGCAGCAGACAGGGGCGAAGTAGCCTTTATTGGGAGGTCAAATGTCGGGAAGAGCAGTCTAGTGAACATGTTAACCAATCGCAAAGCGTTGGCATTCACAAGTAAAACTCCTGGCAAGACGCAGCAGTTCAACTACTTTGCAGTTAATGACAAGCCAGAGCTTGCCCGACAAATTAGATATGGAGATGATGTGCCAGGATCGAAAGATGGTGATGCTTTTTACATTGTGGACCTTCCAGGCTTTGGATTTGCTAAAGTACCCCAACAACAACGTCAGGAGTGGTCAAACTTTATGGATGAGTATTTGCAGCAAAGAGAAACGCTCCGCGTTATTTTCCACTTGATCGATGCGAGGCATGGCCCTACTGATGAGGATTGTAAGATTATGCAAAAGGTTGGTGATATAATTGGAAGTGATGAACAACAAAATAATGCCAAGTATGTAATTATCCTCACTAAAGCAGATAAAAATGTGAAGAACGCATCTTCTGAGAAGAATCCAGGCAAGGTGAACCCAGGAATAAGAGAGAAGTTGATAAATACAATGAAGGCAAATAGAGTGGGTTATGCTCCAATTGTGTTAACATCTGCCGAGACGCGTTTGGGAAGAGATGAAGTGTGGAAGTATCTCAGGTTGGCAGCTGAGCAGAAGTAGAGGATCAATGTTATAAGACATGATACTTCTGAAGTGCTAGCTATGTTATGATTTATGTGTTGTGAATGGTGTGAGAAGTAGTAGTATAGAAATAACACTTAATGTCTATGCTACTCAATAATAGTGGTCTAGTATATACAATCTTCTACCTGTCTTTGCGCTGCGGTTCTAAGGATACCTTTATGAAGGCCAACATCAATTGAAAGTTTGCAAACATATATGTTTTCAGATGTATTGAATATGTTTTGGATATAGTATACTGGCAAATGACAGAAGTTTACTTTTGATTTGCAATAGCATTGGAGCAGAGTGTAGTGGTTTCATTTGCTTTCTTCAATTGATTTCTTTATGTCAGTACGATACGATACCATACGTAATGGCATATGAAGAACTGCTTCAATATATCAAAGATAATATAATGCTAGTCAAGAGATAGTATCGGCATTATATGTATAACCTTCATTAGCAACTGGTAGAATAATATACAAAAGATATGTCTTATCAAACAAGCAACAGCATAAGAGAAGTTCAAGAATCTTATCACGATACTGAGACATCAAATACTGGTATAGGGCGCTTATTATCATCAGGACGTTCTTCTTCAACTACAAATGACAATGTTAATGTAGGATATGCCAACTCTTCGAGAGGGTTTGGTACCACAACATCAGAGTTGATATTAAAGTTCCGGTTTCTAAATTGTTTAGTATGTCTACTCATCATATCCTTTCACACGTTACCAATGATATTGAATCCTATACGATTGACTTTATTATTATCATCTCCAATGAAGTTATTATTAGAATTGATGGCTGCTTTACTAGCATTGTCTCTTTTCCTTGTAGAGGCTAGAATACCAATTCTTGGAGAAAAGGTATTAATCATGACGAGAAAAATATCATTGGGTAATGTAAAGTTGATTGATGTGAATATAGCAAGAGGGAGAGTTATAGCTTTGACGCTTATTGGATTGTGTCTTGGGTTAGTCAATTACTTGACATTAGATATCAGTGCCGCATCTGAGAGTATAGATAGTAGTGGTGATGATGAGACAATCCCAGCAATTATAGTTTCAAATGATATGAATGTAACCACCAACACAAACATTACAGATATGTCCAATACTACCACAACATATACTGAGCCTGATCATGAAGAAACTAATACATCAGTTAGTAAGGAACAGTCTATGTCTATGCTGTTCATCATATTTCAATGTACATCGCCATCGATATGGATCCTTGTTGTCTTGATCGGGTATACAATCTACATAATGAATGAGTTTCCAGAGATACAACTAGAAAAAGCGTATGAAATTGAAGAATCTGATCAGATATTGACTCCAGTATCATCCTCGGGACCTTCGTGGACAAATAATGTAGGTAGTTATGTACGAGACAATGTCAGTAGTATTGGCCAAGGTGGATATCAAAGCAGTGCTTATCAGACTATTGATGCTTAGGAAATCTAGACGTTTAGTCTAAGCACATAAACCTCAGTTATCCACAAAGCATAATACTTATGAGCGTCGTTTTAATACCCATAATTCCAACAAACTCCACTCTTCGCCAGGATAATTTCTTTGTTCCAACTCTGACATTCGACGATGACGAGTTGCCCTACTTCCGACATCTCTTGATATTACTAAGTGCATCATTTGTTGTATTTGAATCTCCAGTAGTATTGTCATTACTTGACTGACTACTCTCAACATTAAAGTCAAACCTCGTCTCCTCATTTGCTCTGCTTCT
>Ga0214478_101215_pt1 | contig 13462 bp, 9 predicted proteins | sample M1_20Mar14CPVII9_2_FD_178001 | JGI IMG/M metagenome (GOLD analysis project Ga0214478, IMG submission 178001) | Marine eukaryotic communities from Monterey Bay, California, United States - M1_20Mar14CPVII9sort6BwellD7 | ecosystem: Environmental > Aquatic > Marine > Unclassified | place: USA...
TGGAGAAATGGAGGCCGAGGCAAGGAGAATACATGTAGATTTCATATTGATATTATTTATATTGTGGAGCAAGGAGTAGAGGAAGTTGGTGTCAGTAAGATTTGTTGTTGTGAGAATGAGTCATCAGTCATCGATGAAAATAAAGATACCGTGTATCCTTTTTTCATGAATTGCATTGGCTTTTTTTGACGTCGTCTGGCGGCTTATATAAGCAATAAAGTGTCCTTTATACCAAATCAATGTATCAGTCTTTTATCTTTACAGTTTTCAATTCAAGTTGTTTAAGCTTTGTACAATCTATCACAAAATTTCTTTCCTCACGAGAGTAAGAGGTCTCTCCGGCAAAAGGTATACATATACGACTTCTATACATCCTCCTTACAGTACTATCATCACATGATTGATACCAAAATAGTCGCCACTGTTCCAATAATGGCCAAGTTGCTACTCATCCCAAATGATGAGCTACTACTTGCCGTTTCTGTCTCGACATCGACAAGACGAGAGGCTGAGTCGAGTAACAATGCTGATGATACAACAGGATCAGTGGGGCTTTCGGTAGTAGGTGCGGCCGTAGGCTCTACACTAACCGTTGGTTGACTTGATATACTAGGCTGTGATGAAGGCATTTGGCTTGGCCTTAAGCTTGGCGTTTCAGAAGGTCGCGAAGTCGGTGCCTCCGATGGTGCACTCGAGATTGTGGGCTCGTGTGAAATGGTAGGGATGAAAGTTGGAGAACTCGAGGGTCTATGTGATACCGAAGGCGGGGTAGTTGGTTGAGACGAGATTGTAGGAGAGTCGGATGGAGATGTGCTAGGGCTTATTGATGGAGACTCCGATGGAGATAATGTAGGTGCACTTGAGATTGAAGGTGCATCTGTAGGAGACTCCGAAGGAGATAATGTAGGTCGTTGTGATGGCTGCAACAATAATGGGGAAGAGAGTGTAATAAATTTGTCAGTTGAGTGTACGATCCAAATAAGTTAGTTGAGTGTTGATCCAAACAAGTACTCTGTAAGCAGACTACATCTCCATTTGAAGACAACAATATAGAAACTAAACTCACAGGGCGTGTTGGAAATCTCGTCGGGAATCTAGTGGGAAATCTCGTAGGAAATCTTGTTGGGAATCTAGTAGGAAATCTTGTTGGCTAAAGAGGAGAGGAGTGGGGGTCAATGAAGACAAGTTTAGTTACATAAGAGACAGATTCGATAAATACCGATACAAGAGTCATACGAAGTTGAAACTTACATTGCGGGTCGGGAACCTTGTAGGCAAATTTGTGGGCTGTATAAGGAAGGCAAGAGGTATATTAGTGAGTGTGTGATCATAGAGAATTGGAGTGGATGAAGAGGAGAGTCAACAAACCAGAAAGAGTAAAATAATTCCGATATCCTAGGATACCTATGGGGGCACCACTCTTTCTTATCAACACCCCCAAACAACACAAATAGGAAACTTACATTGCGAGTAGGTGGCTGTGTTGGAATCCTCGTTGGAGGTGGTCCACAAATACCTCCTGGTGGAACTGCAGACTCTTCGCATGTTACTCTCTCAATCCAATCATAACCCTGTGAAACTCTACTGAACACGCCTGGGAGGAAAGCACATCCTACGCCCCAGCTGTGAAGAAGAATAGAGTATATTCATAATAGGTGTCAATACCAAAACAGGAAGGATGAGTTGTGCAATATACTCATAGGGGCAGCTCATCCTTATCTAAGGGAGGGACATACAATTCACAGAATCACTTATGCTTACCTAACGATTCCAAAAAGTACATCATCCTCCGGATTGTCATTACTTTGAATAACGAGAGGCCCACCTGAATCTCCCTGTTTTATATTGTATTGAGTGTATGATTTGGGATGAGATAAGGGGATTGAACATTCATACATCAATCTTATGCAAATGGCATAATAGATGAGACTCACCTGACACGCATCCTGGCCATTAGTAAAAGTGCATACCATACTGTCTTTGATCCATCCATCGTATGCATCTCCTCCCCTTTCGGCAGCTTCACATTCATCATTTGATATGACCTCCACATCAACAACCATGAGTTCATCGCTAAGCCTTTGTGAATCTCCAGGATCGGTGTCTCCCCAGCCCATTGTGTGAGCAGTCCTACCAGCTGCAGGATAGTTGTTATCCTTATTAACTTTTACCAAAGCAATGTCCAATGAAGTAGGTTCCTCAAGTACGAGGAGTGCAATATCATACTCGTCTGTGCCATCATTATAATCTGGATGTTCAATTGCACTCTTTACATTGATTTTCTGTCCTTGATTGACATTATCACTTCCAATAATGACCTCAATATCACCGCCCAAACAATGTGCTGCAGTCAACACAATATCCTAAGTATTGGTATATAGAGGGATGATATTTGGTTAGGTATATCAATTATACAATACTTCCAATGCAGGGGGGATGCAAAATGATATTTGCAATACTCTAATAACAGAAATATATATCTCATGCTCACCTTGGCAATCATACTGCCACCACAGAAGTGTCCACCTCCATCTTGCATAGAGACTGAGTACGGATATCTATTTGCCTCTGCCTGAAGGTTGTTTAATATAAGTAAGCACAAAGTTAGTGCATATCATGTGCACAATAAAATAACTCTAACAAAAGGTACATAAAAAACTACTTACAGTATCTCCTCCGATGATACGATTGTTCTCCCTCGACTTGGTGATATACGGATTAACAACATCATGATCAGGTGATGTCCATGGCATGAAGATATTGGCATATACAACTTGGTTTGTTGTTACCAACGCAACTAACAGATGGGAGATTAGAAACGCCCTACTCTTCATTGCAAAAGATTCCATGATGGCTTTTGTTGTAGATTGTTGCTCGACTTTGAATTGTAAAAAGTCTAACAATCTACAACCAACAACAACTATATAACGTCAGCAGGCTGCCGATGACATAACAGGAAGCAAGGCTATCGTATCAAGTGGGACCACACTCGAGAGATAAAATGAAAATAAATGATACAAGATCGAGTGAAGTCGAAAGAAACAATTCAATACCTTACGGTGTTCGCGTCGCACCGTTGGAATCGCCAATCCATTGAATCTGAGTCAATCTTTTTTCTGCAATGCCAGCGATGTGATGGAGTGAGGATGTTGAACACTTGTTGTGTGTTGATGGTCATAGTTGTTGATACTGGCGAATATATATTACATTTCAAGGAGATATTATTGCAATAAAGGTTGGAGGAGATCGCCGCCCGCATCACATACATATACACTTTTCACAACACAACAGATACCTTCAAAATATGAGCATGTTTCTCTTCCTTTTGCAATCAGCCCTCTATCTACTTCGTGGTACTGATGCTACTAATTATCAGAATGTTTATGGTGAAAAGTTGCAAAGTTGTAGTTATGATGGAATGGCATTAACTGGATTCACCAGAAATTCATACTGTGTAGATGAAATTGATGATCAAGGTATGTTTGTTTTTATCTGATTCTACTATTTATTACACATCGTCTTATCCTTCCAACATCGCTTACTACCTCTACCGTGTTACAGGATCACATCATATCTGTATCAACCTTCAATCTACAGCTAGTTCGGGAAACTTCTGTGAGGTAACAGGTCAATCCGATTGGTGTAGTGATGACAAAATGCAATGCCATAAAAATAAAAATGATAAATCATGTACTCCAGCAAATTGGTGTGTTTGTCAATGGGCCTTCCGTACATATCTTGAAGAAGCTGGAGGGTGCGATCAAATTCAAGATATTCAGGTGAGCATAATATGCTTTGTACAGAGTCAACTGTATAGAACTGTATCATATCGTGTAGGTATCCTTTTGCAATTGATATACTCACTATCCTCTTCTCTTTATTCCTACTTCCTCTTTAGTGCGAGGCTGTTAATAAGGAGGCTATTATTGCATACGAAAAGGATATTGCTAAATCTGGTTCGTCTACTGCCGAACAAAGTCAAACAGCATATGATTGTCTTGTCAAAAGATGCGGCTTGACATTGAGTGAAGAGTAGAACCTATGCAAGGGTACTACGATTTTGATACGTTGGCATGATAGAGTAAGGAACGTGCCAATATACTGTATAGATACAAAGTAGTTTGACTACTTGATAAATAATGAACATAAAGAAGAATAGATAAATGGTATTTCTGCTTATGGTATCCACTTCCCCCTTTATGTCTTATGTTCAATATCATACATCTGGCCTACGTACGACAATCGAAGTTAGATAAGTATGGACACTGCTTTGCTGCAGTCAGATTCAACCAATCCGCACTACAATCAAGTCCACAAATGCCTCCACATCACATTAGTAAGAGTAAGAGTAAGAGTAAGAGTACCTAAGTTTGCTTGGTATCCTTACCCCTATTATACAGTTTAGTATGTATTATCAACTCTGCTATTTGCAGCCCAACATACAGCACTTATATAGTAGGTTAGGAAGGGTACTGAAGACAACATGATGGAGTTGTAGGGTACTTGCTCGAAAACTACCGATAATGAGAAGGATACCAAGCCATTTTACTGCCACTCAGTGACCGATCTTTCCGTTACAAATAATCGAGAGTCGATGATGATAGGATAGACTTGCAACACGGCATACCATATCTCTCTTAATGTATAGACGTATAGACGGACAGTGTATATAGTTATTGGTGTTTGTATTGATACGTTGGCTTAATTTCGCATATTCATTTTGGTAAACAACCAACACAAACCCCAAAATAATTTCACCAACATACTTACTGCACCAAACATGAGCAACAATACACTTAATACTACAGATAGTCCATGGCGTCGTCGTAGGATAAGAAAACGGTCACATCCTAATACCATAACAATAATGTCAGTACTTATCAGTGCTATAATAATACTCAGTACAACTCATATAATCCAAGCAAGTTCTTCTTCAGAAAGTTATATAAAAAGCCAACCGACAGGAAGTAACAATCTTATACCTACCAATAGAAACAAACTGCCACAGTATATAACAACAACATACAATCATTACTTAAATAAAACTACAATAATAAATAATCCAATATTATTTCAACGATATGAATGGGTACGACAGTCTAATTCATTAGTAAAATTATTAGATTATGAACAACAAATTGAATCTAGACAATTACAAAGTTACAATAAACAAAGACAAAGACGATTGGCAGATGATGATGCTATCAATGATGATATTGATGATATGAATGATGATATAAATTCCAACGTAGTATATGATGATGCATACATAGCCGTAGATGATGCAGCTGCTGCCAACTTAGATGATGCCGCAGTTACAGACGATGCAGCTACAGATGATGATGCATCCAAACAAGGATTTGTATGTGAAGATAAAACATGCACTGTCAATGAACAATGTACTAAATTTCTATTTGGTTTCTTAGAGGGTACGACTGATGCGAAAGATAATTGTGAGGGTATAATGAATGCCTATGTTGCCGCTGATTGTGGTGTATTAAAAAGTAGTTCATCATCCTACACCGGTGGATCCAGTTCATCAAATAAAAATGCAGATACCACAATTTACAATATGGATGATGATTTTAATGATGATTACTTTGGTATATTCTACGATCATCAATGCTGCTCTTCATTACGATCACATTATTATGAATATTGTGATTCATCTGAAATTATTAATGGATATAATTTATTAGTGGTGGCCGCGGTGATGTTATTATGTGAATGTGCTAAAAGTATTGTAAAGAAGAATCGTATTAGATGGTTACCGGAAGCTGCGTCATGTATGTTAGTTGGTATGATTGTGGCATTGGGTGGTGTATTGGGGGCGTATGATATTGAGAATATTGGATTTGATGAAGAGATATTTATGTATTTATTGCTGCCACCGATTATATTCGAGGCGGCGTTGAGTGTGAATAAACGTGAATTTCGTAGGAGACGTGGTGCGATTATGGTATTTGCAGTGTTTGGTACGTTATTATCAAGTTTTGTTACCGGTGCCGCGACTTATTACTCGGCACAATACTTTGGTAATACACGTTTGAGTATATTAGACTCATTAGTGTTTGGTTCATTGATATCAAGTATCGACCCGGTGGCGATATTGAGTGTCTTGACTTCATTGAAGATGAGTGAGACTGATACTATTTATATATTGGTATTTGGTGAATCATTATTGAACGATGGGATTGCTATAACACTATTCAAGAGTTTAGTCCAGCAGTATGAGAATATGGAAGGTGTGACTGTGGATGACATACTGGGAAGTATTGCCGACTTTTTAATCATTGCGTTTGGTAGTTTTGCCATTGGATTGATCTGCGGTATTGCATGTCTGTGCTACTTTCATTTAAATTCAAGTATATTACATCCCGTGATGGAGGTTGCATCATTCTTCCTTTGGGCTGTCGTGCCATATTGGATGTCAGAGTCATTTGGTTGGAGTGGCATCGTTGCCATTGTTGTCATGGGATTCTTTATGGATATATATCTACGTCCTGGATGGGATCCTGCCGACTTGGAATTAGAAGAAGAACGTCGATTGATGATGCTTGCATCTACCTCACCAAAGATGCATCATGGTCCATTGGAAGGAGATCACAAGGTTGGTCTAGAGTATTACAATTGGGAAGATGATGATCAAACGGATGATAAGTTCCGATTCCGTGGCACGGCAGTGGATATTCCTGATATTCGTAAACCTCCTTCGGCATCCCTCCCACCGGCTGCAAGTATCGATGGAAGTCAATCTGGCATGGCGACGAACAAGGCCATCAATAATGACAAGGATAACGACGATGCTGACACGGCCGCGGGAAGTATAACGACCAATCCCAACATTAGGGCTATTCTTATGAAACGAGAATTTGTCCGTATGTCACGCGAGGCTGACGAGCATGTCCGTTTCGTCGCGCACCTCCTTAGTTCACTATCTGAGAATGCAATCTTTGCTTACCTGGGGTTGTTCTTATTTAGTTCCAAATATGCATGGGATGCTATTCTTTGTACTATCGGAGTGACGACCTGTGTCTTATCTCGAGCTGTCATGGTTGTGTCTGCTAGTTGGTTCATTTGGTATATGCACGTGTTCCGTCAGCGTGCGGGTTGTAACAATCGAGGAGTAGATCCCTGCATTGACGAGTGCCTTCAAAATGAGCAGTGTACTACTGGTGAAAGTATTGATGCTAGTCATCGAGTCAACAATCCCGCTGACCCCGTCGATCCACTCAATACGCCCATTAGCAAATCTGCTCGTGCTTTATCAAACTACAAGGTCCAAGTGGTGTTAATCCTAGCTGGGTTGCGAGGTGCCGTGTCCCTTGCGCTTGTTGAAAGTGTCCCCATATATAACGGAGTGTCAGGTATTGGATCGAAGAACAAGCCAGTGCTCAAGGCCATGACATCGTCAGCTATCATCTTTACAATCTTTGTTTTGGGAGGTGGAGCCTATTACATTCTTAAATGGCTCGATATAACAAGTGATGATATGCTCATCAAGAATAGTAAAAAGAAGAAGAAGGAAAGAGTTGGGTACATCTACCCGCCTTTAGTTTGTGGTGTATATAGTGGTTCCGGGCCGGGCGAGTATCAGGCACCGGAAATGGAGCTGTCGACGGCACCTTCGTGGAGGACCCATCCCTCGAGCCCAACAATCAAGTTAGATCATTTGACTTTAAGTCGACCACCATCCAATCTTGAACAAACAGACGTATCACCAACAAGAATATCCCGATCAAGAAGTGATTGGTCAGCTGACTATGATGCAGTTGGTTTGAACGATATAAGTGGAAATGATCCTCGTATCCTGCAGCAACCATCAGGGGATTATTCTGTGCATACAGTACATACGGAAGCAGAGGATTCGTCAGAAATGTATCGGTCAGTATTAGATGTCAATGAAGAAGAAGCTCCACCGTCTCCATTTGAGCCAGAAATAGTGTAAAGTGGCAATGGAAGGCATGTCAATAAGCTATACTTAAATGTAGACATGTACAAAGAAATATCTCTAGAGCTTATAACACACCTCAAGTTGACCTTTGTTCTCAAGCAACACTACATGTACCACACTAGTACAGCCATCTAATTAATCGAACATAAGTATAAGCCTGCCTGCTTGGCACTACTTCCACTTCCATCCGACTTCTCTCCCAAGATGTTCGAGTTTCTAGAGAAGAGGAGATGGAATGCATACAATGTGAAACTTGAAACTTAACTATGCACCGTTAGCAGTAATCCAATGAACACTTACTCTGCCACTCTCAAGATAAGGCAATTCTAATCTTGTAGCAAAAGATAGAGCCGATTTTACAAGAAAATGTGGAAGACATTTTGCCCTATCTACTTTGTTGTGCCGCCATGGGCATATGGGCATTACTAAGTGTTTAAATAAGTAAGCGGTGGTGGACACAACACAACATCAGACTATTCAACATCGTTCTCAGTATATGTGTCGACGAGCAAGAGTCTTCAAGACGACGACGAAGATGATGAGGACTCATAATGTTTTGTACATATGGATATTAATTGCAATGTTGGCTGTGCGTCAGCGAGTAAGAAGGACCAATTGTACCACCAATTATCGAGTGGCATTGATAATAAAGAAGAGCGTATTATCGGTGGCTCGTTTGTAAGTTGCTGTGTTGTATACTTCTAGCCGTTCATTGCAATGGTATACTTGTGTTGGTCTGCTTAGATTTCAATGCTTTTTGCCATTTTGCAGACGATAGACACACTGTATAAAATCTTCTTGGATTAATCTCTCACCCTATGTATTTTATACCGACACAGGTGGAAGAGGATAGACATCCGTATGTTGTATCATTATTCATTGGTAACCGATTTGGTTGTGGGGGAACACTTATATCAAAAGATACTGTGGTGACTGCTGCGTGAGTATAAATAAAAAGTACATATGATATGCTCATTTATATATGCACAATCTCATACTCTGTTTCCTTCTGTTTCATATGCCACTACTCATTCTTTGGTTTATTATGCTTATATATCTCTTACCATTGTTTGGAAATAAAGCCACTGTCTTCGAGGTGATATAACAGTAGTCATTGGTAGTGATAACAGGAGTGAAGGTGAACGAATAAATGTAATTAAATCAATACAACATCCAAAGTACAATGAAAATACAGATGAATATGACATTGGTATACTCTTCCTTGATAGACCTTCAAAATTCAATGATATAGAGTTCCCAATACTTAATAATGATAATGCCATGCCACAAGTAGGAGAAAAGACGCATGTCATGGGCTGGGGGGATATTATCGCTGGCGACGCCCAACAAGTTTCTGAGACTTTGATGATAACAGACTTACGAGTAATATCAAACCAACAATGTAAATCTATGACGAAACAAAAAGATGGTCAAGCTGTGTCTTATAATGATTGGATATATGAAGATATGTTGTGTACTTTTACGGAAGGACAGGATGCTTGCCAAGGAGATAGCGGAGGACCCCTCATTGTACGAGGAGAAGTATTTGAGAATCACCCCCAGCATGATGTTCTTGTTGGAATCGTTAGGTAAGCACACAAGTAGATTATGTAAATGACTTGTTGATAGAATGATTGATCTAACATCATCTACCTTTTTAGTTGGGGAGTTGGCTGTGCCTTCTTGCCGGGAGTCTTCTCTCGTGTTGCAATGAGTTATGATTGGATACAAGAAACACATTGTGAAGAGTCTACGAGTCCATCGAAAGAGTTGTGTAGATCTGCTTCACCAACGCTGTCTCCATCAAACAAACCAACTAATGCTCCTTCAATTTCAAATAGACCTACGGAAAGTCCAAGCGACTCGCCAACGATATCCATACAGCCGTCATCTCCGCCTTCAGCATCGCCCACTTCTTCAAGCCCTACTTCGTCCCCATCGAACTCTCAAAGTCCTAGTGACTCGCCAACACTGAGCAGTATTCCTAGCATTTCACATTCACCCACTGGAATACGGATAAAGGATGAGACAGTTGAGCGTCTAGGAAACAAAGTCTCCAGACCAAATTACGGTTCATCTGTTGTTGTCAACAAGGAAGATGATACGAGTGGCTCCTCATATAGAAGTGTTTACGGTTACTGCACACTTGGCGCTGTGATGTTCATCATTTCAATAATATGGACATAACAGTAACTTGAATAGCTAAAGCTAGCACATCATAATTCATTGCTCTAGACATCTAAAGATATCATCTACAATCAAATGACTATAGAATTATATATCTAGATACAAAACACATACACTCTCTAATTCCCATCTCAAACTAAAACGCCAAACTGCTTCACTCTAGTAGATCCCTTTCCAATATGTTCATACTTTTCGCATCGTCCCAAACTTCCTTTCTCTATTCCCAGCCCCCAACTCTTTACTCTGGCAAAATGAAGTGGAATGCACCCAACTCAGCCTTCAAAGGAGTGCTACTCAATGGAGTCTTACCGTCTTCGCCCAATTGAACAAAGTTGTACTCTCCACTCATGCGTGCTACAACCTTGGTCTTGTCAAGCATGGGACGGACACTCAATGGTGCTGTACTTGTGTATTCAAAACTCTCACCGGGTTTGAGAACTGGTTGACGTCCTGTAACACCTGGACCTTGCACGACATCCTTATTTGCACTACCGACGGTTTGAATCTCAAAACGACGGGATACTAATTGAATACTCTGATCATTCTTGGATTCGTTCGTAATACGAACATTGTATGCAAAGCAGTGCTTGTCAAGCTTGGCATCGGAACGTTCGGGACGGTATGTTGAGGTTACTACCACACGTACATCGGATGTCAATGTATCAGACGAATCATTTGGTGCAGTTGTGGAGATATTGCCTGAGGTCATGTCAGGTTCACCGGGAAGGCTTGATGCTGGAGTGGATGGTGTTGTGGTAGCATCCTTGGCAGCAGGTGGTGTGGATGTGGCCGCAGAAGAAGTTGATGCAACGGTGGTAGTCTTGACGGCATCCTCTACATCGTCATCTTCATCATCATCGTCGTCGTCATCCGATGGCCTGACGGGCTTGACACGTTGCTCCTCGGGGAATACAAAGTGGAATGTTGCCAATTCGGCACCAGCCCCACCCTGTCCCTTGTTAACCTGTTCATCATCAGCCTTCTCCTGTCCCTCTTTCAAGATGCAATAACGATATTCGCCACTCATACGAGCGGCAATCTCGGTAGTGCCAATAGGACGGACACTCAACGGAGCAGTGGATGTATATTCAAACACTTCACCGGGTTGTAATACAGGTTGACGGCCAGTAACACCCTCACCCTGAACGACATCCTTCATACTACTTCCGACAGTCTGAATTTCAAACCGACGAGAGAGTAATTGCACGGTATCCTTATCGGAATTATTCGTAATACGAACAGTGTACTGAAAGCAATGCTTGCGCATGGGTGGGTCGGAATTCTCAGAATTGTAGGCACTTGATACCTCCACGGTCAATGGTCCGGTAGTGGAGCTTGACGCCTCATTGATTTCCAATTCATCGTCTAATTCTCCCTTGGTTACGTCCTCATCACCCGGTAAGCGAGGTCGGCCACTACCATCATTCTTCATAGCCTCAGCACGTGCCTGTGCTGCCTTACTCATTGGCTTATCGGCAAAGTCACCGGCACCATCCTCGGCCGCATCCGCCTCCGCCAATCCTAATTCACCAACATCAGCATCATCAAAATCATCCTCAAATAAATTATTCATACGTTTTAAATCACCCACAAAGTCCTTCATGGTAGTATCAACGAAACTACCCTTGGTTTTCATATACTCTTCACTAACAACTGTGGGATCATCAGGCGTTTCACCACCCCATTGTTTTAATAACTCAGCACGTTTATCTTCATATTCCTTCTCTCGTTCATTAGCCCGTTCTTTATAACCCTCGACAGTCTCCTGTTCCATCATATTACGTAACCATTCCTCTTCCCGTTCTTGTTTAATTTTAGCAATTTCAGCAAATTCCGCCTCCTCATTTTGTTTTGGATTTTCAGTTGATTGCATTAATGCACGTACTTGATCTTTACGTGTTTGTTCTCTATTGACGGCATTCTCGTATGCCGTACGACGATCTAACATACGTTCTAATCGTTCGTTGGATATTGCCATACCAATAATTTCCGATCGGGTGATATATCCACGTGGATTATCGGCGTACTTTACCAATTGGGGTGGCGGTCCACCAACTTTGTCAATTAATGTTTTGAGTTTGTCAACATCTTCGGTATCATATTTGATGGCGTCTCCTAATCGTTCATTCAATTCATACCATGGATCAGACTTTTCACGTTCCGATGCATCCATGGCAGCCTCATTCATTGCCATGTAATCATTCGCACGACGTAATGTTGGTACGTCAGTTTGACGTAATCTCCTAATAACATTTAAGTTTTCCTCACGTTCCTCATCACTTAATGGATTAACATTACCTTCAGTACTATTCATAATTTCCTCATCACTTAATTTAGTTAATAATTCTTGTGCCTGTGCCATACTTAGTTGTTCTTTATTGTCCTTTCCTTCCCATCCGTACTTACCGGGACGTGGCTTAATGTATGGATTAGGATCCCATGGATTAATATCAATATCACGACCGATCTTTTGTAGGAACTTTTCTTTCTCTGCTTCCATCATTGAGTAGGTGTCGATTTGACGTTGTTGTGAGGATGATTCTGAGGAGGATGCACCGGGTGTATCGGAGGCTAGTTCATCTTTGGAAGAATCATCGTTACCGTCATCACCGCCTGGTGGACGTTCAATCATACCACCGCCTACCATTGATAGACATGTGTTACTACTGCTTGAAGAAGGTGCACCATGATATCTATTTGATAATGCAGACGGGGCAGTGTTGATACTTGGTGCACTAATAGCAGAGTTAGTAGTACCACGATGGACTGTAGTTGGAATTGCTGGTGTAAAGGGCGTCACATATGGTGAGGATGCCAATACTATACTTAATGCGATTGATAGCTTCATGTCTGTACTAAAAGATATTGTTTATGATGTGTTGTAACTTTTTACTCTGTTTTTGTAGCAGGTTTTTATTGCAATGTTGATATCTGTAGGTTGGATATTCTATTACTACTATTGTACCAAATTATGATCTGTGTCTAATAAATGAGTATATCGATATTATTTGCTTGTTGTTATTGTCATTGGCCGGCATTTATGAGGTAGTAGCAGTCGTCATGATATGACCTCGAATTCTGCAAAACCAGCTTGATTTTTGAGGTATCCGGTTAGATCTCGGTATCCAAAACAAGTAAAACTAAAGGAGGACTATGTAGAGTGTTGATCAGCCCTCAGAGAATGTAGTACCTATTGTTGATACTGATTGGTGATAATAATAATAAAACAGTATATAATATATTAATAATAGAACATACTACATATTCAGTAGTGTGAATTGATTTTTGAGTTTGTTGGACTTGCATAATGTCTTTTTTAAT
>Ga0214478_101222_pt1 | contig 13397 bp, 10 predicted proteins | sample M1_20Mar14CPVII9_2_FD_178001 | JGI IMG/M metagenome (GOLD analysis project Ga0214478, IMG submission 178001) | Marine eukaryotic communities from Monterey Bay, California, United States - M1_20Mar14CPVII9sort6BwellD7 | ecosystem: Environmental > Aquatic > Marine > Unclassified | place: USA...
TGAATAGGTAGGGAATATCAATGACTCGATACTGACAGTCTGCTCATCCTTGCTCTTTTCAGAGTGAAATGATAAATCATTATCACCAGTCTCGTTTTTGAACATATAGTGTTCAGTCATAATCTTGGCTAGACAGCTACCACAGCCTTTCAAAAGTTCATTATACATATCATTCACATTGACATTGGCATTGCGCGAATGTATTGTATTGATTGACTTTGAACACAGTTGAAGGAGATGACAAAGTGACCTGAAGGAGGACTCAAATGATTCCTCGACATGCTGTATGGTACTTGCACCTTCAGTACGTGTACTGACAGAAACACCATGCATAGTAGCCTCGATACGATCAATTTCTGCCTTGACAGATTGTATATAGATCCGTTGTAGCTCCTCGGAGAATACAACCCGGCAAAGTTCCACTAATGGCCCAATGCGATGATTTTGATCGTGTTGATTTTGCAAGTCTAGAAGATCTGTGTACTCATCTCCGATACATTGAACAACATCCCGAAGAGGGATAATCATATCCTGGTCATCAGTCATCTGCTTTGCTCTCGAGATACTATATTCCTCAATCAGCTTTAATACCATTTCCTTACAACTCTTTATCATTTCGCTACAAAAGAAGAAGGCCATGTTTTCATCAATGATTAAAAGCCCGTTATTAAATGCTTTGAATATATCTGACTGATTCTTCATAACACTGACTAGATGTACATCAATAAGCTCTCTCACTTCGTCTAATGTAATATCATCAGGTAGTAGTACCTTCAAATTTGCAAAGCTTTGAGTGAGTATAGCATTTTCAATATCGTTGATCATCAGGACAGAAATCTTCTGTAGATCTATGATAAGTGACTTGCCTAATATTACTGAATTCGGCTGAGAAATGAAAAGCAGATACGATATATCAGTTAAATCTTCGCCCCCAGAAACAGAAACATATTAAACACATATTGACTTACAAGAGATTGTATCATAAACATATGTATCTTACTTCGAGATATTCCAAATGAAGTAAATTTCAAGTATCCATTTGTTGTATAAAAAGATATTGCAAGTTGTTGTTGTGCATCGGAGTAAACTTGTGGTGTATATAAGGAAGTAGCTAATGCTATCTTGGCTGTAGATGCGGCTGGAATGGAGACTGTACCACTAAGAGCACCCTCTTTACAAAGTTTGTTCATAATGGATATGATTGTTTGGGTAGAAACTTCATCAACATCGTCTTGCCCAAACAATATACTATTAAGCTAAACATATACACATCAAAGAGTGAGTCAACAGATTGATATGAACAACATAAAATATGTACACACTGCACATTCTGCACTAATACATACCGATGATGGTGTAGTCGCTTCATCTAAACAACTCAATATCTCTTTTTCAATATATTGCATACTATTCTCTTTTATTTCACTATTATAATATCCTGTTATTTCTCCATTATGTTTTGATATGCATATGTTCGGATGTAATCCAATATCCTTTAATAACCGCAATATATCCTCACATGACAATTCCAATTCTTTCGATAACTGCTTTATTGTTACGGTTGATAATTGTGCTAAAGACGAAACTATACTGTGTAATGACTTATTATCTTCCAATGGCGCAGTAGATGATAGATTGCAGTGAAAGTTGATTCTATCATGAAGACTTTGCTTTAAACTTTCTACCAATCCATATTCATATTGTTTTCTAACATTATTGTAAACTTTGCAAACTAAAGATGACGAAGACTTGCATATCAAATCACCAACTGCGGATACATCATCTTCTTTCATTCCAAGTTGTTTGCATAACTCAGCTACTGAAACTCTATCTTGCTGTTGCAATATACGCATAAACTTTTCGGTAATTGCTTTAAGTGAATAAATTGTAGGTGAACTATATGTTGTGTTGGAAGGTTTAGTATCTTCATCAGAAGGCAAATCGGAAGGAGGAGATTGTGTAGTATCATGTATTGTGGGGCTTGTCTTGAAGAATAATGATTCTTCTTGGATTAAACTAGTATTAGTATCTTCTTTTTTACATATACGCTGTGCATAAAACGGGAGACTATCAACACTGCCGTCATCTCTATTACCACCTCTAGCTTCTGCTAAGCGAGAGAGGATTTCCCAAGTTACTATTGGATCCATGATAGACGAGTATAATAAATGACAACTCTGAAAGTGTCTGTCAAAAATTCGACTGTGAAAACGACCACCTAGGATACCGTATCCTTCTCTCTCAAAATGGCTAAGTCTGAAAAAAAGCAAGTTTGAGTGCAAAAGACAAACTTTGACCTTGGCATACCACATCAGTAATGATATCTAATACCTAATATTGCACATGATATTAGATTATATATACAAGATATCAAATACCTTATAAATTTAGTGTATCTACATGTTTCTGTACAAGATACTTGTACCTAAAGAGGGCAGATTTTGCATAAAACACGTCCCTTTGAGCCTTCAATTGATAGTGTTGCAGCTCTATTCATAACGAGATATATGCCATCTATAACAACCTTGTCCTCTTCAATTCGGATATGTAGTTGAGACGAATCCCTCCCTATTAGTTGCTATGAAGTTGATTATTGTTTGTGCATACTATGCAAAACCCGCCCTACTCCAATTTGGAGTTGTATGTATCATAATCGATGGTGCCAACATAACCACTACTCGTACCTCATTCTATACCATATTAACTATCATATTCGGTACGAATATACGAGTGATTGAGCCTGTTGTAGATACATGATCTCTTGTTATTGTTGTAGTTGCACTTAATCCATCAATTTTATATCACGTGTTCTTTTCAGTAGGTAGATGACTCTATCCAACCAACAAATCATATCTACACCAACTTAACTATAATACGAATCAGCAGCAATCGTAGGGGTATATTACAACACTTCTCTACTCTGTATGATACGCCAACGCTCGAGTAATTGATATCTTGCAACCACGATGCACATCAACTTCGGAGCAGTCTAGTGATGCATGTACGATGGATAACATATATCGCGCGCCAGCAGATCTAGGACGATCATATCGAGAGTACGTTGGTATAATGCCATATCTCTAGCACTTGTAGTTATGTAGTATCGGAGCAAAGAAGCAGTAGGCCATTGTTTTAGTAGTTTCGAGGGTGATTTGTGAATTATAAAGGATACCGGTCGTTTTTCTAGAATTTTATTGCGAGAGCACTAACAAAAATTGGTGGTATTTTATCTTACTGTGGGCACTACTCTCGGTCGTTTTTTCACCCTCCGATATCCTCACTTTTGGGGAGTAGGTATCTAAAATTTCCCATAATTTACTGTGTGTCCACTAAGAAAATACTACTTTGGTCGTTTTTCGTGATTAATCTTATTGGTACCACTCTTCTCTCAACACCAAAACTACTTAGCCGTCACGGAACAACACCAATGAAAGATATAGAGTTTTCATGTCACCATTTACCTCGTGAGAGAGCATCAATGAATATTTGGTTTCTAAAGTATCAAACATCTTTGTAACATGTATTAATCTCCTCTATACATTGTTTATGGTAATATAAAGGGACAACATCTTGTCCACATATTCATAAAGCTCCAAGTCTAGAGAACATATATCTTTCAATACTCGCTTTGCCTCCTTTGAAAGTATCTCTTTACCTTTCCCCTTTTGTCGTACTTGTCGCCTTGCCTCTCCTACATTCTTTTGTACAATGTCAACATCACTTATGCCTTCTAGATATGTTGGCAATATCTTTTCTAATATAGATATACTTTCATCCATACGTTCAGTTATACCCACGAATAGCATTTCATCTTGAATGTTAAGTTTGGCAATTTCCAATGCTTTCTTGCTAAGTGGGGTCTCCATACACTCCTTCTCAACTCCACAGAGCATCTCGGTTTGTATGTTACACCATCTTTGCAATTCATTCACGTCAACGCATGTAGAGTTTGTTAAGCATTCATCCAAAGTTGCATTACCTCGCTGTTGTATAAAGTCTTTTCTCCAATATTTGTTTCGTGCTTGACTTCGATCGAAATAATACATTGATGATAGCCTTTCATATGGTTGTCGAACAAAAGATATCGTTGGTATACCGTACTTCTTATTCTGAGCAGCCAACTCTTCATTCGTTGGTAAATGATTGTACAATTCTTGTATAAACTGAGGTAAATGCAGCCGCCACTCTGCAATTGGCGAGACATACTTGTATCCTCTTTCTAGATAGTTGTAGTATCGAAAGTGACCATCAAATACTACTCGTTCCCGTCCATTCAAAGTACTTGTCAATACTTTTAATGATGCCTGTTTATAAAATTGTACTAAATGAGACTGTGTTGCTTGTATTGATGGATCATAATAACCTTGAGGTATATTACCATTGTGATTGTTTGAAATGGGGAGAGAAGGAACTAGGTTCTCAATCTCCCCCAAGTCTACTGATACAGTTGATTTCACATTTGCTTGTGTTTTGAATAATGATGTTACAGTAGAGCTGCCTGTCTTTGGAATGCGCATGAAGACGAGTTTGGCTGGATTGACTGGAGAGCATTTATTATCGTCACTCTCATTATCGTCGGCATGACTTTCAAGACTGCATATACCTTGACACACAGTCGGGAAGAACTTGTAATATATGATTGGGGCAGTGATAGGGTTGATGATAACTAGTATTGGAATATAACATAGAAACTGGAAGATGCTCGTTTCACAGTTCATTAAGATGAAAGAGAGAAGATTGTAACTTCCATTAGTACATGTCGTTTGCAAAGGCAATCAAACAAGGCAAACTAAGTTCAAATGAAGCATCCAAGTCACCAACACTTCATATTGAACACACCATAACATACAACAAAAAAACACAGACTCGGACATTCCAGTAAAATCGAAATGCACTTCTTTATCTTTGTCGGTGATGCATTGTTGTTGGAGGATGAGAAATGACTTTTCTTAGTATCAGATGCATTCAACCCTACCTCCGCCACTGCCGATGAAATATTCTTCCGTCGTCGTCGTTGTCGGAGTTCACTCATCAGTAAAGAGTCTCCTGATGCCTGATGCCTTGATACAATATACTCCCCTATCTCTATCTTTTATTAGTTACGATAGCCGATATTCAGATCTTTTAGATCTTTGGTAGGTATCCTTTTATTTTGTAGGTAGCAGTAGGTAGGTATGTACTCCGGCCTACATAGACTATGTATGGTGAATGAAGAGTGATGATAAGGAGGAGTGATAGCGAGAGTAAGTAATACCTGTAAAGTGATACATCTACATAAATACAGGTATACTTATTCTAGTAGCTATAGTTAGTAAATAGATTTAGTTTACAAAGTATGAAGAGTAGTAGATGTGCCTTTAAAAAGTGCTTAGCACACTACATACTTAAAGACGTCCACCACTGCCAGCGACAGTCTCCTCAGCAACCGCTGGGGCAACGTTAGCGCCAACATCCTGGCCGTCATCATTGTGCCATTCCATCAATGCCGTAACATCGAACTTGGGCTTTTTGATTACCTTAACCTTGCGGATGTAACAATCCTTGATTGGGAAGATGGAGGATGCCTCCCTCTCAATTTCTTCACCGGTAGTTCCAGCAATTAAGGCCTTGACCAAAGTCTTGAGGTCACCCTTGCCAGCTAAGGCAGACATGGTGTTAACCATCTTACCGCGGATAGCCTTGGACTTAGCAGACTTGGCATAACATGTCTCCTTGAGTTGATCATCCTGCTTCTTGGTGAAAGCAATGCAGAACATACGGACAATGTAACCGTCAGTTGTACGGGCATCAACATTAGCCTCGATGATACTCTGCTTCTTCTTGATCAAGGAGCACAACTTATCACGTGTCATGTCCATACCGTGGAAGTTCAGAAGACAGTTGAATCCCTGAACATCCTCAACACAAAGCTTAACCTTACGGTAACTCATTGCCTCATTGTTGTTAAGATCGGCAAGTGACAATTCAATAACACGTCCCTTAAGTCCATCGGAGGCAATCTTGGTACCCTGTGTCTTGGTAATGATAGTCTTACCACATTCCTTCTGGGCAAAGATGGATGGTGCAATTAGCTTGTACCATTCTTTCTTGAGGAAGGGATCGACTGCCTTCTTCTTACCGCCCTTCTTGGACTTTGTTAGTCTCTTATTCTTTCCCTGTTAGTATATGAAACGAGTAGTAAATGATGTAAAGAGGGTTAGACACACATTATATATGAAATACTTGCCGTAGTCATCCGAGCAAGCAGAGGATGGGAGAGGTCTATCCAACCATAATATGAAACATCATAATGTGCATATGATGTGCACACCACCACAAAGTATCCACTAAATAATCACTGCTTCACTTGAGTCGATTATCGACACTTAGAAATAGAGAATAAAGAGCTTGATAGGATTGCAATGGTTGCTAGCGGTAGGGCGTTGCAACACATCATAAAATTAGGTGGTAATGGTGGAGTCCTCATCCCATTCGATCTACTTGCTCATCAAACGACAGCCTTGCGCATAAAGCGCCTAAAATGGATAGTTGAACTATCCAACAACACCAAAGAGGTGCGGACTTACGATCGCCATGATGAAGGTATATTACTAGAGGTGATAGGAAGGTGATTTCAATGGTTGTGTTTGTGAAATGAGGGCAAATATTCCACTAAAGAAGGACTCCCTATTACCATTTCAAGTATAAGAGGTAAATAAAATTGGAGCGGTATCCTTGAGGCCAAGGCTCGAAGAGACCCACCAGAGTAAGGGAAGGAGGGGAACGATTGGTAGCTTTTACACTATAGACACTGCTTCTCTTGTATTTGAAACATACACTAGCAAATAAGATAGTTTCATTCTGTTTCAATGCAAAACTAGATTATTAGTTCCTCTTCTCCGATCCCCTTAACATGATGGAAAAGTATGCAGTGTTTCACTACTCATTTACCACTAGAGGGTCGACCCTTCTTCTTCTTTGGCTGATCAGCTTCTTCTACGGCCTTATCCTTGATCTCATCAACAAAGCCAGCAACATCAGCTTCCTCCAAGGTAGGGACTTTCTTCAATGCCTTTGCATCCTCTGCATCTTCATTACGAATAATGAACAGGGTATGTCCCATCCCACATGCGACACTAGTTACCAAACATGAATCCAATCCACTAACAAACTCAGGCTTGGATGAACTTTTCTTCTCACCTGCTCCAAAGCCCAACTCGCCATGTGAGCCATTACCCCATGAAACAGTAACACCACTCTTCGTTGCACAAAAGACTGTTTGACTACCAGCGCCGATAGCTTCAATCACATGCCCATTATTAGCCAGGGCATCAACAAGAGTAGGGCGCATCGTTGCCTCACCAGCCGTTTTGTGCTTACCCATGTAATAGGCGTGTCCATGCTTTGTCAATACAACTGCACAATTACTTCCAGCCACAGCCGATACTGGATGATTGTTAGCAAATATAGGACCCTGGAAAGCACCAATCATTCTGGGTATATATTCATCTGCTTGAATGCCGTGTCCCAAACAACCGTAGTCGCCACATCCAAAACTAAACACACGAGGGACATGTGATGCACCCACTGATGATGCCTCCACAGCAATGATATGATTCTTACCACAACTGATGCTACCCAAAGCAATCTGACCTGAATCTTCCAACGAGACACACTTGACTTTGCCCTGTGAATCCATAGCACCAGATGTCAACGAGTTACTAAGTACACCATCGCGGTCTGCCTCACTCTGAACAAACATGGATCGACGAATGAATTTGGCACAATTGGCAAAACCTGTCTTGCCTGCTGTGACGATATACTCTCCCGTCTCGCCATTACCAAGCTGTCCAAACTCCGCCGAACCAGTAGTATATAAATGTCCAGTAGATGATAGCAAAGCTGAGATGTTTTCACCACACGACGCCTACAACATGAAACGGACACAAAGGTGAGTAAACATAATACAACAGATACACAAAATAGAAAGAATCTACACACATTTACATACCTGAACAATCTTGACATTACCAACACCATCACTCTCCTCTTCATCCTCGGCACTTAACTGTCCGACAACTGAACATTTACGAAACTTATCAATACCCTTATTACCCATGTTATTAATACCAAGTTGTCCACACAAATTGCCTCCACTAGCATATGCCAATCCATTATCACCAACTAACACTGTGTGATACTTACCAACACCTCCGCCTACGAATTTAATAGATGTATCATCACTAACAGTAATTAATGTAGGTGTGGGTACCACCGCCGAGGAATATCCCAATCCTAACTGGCCTGTTTCATTACGTCCCCAGCCGTATGCCTTACCATCCGTTGTAATTGCAATGGAATGACATGCAGTGGGTGAGGTGGCAATGAAGGCAATTTTTGTATTCTTACCAAAGATGGATGGGAAGATTACTGTTGGACATAACAATTCGTGTGATTGTGGATCCTTGGAGATTGCTGACCGTCCAGGACTGTAATATAATTGTAATTTATATGTTTGATGGAGAGAGTTAGATGAGCACAAGATGTGAGTATAAAATTTATAGGTCAAAAAGTAAAGTATACACAACAAAATAAGCACAAACTAATAAACTAAACAAACAAACTAATAAAATAATAATATACTTACACGGAAGCATCAAGTGTACCAGTCTGTGCCAACAATCCAGGAGTTGGTACGTTATCATTGCTATCACCACTCTTCTTCTTACCCGATGAAGAAAGATTCATACGAGGCATGATTGGTAAATTATAACTACGTGGTCCAGATGATGCACTTTCTGCAGTTTTAGTAGCAGCAGCAGGTTTAGATTCCTCCTTGGGTGCACCATCAGAAGAAGCGGCAGGTTTAGCAGCAAATTCTGAAGTATCAGCCATAAAATCACCCCATACATTCATCATGGCCGGATCCATTGCAGCCACTGCAGGATTAGACTCCTGTGAACTTCCACCAGCACCGGCAGTACTACGACGACTAATACCCTGTCCAGAACATGACATAATAGCAGTAATTGTATTTGTTGGTAAGGATAAGGTATGTGAAAGTTTAGTTATATCAGCTTTTGTACCTCCGCCGGGAATAACAACAGTTCCACTTACAGAAGTAGTGGCTGCGCTGCTGCCGTCTGCTGCTCTTTTACGTCCTCTTGGCATATTGTTTTATATTGTGCTTTATACTTATCTTAATGCAATTGATCTACGATAACCAACACAAGAAGCAAAAAATTATGAGAGTTGAGTAAAAGTAAGGATACCGTTCGATAACATCGAAAGGCGGACTTTCGTGCGCCCACCATTTTAAAACAAAAGGAGAAGTCTTGTAGGTTTGAATAGTTGATGTTAGTGAATAGCGGTGCCGCCACAGATAGATTGCTCACATCATATGCTCTTAATTTAGAATTGCAATAATATACCCTTGATAGAAAGCCGCTCAAGCGAATAGCACAACAACCAGATACAACTCTCCGCTCTCCAATCAAATCGTCATTGGCAATTAAGCGAACCCGTCATAACTCTACACATACAACAGAACAAAACAATGACACCCTCCACACCAACCCGGGGTAGACGAACTACACGAAACTCATTAGCTGCAATGGAGGCCGCTGCATCAATACAATCTACTACTAAATCACGCGCAGTATTCCCACCATCGCCTACTACTAATAACAATAAAACAACAACCAAATTATCATCAACCAATGACAATAAAGAAGAAGAAGGGGGTATAATAGCCGGACAAATACTAAGCGGGGGTAGTATGAGAAGTTTAGCTGAATTATTCAGTCCAGTAAAGTCTACTAGTAAATTAACAAGTGAAGCTGCGTCAACAAATAATAAGAAGCGTTGTAGTTTAAATTATAATGAAGAGGAGGAGAAGCCGTCATCTAATGACGCACCAACAGCAGTTAATAAGTCATCAAGTACTACAAAGAAACGATTATGTTTGCGTCCATCAACATACACACCGCCACCTCGACTTAAGGCACCGCCACCGCCGACATCATCATCAACCACTGATACTTCACTTACTACATCCTCAGCCACATCCTCAACTGCCGCTAGTAAGGGCGAGAAGGGAGAAACAAAACTAACACCAACATGGCGTATAAACGTTGGCATCGTAAAAACATCACCAATTACATTGGATTCAACTACAAATAAAAGAAAATGCGCAGATTGCGCAGTGGGTATGCCAACAATTGGTGATAATTGTACCAAGTGTAGCAAGTTGAATATGATTATTGAATCAAATAAGAAGCAGCAGAAGGCTAAGAAGAATAAGAGTGTTGAAAAGGAAGAGAGTAAGAAGATGGAAGAAGTTAAGAGTGTGGAATTGAAAGCGGATAAAGAGGTTACAGAGGAGAAGGGTGTAGGGATTGAGGATGAAGTGGTAGCACAGACACCCGCAAGTATGAAAAGTAAAGGGAGTGAAGTGGCACGGGCAAGCTCTACTCAAGAAGGAGACGATGTTGCAGCAGCAGCAACTACCAGTTCAACAATCAAGAAGTCACCACTCTTCAGTATGACAGCCGGAGTGGTAGTAACAAACTCTCGTACACGTAATCCCAACCGTACTTCTGTCCCAAGTTCACCAACCAATCTTGGCAATAATGGAGGTACAGCAACAGTTGCAACGCGTACCTCACCCCGTCGACTTAAATCATTCAATCCACCACCCACGCCTCGTTGTACTGAAGAATTTACAAATGGCACACAACAACAACAACCACCGCCATGTACTACACCCCGTACATCGAACAATTCAAGCAACAGTATAATGGCACATCCAAACTCATTACAAACACCCCGTACACCCGGTGGATCTCATCCCTATGCCAAGATGGGCATCCTATCCCATCCCAATTCATTACAAACACCCCGTACGCCACGAACACCCGGCATGGATGAATTGGCATTGTTTAATTGGGGACCTGATGAATTGGGTGCGGCACAATCTTGGGAGGAGGAGTTGTTAGGAGGAACTACTACTGACATGCCATCATCGTCGTCTTCGTCTATGGCGGCGGGGAGTTTACGGAATGTGTCGAGTATTATGAGTCCAGGTGGGTTGAAATGGAGTGGCAAGGGAGGAAGTAGTAGCAGTGGTGGAGGTGGATTGTCCAAGAGTAATACTGTCACGTTTGCACCACTCAAGACTGAGGAAGAGGATCTCAAGAGCCCAAGTAAGATTAGCTTGGGTAAACGGGGTAAGGCAGGCAAGTCATTGGACGTACTTGCCGCTTCTGCCGAGAGGAAGAAAAAGGCTGCTACACTTATCAAGAAGAAGAAGAAGAAACGATCAGTCAATTTTGACTCGGATGAAGATGAGTTGGACTCTGATAATGACGAGGAGGAGGATTATCCGTCATCCAAGGAAGACGATGATGATTATGAACCAACTCCAACAAAGAAGAAGAAGAGTGGTGGAACGACAAGGATCAAGATCAAGGCTACAACAACTGCTACAAAGAAGAGTAGTCCAACACCGCCAGTAGCAGCAGCAGCAGCAGCAACAAAGAAGAAGGTCGGTCGCGGCCGACCAAAGGGGTCAAATACACAAAAGGAAGAGAAGAAAAAACTAGTGAAGAAACAGAGGTATGTCAAGACGGGTAGTAGCGAGAAGATTAGCCGTACAGTCAAGACAATGGCTCCACCAACATATGCCGGCGTTTCGAAGAAGGCATTGAAGAATAATAAAGTGTTCAGTCTACACAGAGAAGGTGATGAGGAACATATTAATCAAGTACATATCCTCGTCCGACGTGATATATGGGAAGGATTCGTTGTTGGTGCTAATGAGAAGTCAGAAGATCGTAGCGAGTCACGATTAGTTCGGTATAATAATACTGTTGGGTTTAGATGTAAGTGGTGTAAGCATGTCAAGCCTGATGAACGAGCGGATAAGGCAGCGGTCTATCCTAGGAGGCTTGATAGGATATATTTGAGTAATATTCGATTCCAGCGAGATCATATTGTGTAAGTTTTCGGGTGTGTAGACTGTATGCATTCGCTTTTTTGGATTGCAGTGCCCTCTAACTCTTTTCTTATCTCTCTTGTGTTCATATCATATTACAGACAATGTCCGTTCATCTCTCAAGAGATTAAGGATGAGTATGTCCGTCTGAAGCAATCCAAGGGATTAACTCGGGGGAAGAAGGCGTATTGGATAGAGGCTGCAGAAGAACGTGGGCTATGTAATAGTGAGGAAGGTATTACATTCACTAAGAAATTTAAGGATTTTAAGGTCGAAAAGAAATGAGCTATGTAGAGGGAAGTAAAAGAAATTTAGTGGGGTACAAATGATGTATATGTATGTGTATTGAGGAGTCTATGTTATGCGTGAACGTTGGTGTGGAGTTGAATATTTTGTTCTATGAGTCAGGGAGATAAGAGTGAAATATAAGAAGAGAGAGGATGAGCATACATGAGATTTGAGGAGGCATTTAGTTGAGCTACTAGAGAGGGTTTACACAGAAATTACACTCACTCTTGAGGAGAGGAGTGGTAATCTAATACAATATTTTTATTGCTACCCCCTCTTACTTGTATGTGGCTGGAAACATTTTGTTGTTTACTTGGTATTGTCCTGTGACCACCAAGTGAAAGTCACGGGACCATGTGATTTTTTCCTATTGTTTTTGTTGTTGCAACTCAAGGAAGGGCGCGCGGGCATTTAATGCAGTAGTGGATGATTAGCATATAGTATAAGTGAATCTTTAGACCACGATGCACCTTCCTCTATCTTTCATACTTTTGGCATGTGATAGTACACGCCGAGCATTCTTGACGAGCACAACTTGTGTACTTCCATCGATTGCAATATTAAAACCCGCTATTGCAGTTGATGAGGATAGAGAACTATATCTAGCACAGCCGATGGGAATACCAAAAGAAGATGGTAGTGGTAATAACCAACCTCGTGCCGATTTAGAGTACCTATTACCGGCGGCTAGAGTAGGAGTATATGTTTATCAAACATTAGCAATTGCAGAGCAACTCAATAGTGCATCAAAATCAGAAGAAACAATACAAAAGTTGGATAATCTTTTATTATCTCCTCCATCATTCATATCCAACAAAGATCCAAAAGTCACTAGAGGCGATGCATATAATAATCTACCTCCAATATTGGGTGAAGTAGTTGTAGCACAACAAAAGCAGAAGGAGAGGAAGCAGCAAAATGTGGATGTTGGTTTTGCACCTCAATTCTTCGAAGTTGGCGAGCTCGTAGGAGAACGACGCTCGTGGAATAGATTGGTCAAAGCTGAGAAAGCCAGAGAAGGAGCAAGTGAAGTTAGAAGAGCACTAAACATATACACAACAAATATAAACTTCAACCCCAACAAATATAAATACTCTGGAACTTCAGAAGAGAAGTCAAAGTTGATTAGAGAAGA
>Ga0214478_101226_pt1 | contig 13387 bp, 12 predicted proteins | sample M1_20Mar14CPVII9_2_FD_178001 | JGI IMG/M metagenome (GOLD analysis project Ga0214478, IMG submission 178001) | Marine eukaryotic communities from Monterey Bay, California, United States - M1_20Mar14CPVII9sort6BwellD7 | ecosystem: Environmental > Aquatic > Marine > Unclassified | place: USA...
TATGTGACAAGCGTATCATATAACGAGATCAAGTGGAAGAACGATTCCAAAGTCAAACGGAAATCCATGATTCCTGCATACAAAACATACGAGATATCTGTACAGAAAAGAAAGTTCAATGGTTGTTGAATTTATCTAACTTCTGTCACTGCTCCAGGATTAGGATAGATTGTTCAGCCGTGTAGGCAAGTCAGTATTTACTTTAGCTAGCTTGCTGTTAACTACTCTAGTAGAAATTGTGTTATATTATGCTTTAATACTAAGGCCGTTCCATACACCTAACACAGGGTAAACTGCTCCCGCCTAAGCGGACTACGGTTAAACAAGCGGCAAACAACACAATACATAACAACTAATTGTGGCGCAGCAGCTGCAAGCTTCGGTGTTCTTCTGCTTCAAATTGAGAGTGGAGGTATGTATACTACAGTATATCTTCTTCTAAGGGTTTATGGCTGCCGCTGGGCTTCTAAGTGTGGTCTTATCTTTATACTTCTCTTGGTTTTGATCATGTGACAGTAAGTGTAGCGAAGGATCTCTCCTTTCTCTCACAACCTAATAAAACCATCTTGTTCTTTGGTCGACTTCTTTGGCTTTCTTGACAGCTTTTCTGCTATTGCTATCCATCATAGAGACCATAAGCCCAAAATTTCCCAAATTTCCTTGCCCATTTTTCTGGCCACCCAGCTGTTGCTCCTTTGCTTGTTCTCTCTTTGCTTTTGCTCTGTCCCTGCTCTGTTGTTTCTTTGGCTCTGGATTGGCAGCATAAGAAGCTCTTGCCTTTTCTCTTGCTTTTTTGTTTTCTTCTTCTTTTTTAGCCTCATGCCGACGTTTACGTTGTGCCAATAGTCTAGCTTTATTCTTCTGATAGTAACTTTTATTAGTGGTAGATTTAGCAAGTTTGGCCACTGCTAAATCCATTTCATCTGGCACTGGCAGAGTCCGTTTTCTCTTCTTTTCACTCTTCTTTTCTTGCTTACTACCAGAATTCTTGGCTGGGGGGTTAGCTGATTCTTGTTCAAGTTGCATTAGTTTATGTTCTTCAGGAGTTGGTTTTCTTGCAAGAGATTCTCCTTCCACTTTCATGCCTATGTTGGTATCCTTCATCTTATTATCCATGTAGTTATGTTTTGTTTTGTGGCAGAGAGTTATGTAGTGTGTATGTGTGTGTGGTGTGATCAGTTTCAGTTGGTATTGTGTTAGAGACCAAAGTTGATTTTATGAGCCTATCAAAGAGAGTGTGTTGCCAGCATCTTCTTGTCTAGTCACTCATGAGGTTCTTGTTCACAGTTCTTAGACTGGCTGGAGTATACAGACCAAGACACCCTGTTTCTCCTTCTTGGTGATGGTCATGTGACAGTAAGTGTGATCAAGGATACAACTTCTTTTTTATTCCCCTGAGTCTGAACATAGAATTTGATTTTGGATTGATATGGCACCACAGCTCTAAGACTTCTCCGAAGCTTGGATATGTCTAATACTCCACCAAGACCGTCATCTAACAGAGGAGGTACTCGGCCATCTCTCATGGGAATACCATCCCTTAGTTCTCGTCGACTCCGATCAAACTCTGGTACTGATCAGCAATCATTCACTGATTTAGCTGGTTTATCTCAAGCTGAGGTGAATTCAATTGCTCCTCCCTCACCTGTATATAAAATAGTATTGACGGGTGGGCCGTGTGGTGGTAAGACTACCTCATTGGCTAGGGTGAGTTATTTGTGCATAAGATGTGCTCTTTTTTATTGAATACTTTTTCTAAGAGTTGCAATAAATATTATGTTCCACTCACTATAAATTAATTTGTACAGTTATCACCATACTTGAGGGAACGAGGATTTGAGGTAATTACATGTCCAGAGGCATTTAGTTTACTTATTAGTAATGGTATGGCATTTGATTACTTGGCTGCAGTAGATGGGATGGATAATGTTGTACAGGATACTGTAATGGATATGCAAATTGGATTAGAAGATAGTTTTGAAAGAGTGTTACGAGCACGGGGTAAACCTGGTGTATTATTATGTGATCGAGGATTAATGGATGGGTCTGCATACATGCCACAAAAAGCGTGGGAAAGATTAATGAAGAAACGAGACATCTCATGTGTTAGTGAGTTGAGAGAGGGTAGATATAATGCTGTGTATCATTTAGTTACCGCGGCAGAAGGAGCAGAGCAATTCTATACTTTGGAAAACAATGCAGCAAGGACAGAAACTCCTGAATTAGCAAGAAAGTTAGATAATATGACAAGAGAAGCATGGGTGGGACACCCAAATCTGAAGATATTTGATAATAGTACAAACTTTGAAAAGAAGATGCAGAGAATTGTTGAAGAAACAGCAAAGTTAGTGGGTCTGCCTGCGCAAATGCAGAGAGTAACTACAAAGTTTTTACTCAAGAGAGTACCAGATCTTGCTGAATTTCCTGAAGATGTTAAATATCAGGTCTTTGACGTTGAAAAGGTATGTATTATATGTTAAACTGATTTGCATTTGGATTAATGAGTCGTCTCTGAAAGCTCATTATATCTTTCAGGTATATTTATATGATGAAGAAAATGTTACTCTGAATAATACAAATGAGGAGTTATTCAGTGAAGAATACAGCTTTATTAGAAGGCGTACAACAATTAATAGATCAGGAGAGGAAGCTGGTTCAGTTTATGGTTGGACGCAAGTGCAGAAAACACATGAAGGACAAATCATCGAGCGCAAGCGTATCATTACAAAGCGAGAGTACTATTCATTATTCAACAATCGTGATAAGAGTCGTCATATTGTGAAACAGAAGAGAATTTCATTCCTATGGAACATCCAATCATTTACAATTCATGTTTACAAGGAGCCTGTATCAGATATATGCATTCTACATGCACAAGTGAGGTCTATCTCCCCGGAAGAAGACAATGAAGAAGAAGATGACAAGAAAGGAGAAGTCGAAATCCCAACGTTCCTCGAGGTAGAGAAGAGATTGATGACCGATTCAGAAGCGGATGAACACTATGGTGCTTATCATCTATCATTGAAAGACTAAGGTAGTGTTCGACAACAGAGAGTCAGTGCTTTTGTATGCTAAGTTAAAGCTATGTCTGTACATGATTGTTGTTCTAATTTACACTATGTTCTGTTCGTCTACGAGAGAAGCTAACTCTAAATTATTATCCGAATACTCATCATCATCATAGTTGTAGTCACTTTCGTCGCCTTGCGGGTTCTTCTCTTCATTTGGATTGTAGCTATGATGCTTTCGTTTACTACAACTGCATTCTTTCTGTACCTGAACTGTGATATGTTCAATTCCAAAGTCCGACGTTGCAATCCGTTGAACCAGTCGTTGCACTATATTTGCATTACTGGCTTGGATATGAGCAGTCAAGGCTGTTGCACCATGAGAAATTGACCACACATGAATGCTACAAATGCAGGAAACTCCGGTAATTGACTTGATAGATGATTCAAGCTCACTCAAATTCACATCAGGTGGTACTCCCTCTAGTAGCACATTCATTGAAGATCGAATGATGCCAACTGTAGAAAAACAGATTATGGTAGAGAATATGACGCTTAAGATGGGGTCAATAATCTGCCAATCTGGTTTGTATCTAATCACAATTCCTGCAATAAGAACAGCTACTGATTGTACCAAATCGGATAGTACGTGTATATAAGCCGCTCGGAGATTGATGTTTTCTTTCGGTTTTCCTTGTTTTGTGTTGGAGTTTATCTTTTCTGAAGAAGCATCATGTGAATGATGAGCATGTGAATGATGAGAATGATCATGCTGCATAAAACTTTTATCACCAAATTCAAAGCTCAATGGTGACGACTTCTTCTTTCCGTTATTGTTGGTACTACTATCTGTGCTAGCAATTGTGCATATACTACTCTCGCTAGACTCAGCATGACTATGACTATGTTCATGATCATGATTGTCGCCCGGCATATGCACATGATTCTTAGAGTGGTAGGTAATGATATAATGGTGGTTAGAGATGAAACAATATAAGTAGAAAGAGTAACACGTGATATTCACATATGATATGCACATATGAGCACTATAACATATAAGCACTATAACATATGATATGTACACACAAGATATACACAACACTTACTTCAACACCAAGGACGAATGCAAGAGCAATATTAACTGCAACACCGATTGCAGCGATTATACTCATGACTTGACCATCAACATCTTCAATGACACCAGCAGTGAAATGCAAAACCAGTCGTCTTATTCCTTCTCCCCAGATGTAGAGACTACATAAAGCCAGACTACACATACTAAAGAGTGCAGCAAGTACCTCCCACCTTCGGTGCCCATAAGTCTAGAGAGATCACATGATGATTATTAGCATAATGTGTCGCAAGGAAGATATATCAAAGCATAGAGATCAAATGGTATTTGTTAGCAATGTGTCGAAGGGGAGGAAGGAGATGATGGCCACATTATATTATTAGTAAGTACTTACAAATCTCGCCGAGCCCTTCATAGCTGCTAAGTGACTTGCTCCTACTGCAAATAGAAATGACATTAAATCAGATGACAAGTGAGCAGCATCACTCAATACTGCAAGAGATCCACTGATAATGCCACCAACTATCTCTGCAATAAGAAAAATGAGACATAAGAGAGAAGCACATTTTAATCGACGCTGAACATCAGCTCGATGTGCTGTTTCGTCATCATGTACTATCCCCATACTTCTTAATAATCATAACTATGCAATGAATGGTCTGTGATGTAGTTGCATTGTAGAACCAATCTATCAGTCGTCAAGCAACGTGTTGTTTTTGTAATGGTCATTGTTTTACTTATGCTAGAAAAAATAAATGTCCGGTATCCTTTTCTGGACATAAGTGATGCCCTTGAGATAATGCCCTTTGCCCTCTTAACATCAGTAACAGAGTTGATGAGCGGCGGTACTGCAAATAGAGGCGGTGCGTGCTATTATATCCAAGAACAAGACAGGCAGGAAGATAGACCCATGATAGATATTCGTTTGTGAACTCAAGTAAACAAATTAATCTTATAGGTTATTGCAATTGCAACAACATAAGTCGGTGCATCAATTATAATAATAAATCATGACAAACAACAATAAACGGCCAAAACCATTGAGATCGTCAAGTCTACGTATAGCACAAGATCCAATTGATTTAGAATTGTCTGATGTAGCTCGAGCATCATTAGATTCATCAAGTCCATTATCTGACGATTATGAACAAGATAAGAATGGTCTTAGATTAAACACATCTGCTGAGGAGCTCATGAGTGATGATAGTAATGATAATATGTTTCAATATGGTACCGCAGATGATATTGGTAGTAATGGAGAATATTCTACTGAATCAGATAGATTAAAGAATGAGGAACATGTTATAGATATACTAGCCAATGTTGATAGAGATGTTAATGATGATAATGATGAACATATGGTTGTGCATCAAGAAGATAGTATTGGCAAGACTTTAGCTGGTATTGCAGGGAATGTATTAGAATGGTATGACTTTGCAGTGTTTGGCTACTTTTCAGATATACTTGGAGATGTCTTCTTTCCTCCTCATCAAGATGGGCATGCAGCAATTATCGAAAGCTTTGCCGTCTTTGGAGGAGCATTTTTTATGCGGCCGCGTGAGTTCTCGTTTATTATTACCTCATTTATGAATTGAAATGTTACTGTTAACTAAACTCTTTTCAATCTCATGTCAGTTGGAGGAGTGATGATGGGTTTTATTGGGGACAAATACGGAAGCAGAAAGGCGTTGACGATTTCTATATTCTTGATGGCCTTTCCAACATTTGCGATGGGTGTGAGTTATGTATATTTGCTTGCATATCTTGTGTATCATATTTCCCGTATCTTATATAATTGTTATAATATGAAGTGTCTCCCTGGATATTCAGCTGTAGGAGATGCAGCAATTATATTGCTTACATTGGTACGATTATTGCAGGGTTTGTCGGTCGGCGGACAAATAATGAGTAGTTTAATATTCACGCTGGAAAGACATCCAAAACAAAAATGGGGATTGTATGGCAGCTATGTCATGGCAGCTGCCAATTTAGGTACATTATTGGGTGGTGTTGTGGCGACTATACTTCGAAGGTCTTTAACTGATGAACAATTGTATGCATGGGGCTGGAGGATACCCTTCCTTTCTGGTATTTTAGTTTCTATTTCTGGCTTTTACCTAAAGAACCATGGAGGTGATGATGAAGGACATCATGGTCATGGTCATGGATCTCCATCACAAGCAAATTCAGACACGCCAAATCCAATAAAACTTGCATTCTCACGATCAAATATTAGATCTCTTCTTGCGGCTAGTATGGTGCCGTTGCTTTGGTCGAGCGGCTTCTACCTAACTTTTGTTTGGATGGCCGTGTACATGGCAGATCTTATTGAGACCCCGGTACCTAATTCTTTTGCTGTCAATAGTGCATCACTGGCGTTTAGTGTTTGCCTTTTCTTCCCAGTTGCCGGTTGGATGTCAGACAAGGTTGGACGAAAGAAAGTAATGTCTGTTGGGGGATTGGTAATGGCTGTGGGGAGCCCTATTATGCTTAAGATGATCGGCACAGGTAATGCAACGACTGCCTTCTGTGCCCAAATGATCCTAGGTATATCATTATCGCTTTGGGGCGCACCGATGATGGCTTGGTTAGCAGAATCATTCGAACCGGCCGCGCGACTGACATCAGTATCAATAGGGTATAATATAGCACAGGCATGTGGAGGTGGACTAGCACCTGCGATTGCAACAGAGCTTGTTGACAGAGTTGGTGTCGAATCGCCGGGATATTATATTACTATTATTGCTTCAATAGCGCTTATCGGCCTGCTATGCATAGCTCCTCGGTCGCCAGTTCATTTCAGTGTGCTCTCTTCGAAAGAGGAAGAAGAAAGCCAGACTAACTCACGAGATACTAGAGGAGATAGAGAGTTGATATGATCACTTTAAATATAAACTCTTATATCACCTTAAATCATACTCATGGGTATCCTTTATCATTACGATACCAATATACAGAATGATATGTCCCTGTATCAACCTGCTGTAGATAGAGGCATATGAGAGGTACATCCTATACTTTCAATACACGCTCTGGCAGAGAGCTATAGTGAAGGATATTTTGCTTGGAATTATATAAAACGGGCATCTATGTACACATAGGGGGGTCGATCATACTACAACACAATTATTCTAGTCTATTTTTCTTCGTCTGAGTCCTGGCCAGGAATTAGCCCTTCTGCACCACAAATGCTAAATCTGGATTCATTGGCAACAAATGCTAAATCATCCTCCGGGAAGGAATTACTGCTTCCTCAATACAGGCCTCCAGCAATTGAAGTATACTCCATACCTTGCGGATTATTTGACATCTGGACAGTACAGGCATAACCTACGGTCGGACATTCGATTAGAAGAGAGTTTGGCAGTGGCATTGTCTTCCTTTTTTCAACTGTCAGCATTAGCATCTCCAGGTGAAGTCATTTCTCCTGAGGTTGTTCACACTATCCTTGGAAAGGTTGACTCCAGGTTTAACAACTACCAACAACACGATGCTGCTGAAGCTATGGCAACTATTTTAGATCGGTTGACATATGAAACCTCAAGTGTAAAAACTAAGATCGAACATCCTGAGAGACTGGAAGGGGAGAGTGTGTTGGATCACGCACGTCGTTACCATGAAGAGTACAAGTCGAAGGAAAACAACAGTCCATTGGTTGACACGTTGCACTGTGTTCAAGTTAGTAAGGTTACTTGCGACTGTTCAAAGTGTGGACATTATGAACGTCAGACGTGTGATCCTTTACCCCAATTCGCTCTTGAAATACCCACTAATGAGGATGGACGGCCTGTTGCAAGTTGTTCAGTGAAGGACTTGATGGATGAGCATACAAAGCCCCAAGAAGTTCCAGATTTTAAATGCCCAACTTGTGAAAGGAGATTAGTGGCAACCAGACAGCTGACTATTCTAGGTTGTCCACCGATACTCATGATTACTCCTAGGAAATATCAAGAAATCAGGAATGGGGAAGGCAAGTTTATTGAACTCAAGAAGATCGATGTTTCAGTTGATGTTTCTTTGGATGTAAATGATTTTTCTGAATGTATGACGCCATTGGATAACGATGTTGAAGCCCACTATGAACTATGTTCATCAGCTAATCAATGTCAGGGTGGTTCTTTAGGCGGTGGTCATTATGTATCAACTGTCAGAGACTTCAAGTCAGATACATTCCATTGTTTCAACGACAGCCGTCATGCAGTTGTTTCTTCTGATAACAAGTCCAGCATCATCAACAGTACAAACTACAACTTGCTCTTCGTTAGAAGAGATGTTGTAGAGCAACTCAGGCATTCAGGTGCTCAGTTACCACAAGATGAGCAAAATGATAAGCCGATTGCTTCCGATAGAAACGGTAGTAGAGTAGAAGATACGAATGGTGGTAGTGATTCTGACGTGCACATGGATGCAGATGTTGGTAGTGTGCCGAATGAAGCTGCTAAGAAGATCGAATGTAAGTGAGGCTTGACATATCTGTTCTACCCTTGAAAATACAATCTCATCTCTTCTGTCGTTCATGTTGATATACAGTCCAAGATTTAGTGAAGCAAGCTGAAGATGCCCATCTAATAGAGTCGTACAGCGAAGCCGCTGACTTATGCACATTAGCCTTGGGTATTTATTCAGATAACGTGGAGGCTCTGATACTTCGTGTTCGCGCTAACTTGAGGTTGAAGGGTAAGATCTTGTTCAGTACCATATGTCTTTCAAAGTTATTCATTTACATTCTCACCAAACACCACTTGTTCTTCTTTTCATAGAATGGCAAAGTGTCATATCTGATACAATGATAATATTAAGTATAGACAGTACCAATGTCAAAATGGTATACAGTCGGGGTAATGCTAGGATGAAATTGGGAAAATATAAAGAGGCATTGGACGATTTTAATGTTGCACTTACATTGTCACCTTCAGCGCCCGAGATAGCCATGTTGAAGAGGAATATTGCTGTGTGTACCAAACATCTTCCTGTTTCTATAGATGTATCAGATGATTTGGATGTGTATGAGACAATAGAAGAGGACGATTCACCAACTCCAACAGATGATATGATTGTGTGTATGATTGCCTTGGAAGAGGAGGATTACGACGAGGTCATCCGGGTAGCTACGAATATCATCTCGGCGGATTCTACTTCTTACAAGTGGAATCATATCCGTGGATTGGCTCATCAAGCGCTGGGCAATTACAAGGATGCTTTTAACGATTATATGGAAGCTGACTCTCTTGATCCAACAGATGAGATTAGGAGAGTATTGAATGCTAGAGGTAAAGAATGTTTGGAGAAGCTCAAGGATTACAATCTTTTCAAACTGATTAGTGACTCGTCAGTTCCTCCAGAGTCTTTGAAGGATTTTTCGAAGAATGATATCCTTAAAGCAAGAAGATTTTTCGAGCAAGATAACCTTGAGAACTTGTCGAAAACGACACTAGGCAACATGAGCCGCTTCATTCCAGTTACCACCAGGTCAGCAAGTACCAATTATACACGATGCGGGGTGGTAGGATCTTTCCCAGTCATAGGTCAACATGCCGAGGAACATGGCCCGTTATATAGCCGAGGAAGGAATGTGATACCACAGGGACCTACTCCTTTGGAGTTCTTCAGAGCTATGCGAGTATTATTGATGCAGCAACATGGCGTCTCTTCCGAATTGGCCAACATTATCGCCATGCATTCATTTGTATGGGTTGATTTCGTTCCATTCACTCTTGATAAGAAAGCTTCTACGAAGGGTGTCGATCATGAAAACTACGAGACTCTAAAGAAGAGTTGCGAAGGAGCTATTATCAAATATATCAGTGATGTTGTAGCACAGTTACATCTTACACACATCATGGTTATCGGTAGACATGCAAAGGAGTTTGTTGAAAAACATCGTGATAAGTTATTCTCTTCGGAAGTCAAAGTCTACTATTGTCTTCATCCATCAAAGATGAGTATGGGTGCATCAAACCATGAAGTATTTGATGCTCTCACTACTATGAATGAAATGATATACGATTTACGTGGAGAAGAGTGCAAACCAATCAACATCGAGCTCATGGAAAACAACTTTCAGACTTACATCAGGGATCCAAATGTGTATGTGGCACTATATGATGGAGTTGATATCTTCTATTCACCAGGTGGTCGTGATGAAATGGAGAATATGATCCGTGAGAAGGGTGGTACGTTTAGAATGGACAACTTTCCAACCCAAGCGGACTTTAAAAGTGGCAAAGTCAAAGAAGTTGCAGGATTGACACTAAAGATGTATGCACATGATAGTGATGAGGCTGTCAAGCTCAGAGATATGAAACCCGGACCACAGACGGGCACAGACGAGTTTAAGGAGTGGGAGAAACAGGTAAAAAGGCCTGAGCTTTTTGTACACTCGGTTGATCTTGATACCCTCAAGGTTGTTAGTATTATTGGGGAGCCTGCATCCACTATTATTGGCATCAACAAATGTGGTAATATCAACATTACCAACAGAATCGTCGGGGAACTAAATAAAGATTTGAAGAAGATTGATTTGAACTTTGGAAGGGGGAATAAGCCGGCTTGGTCTAATTGGAAGAAAGCAAAGAAATCTATTGAGAAGGGGTTATCACTGTTGATCTGGCTCAGAATTGAAGAGCAGGTACCTGGCGCTAATGTGGTTAGTCACCCCTCTGGAGACAGTTATCATCTACCATTCATACTATCAGGAGTACAACTTGATCCAGGGACACCAGCGACTGTCAAATGCAAAGAGGTTGGTGTCCTTGCTCTCGATGAAGACGATTTCAAGACTGAGGTTGCCAAATTGAAAGTACTACCAAAGAACAAGAGGCTGCAGTACAAGACCACCGCCAACAGTAAGTCCACGTTCTCTGTTCTCTTTTTAGTCTCAAAATATAGCTCACACTTATATATATTATCATCACTTGAACTTAGAATGTTGCAAAATTAAGGGATGCAAAAGTAAGCAACAAGGCAAAAAAGATCATTTGTGTTCAAGTCATCACACACAGTTTAAAAAGGCCGGCAGAGATACAACAGAGGGTGATAGTTGAAACAAGAGTCAGAGGATGATAGTTGAAACGATGCGGTTGCTTAACCGTGTAAGATAGAGCATTTAGGATTAATCATGTTGATTATATATTCAGTAGAACAATTGTCAGTCAATCAAAAAGATATCTATGTATATAATTATTCCACTGTATCTATTGCAAGTTCATACACCGCTTAATCAATCTCCAGGTCCGCCATGGATCTTCCTCAGAAGGAGCACCTCCCATAGCACCAAGTTCTCTTCCTGTCCCCCTTAGGCAAGGAAGAATTCTGGCTAGTTTGAAGGACTGTTCTCGAAAATAATTCTCTACGAGCTGCTTCACTGAATGTCCACATATCTTCTTCATCTACTGCAAATGTATTTCCAGCGAAACTGAGAGTACTGATGACACTACTGCGCATATTCTCTTTCATATCGAGACCACTATTCCTCCTGCGTTGCTCATGATCCATCCGAATTGGTATCATAGGTGGCTCTTGTTGTTTAAAGGATCCTCCAGATTCATTGGCCAGTGATGCTGACAATACTGATTGAACAACTAGAGAGCGGAGTTCCGCGGGATTACAGACATTTCGATAGGGCACTTCCTCCGTTAAACCTATCACATGATGTGTAGCCGACCGTACTGGAAAGGGCATTGTCTTGAAGTATGTCTTTAGTGTCTCTCCAGGCAAAGCTGCCAATAGAGCAATAGGCGAGTAGAGATTGACTGCCTCGACGAGATTCCATACCTCTTCCTCTGATTTTGCTAGAGTACCAGCACAAAAGTTCTCTGCATACCAATTCTTATCACACCTCTCTGGCAAGTTTCCTCTCGCTGTTGACCCAGCTGGTGCACAGGAACACCTCCATAGATTTAATAGTGAATTGCGTTCGGAATCATAAATTCTCTTTCCTACTTCCCCACCATGACTTCCCAATACATCAAAGAAGTGCCTTGGTATACAGCACTCTTTTGCTACGTGCCGAGAGAGAATAACCATCGGCACCGAAAGCGCCTGTGCTCGTTTATAGAATCGTTGTGCAGACTGCATGTCTAATCTATGATTCTGAGCTGCAGGATCTGGGACCAGTATCTTCTCGTCAGTAAGGTTGACTTCATTACTCTCCTCCTGATCAGTTGGCAAGGCAGCCCAGCCATATCTTGCAGGCCATATCAACGCGCCGCCAGTATGCACCACGCGCACTGTCTTGTTTCTAAACAACTCGGGATGACTCTCTGCAAATGGCCAAACACTCGTAAACGTGGCTGTTAGAACAAGTGTGACACCAATGGGAGGCGATGATTCGTACAATTCACAAAATGCTTCAGTTGACTTCATCTTGTGCTCATCCATATCTTTTCCAGAGACTACAACAAACTTGACATGAGCCAGTCCGATAGAAGATAGTGTATCTCGTATCGTCTCTGCAAGTGCGGCTAGAGTAGATGGCGAGTTATCTACTGGTGTAGCTGTGGTTTTTGCTGTGGATTCATCGTCATCATCATCTGAGCTAGGAGTGTATTCCAAGTCAACTGAGCTCACACCATGTGGAGGTCGTCTAGCTTGTTTCGAGTCGGAAGGATAGATTGACACAATAACACCCAATACACTCGCTAGACGCATATCCCAAAGACTTCGTAACATTAGACACGTCAACAATGTATCAGCAAGGTTATCCCAACGTAGTTGCAAATGTAGAATAATGTGGGGTTGGGTATGGTGGTTGCATAAGATACCTTCTCGATACCCCGTTTTAAGAAGATTGACAAGCAGATTTGGATCCTTGAGGTTGTGTTCTTTATCACTGATACCAATCAGATTTCTCGTTCCTCTATCAAACGCCTCAGGAATGTTAGAACCAGGTGCTTCGAAAGGTGTCTCAACTAGCTTGTTATCTTGCTTTGCACGATCAATGGCACGTTGAATGCTGATCTCTCTCGGTTCCGGACATGAACTGCGTCTAGAAGACTTCCAGTGTTTGTTGCTGGATGACTTGGTCTCGTTATCAATCATGGATGATCTGCGTCTATCTACACCAGCCGTTACTGTCTCATCGCCCTCTCTTGTCACTTCCGAGCTATCAAGTCTTTTGGTTTGCTCTCCCTCTTGACCAAAATCTATAGAGATGATACCACTATCTCGTCTCTTCTTTCTTTTAGCTTGCAATGGGGGTAAGACTGACGGATCAAAATAAGCTTCTCTCACAGCTGGTATCGCTGCCAACAATGCAATTGTATCATATTGCATAAAACCCGTTACTAGATCCCACGCAGTATCTGAA
>Ga0214478_101228_pt1 | contig 13360 bp, 8 predicted proteins | sample M1_20Mar14CPVII9_2_FD_178001 | JGI IMG/M metagenome (GOLD analysis project Ga0214478, IMG submission 178001) | Marine eukaryotic communities from Monterey Bay, California, United States - M1_20Mar14CPVII9sort6BwellD7 | ecosystem: Environmental > Aquatic > Marine > Unclassified | place: USA...
AAAAAATCAGGATCTGAGGCATGAAACCCACCAACACATGGCTGTAAAAGAGTGATGGATGGACTTAGAAATATGCTGACAGTGTTCATCACCTTGTAATACATGTATACAATGCCAAACAACCACTTTTGTAGAACCTACATGATACCATGCCCCCACTTGAAGGCCAAACACCGCCTGAGAGCCAGCAGAAAATCACAAAAAATCAGGATCTGAGGCATGAAACCCACCAACACATGGCTGTAAAAGAGTGATGGATGGACTTAGAAATATGCTGACAGTGTTCATCACCTTGTAATACATGCATACAATGCCAAACAACCACTATTGTAGAACCTACATGATACCATGCCCCCACTTGAAGGCCAAACACCGCCTGAGAGCCGGCGGCCGGCAGAAAATCACAAAAAATCAGGATCTGAGGCATGAAACCTGCCAACAAGGGGTGGTAAAAGTGGGATGGAGGGACTTAGAATCATGCTGGCAATGTTACTGTCCTTGTTATATACCTAACCAATGCCAAACATCTACTATTCAACATTCTACATGCTGTCATACCCCCCCTTGATGGCCAAACGCCACCTGATAGTCGGCAGAAAATCACAAAAAAGAATCAGAATCTGAGGCATGAAACCTGCCAACAAGGGGTGGTAAAAGAGTGATGGATGGACTTAGAAATATGCTGACAGTGTTCATCACCTTGTAATACATGTATACAATGCCATTCATCTACTATTGTAGATAGTACTAGGTTAAAACCAGTAGAAATGATCTTACAAATGAGGAAAATACCAACCTACATTGATCAATTACACTACACCACTTGTTGTTTACATAATTGAGCAGTCTCCACCACTGCTAGACCTTTCTGCCTTTGCCCATGCCTTAACTGCACTCTTTTTCTCCCACTCATCATCCTGGTTGTAGTCTTTTCCATACATGTAGCATTCACCATCACTAGTCAAAAAAGCAGCAGGAGATTTATCTTCAGCTGGTACCCACACAAAATGAGCATCTCGACTAACAGGCAATGAATAAAGTGCTCGTTGAGCACGAAGGTCCCACATCTGTGCCCTTCCATCCTCTAATTTGTTGCATAGAAACATATTACCATTGACAGGTATCGGTGTTGAATGGAGACACTCCTGATGAATTGTCATTTCAGCTTTTGCAGTGCGGAGATCAAATATCTTAACACATGTCTTATCACTTGCAACAAAAACATTCTCCTCTCCCATTGCATCAAATGTTGGTCGGTGTACAATCTGAACACCATCATCACTACCGAAACCTATCAATCTTGAGATTTCTCGGAGCTCTGTATTGTATATTGGAATTTGGCTATAATCTACAAGAGCCAGCCTATAATCAGATAGATATCCAACAAAAGTTGGATTTTCAATACCAACCAATCTCATCGAGTCAGGCTTTTTGCCTCGAGTAACTTCAGCACTCCCCGAATCATCCATCCAAGTGTTATCGCTTAAGTTAAGGACATCTTCTGCAGGCCACTGCTCAATATCATCTTCAACATTACACATATCCACCATTCGGATAGTTCCATCATGCCGATTTGTATCATTTAGTTTCCATTCTTGGAGGACGCAATTGTCCAGGTACCCAAGCCGTTCAGATCCAAAGGCCAATATAGAACCACCAATTAAAGAATTTTTGTCAGCAACTCTAGGTTGAATCGCTTTCAGTTGGCGTTCATCTGCCATCTGAAATATATAACTTGTATAGAAAGTAGTATCTCGATTACCCCGATCAACCGAGAACCCTTTTATACGTTCATCTGCCTTTACCCACACAGTGTCATTTGTTGCGTCTGCATGAAAATTAGACGGCGTACTCCAAAACTCATTTGCGAGTTCATGCGACTTAATTTGTCGATCACCATCAGAATTTACAAAACTGTAGATGTGCCCAAAGAATTCTCTACTCTTGTAACCTGCCCCAATATGCGTGAACCCAATATGTCCATCATGGGACCAACCCAGAGCAGAGTATACACTATCACCTACTTCACCAAAAGACTCGTCTTCGACATACTCATGCTTTGATCGACAGATACTCACATCTTGTGGGGTTAGGGCTACATTATCTCCTTTAGGCAATACCGCCTCCTTTGACATATCTTGATGGAATCTCGCCCGAGGGTGTGAGTAAGCTGATCCTGCTGGTGGCTTCTTTAATATCTCCTTTGCATATTCTTCAATGTGATGCAATATAACTCCAAGTTGGATACCATAGTAAATATCACCCTTCCTGGGAATTTGTCTATCTCTGTCATTATACACATTGTCGTCATAATTGTCTGGATCTTTCCTAAACTCCTCTTCTTCATAATCTATATTCTGCCTTTCTGTGTCTTGAAGTGCTCGTACTACGCCGGCAAAGAAGATAATATCCTTTGTAATATCACGATCATCATCAGTGGCTTTCTGTTCTAGTATGGCTGCAAAATTATTGATAAACTCATCTTCAGACGTATTATCAGGCCTTGAGAAGGCATCCCGACAATCCTCAAAACTATAACTACAACTCATTATATGGAAGGCCATTTGTGGCAAGAACTTCCCTGTATCAGCCGCAACCTTTCGCAACTCATCTACATTCATAAGGCGTTTACCACCTGATCCATCATCAACAGTAAACTGCTCTTCTCTAAGATAAACCATCATTTTCTTGGAATAGGCCATGAAAAATTTAAAGTCCTTGACCATAGTAGATGGTTGATCAGGTTCTTTGGTAGGATTGAGGATTGATGTACACCCATCAATATTATGTTTCCTCTCTTCCGGTAATGCTTTAATACGAACTGATAACGCTTTTTGCAGTGCTTTCATACCCAATTGATCAATTACTAAATTATCTTTTTGGTGATATAATGTTTTGTATATCTCTTGCATAATGTTTATAAGATATGTGCATGAATCAATAATGATATTTTCAGGCTCTGGTTTACTTGCAATATCATTATCGATTAAGGATACAAGAGATTGAACTTGTAAAGATGATACCATATCGTCACTACTTGGTTTTCCTTTTACAAGAATAATCTGCTCAAGAGGTATGGATCTACTTCGTAGGATATCAATGAGATATTCCTCACCACTCTTCTTTGGTTGCGCCGCTACTTCCATTATTGTATTTACAGTTAATAGACATGCAATACAATATTGCTGTTCAGAAGATATAGCCAACATATATTATTATTGGTATCAATCCATTGGTGGATGGCATTGGTGGGGAGCAGATGGAATCGGGGGTATCGTACATAGAAGCGAAAAGATATTTGGTATCCTCTGACCTCTTCTTCAGCTAGGAGAGAAGGAGCAAGGCTTTGTGTAGAACTATAGGCAGATTATGTGCTTATACTTATACTGATGGTGGTAAGCATTCTTCGTACTTTGTTCAATATGTTCTACTATAGTTTTAAGATGTCACCTCTCTCGCTATTGTAACACTCCTCCAACTCCATCAGAAAGGCAACAAAGGACAGTTCGAAGCATCTTCTATCCTTTATACTTTCATATCGTCTTTCATATCATCTTCATTATCAGAATCATCATCATGTTCTATTGTTACGACATTAGGTATAAGTTTCAGATCCTTCAATGCAGGGATGTGTTGTATCATGAGCTCAATGTTTTGAGAGTTGACTTTCATAGTTTGTGTCTGTATCACATCCTTCTTCTTTAATCTTTGCATTTCATTCTGTAGTCGACGAATAATGATCTCTGACAGGTCACCATCATCGTCTTCTTCAAGTGACATGCCTTTCACCCAGCCAGCATTGATAACCTCTAATATATCGTATAGCAACTCATCAATATCCATGATGAATAGAATGATTACCGAGTTGGCAATAATTTCTGTATTACCTATAAACAAGAAGTAGAGTAGAATAGAAGTGAGATATGTATATACATAGCGTAATCAACTACACACGGGACAGTTCATCAGTACTTACTCGTTGCAATGGCTGCATTGTAGATTGTCGACACATACAAGGTGAATGATGTGACAGTGGCCATGAGGGTACCACCGACAAAGTATCTTGCTCTCGTATTCGTTTCGTGTCTTTCCTTGGCACTTAGTACAATCATTTTGATACCATTGATCAAGTCTTTCAACAAGTGTGTTGCCATAAGTACACCAAAGACTGTCCATCCTCTCCAGGTTAGATCTGAGGTATCTCGGCATTCATCTTGATCTCTACTACACTTCCAAGAGTAGATCAAGTCAACATTGTCATCGGCCAAATCTACTTCGGCACCCTCTACAAACACGAACAGCATACCAACTTGTGTAGCCAATGTCAAGAGAACAATGATCCAACCAGTTATACTTGTTCCCAAGAAGAATTGATACACAGATCCATCGCCTAGTGTACTTAAAGCGTACTTCTTGTCCCTATTTGTAACTGAAGGTCGACGAAGTGAACCTCTCGGTAACTCACGATTTTTATATTTGTCATAGGCATATACTGATAATGCCAACACACACGAGGTAGCAATCAGTATTGCAAGGAATACCCATGAGAATTGTACGTATGTTGTAAAGCCTGCTTTCTGAACTGCACTATCTTTTTGTGGATAACAGTCTTCTTGGGCATTGCCTGAGAGACATAGCGAGGATAAAGAAGGTTGGGAGTGTAAGGTTGTCAACCTTGTCAGAGATGAATATACCAGAGTAACAAAGACAACACCACAGTTGGTCATGGATACTACTTACAACACATTGTACATTCTGTACAGACAAGACTTTCCTTAAAGTTTGATGGATTACCACAGTCTGAGATATACGAAGAGTTTCCAAGAAATGTCAAGCTATTTCCAAATTCTGGAATAGCACCCGATATTCTATTGCCTTGAATCTGAATAAGTTTCAGCTCTTTTAGATTTGACCACTCAGCAGGAGCAGTTCCAACAAATGAGTTATAGTTGAGGCGTAGTCGATTAAGGTTTGAAAGCATACCAATCTCTGACGGGATTGTTCCCTTAAGATAAAGTCAAAGACTTGTCAGTTTAAGTATGAAAAATGGTATATTGTTAAAGTGAAACATGCAGAGCACACAGGCCTTACCTTAAGGTCATTATCGCTCAAGTCGAGTACCTCAAGCAAAGTCAGATTAGCAATGCTTTTGCTTAGAGTACCTGACAACCCATTAGTTGGCAGCGTTATGTTGATAGTGTTGGTACCCTTGTTGCACATGATACCATACCAATAGCAATGGTTCATGTACGAATCAGTCCAGTTGGTACTTTCAGTCCACTCACCACCCTTGGAAGAGTCGTAAAATTCCTTCAAAGCATTCCTTTCTATTGGACACTTGCTTGTATCATTCTTAAGGTCAAAGAAGTTGGGATGGAAGCAGAGCTCCAATGGGGCAGGATTCATCCTTTGTGTTATTGAACAAATGGGAAGCTATTAGAATGGACATACGCGTACGTAGTCAAAGTACACAAACAGCTTATTTTGATACTTACATGTCCGAGTTGCCACTCAAATGAATCGAAGCGGTTAGGAGATTATCTAGCTCTGATGGGATTTGGCCTGTCAACTCGTTGTTTGATAGGTCAAACATCTCAACATCAGCTAAGTACCAGAGACGAAAGATATGAGCTTTGCCTTTCACCGGCAATACAACAAGACAAAATGCATATATGATATGAGCACAAACTCACCTAAATTTCCCAACTCTTTGGGAATCGTTTGACTTAACTTGTTGTTCGATAGATTCAATACTCTGAGCTGTCCCATGTTGCCCAGGACTGGAGGGATGATGTTTGATAGTTGATTACCAGCAAAGTTTAGAGTCGAGAGGAACGGAAGATTGGCTAAACTTTCAGGTATGTTGCCAACCAATCCCTCGCCAATCCGATTTGACAAATCCAATACTTGAAGATTTGGATAGACGCTAGAAAAGTCTGGCAACTCCCCAGACAGCGCATTCATACTCAAGTCAAATTGTCTCAGATTAGTAGCCTCTTCTAAAGACTTTGGCAACGGACCGTGAATGAGATTGTTCCATAGAATCAGCTCCTCAACGTTGGGAGGAACATTCTTCATGAGATCACTGGTGCTTGTATTGATTGAGTTGTGACTCACATCACAAACGGTTAGTGTCTGTTGTGATCGCTTAAACTCCTTGAAGCCGTTGATGGATGTAAAGTTGTTGTTACTAAAGTTGGCATATTGCAAAGCAGGTGCAAAGAGTACATCAACTTCTCCATTTAGTTTGTTTTGGGATAGATCAACACGGGCAAGATCTCGGAGGTTGAAGAATAGTGATGCGTCAGTTTTGCCGAATTCATTAGTTCCAGCCATCATTCCAATTAAATCGTTATTGCCAAGATCCAGTCTCTGGAGATTGTAGAAGCTTGATAATGAGTTGGATGGAAACTTTCCTGTGATGTTGTTGTTTGGCAAATTGATTTCAATCACATAGTCTTCCTCATCACATGTAATACCATACCAATTACACTGATCTTGTTCAGTTGTCCAGCCAGTATTGTTATACCAATAATCACCTCCTGTTTCATTGTAAATATTTTGTAGAGATTGTAGTTCAACTCCATTATCAGGTGCAATGTTACTTGCCGCGGCACAAGTTACTCCTGCATAATCGGATTCGTCTTCATAACCCAATGCCTCTACCGCATGAGTGAAAAAATCACAGAAGCAATGATAACTACCTATACAGCAAGAATTACCACCGGCAAGAGCACAAGCATCAACATTTCCTACTGCATTGGGAAAATCAGTGCACAGTGGCTCCCAAAAGTCACAATTGCATAACCCCCCATCATTGTTGTCTTCTCCACAGCAAGCACTTTGGGCACCGCCGCCATTAAGCGTACCACAGTAATCCCCTGCCATTGCTGATACTTGTTCGTTATCACTTTCCAAGGCTAAACGGCAGGCCTTGGTTTGGTATTCACACTTGCACTGCTGATCATCTTCTTGACAGCAATACTTAGCAAAGTCATTACACTTTTCGCTGTCGCTGTCATCACAGCTAGGCTTGATCAAGCATTCACAACTAGCTTCTTGCATTGTCAAGCTTGAATCATTCGACTTGATTGCACAGCAATCATAATCATTTTTCAGAGCTTGGTGCTCTGATGTGATACCATTAGCTGCTGGTTTACATCTCTTACTACCAAACTTACAGTCCCATACTTCATATGCACATGCACAATCAGGTTTGATTTCAGATCGTGTCAATGTCTGGTAATCGCCCGATACGTACCAAGAATCATCAACACATTGGTGGTAAGCACAAGCAGCTTGCAACTCCTTACTCATGCTACTGACAAATACCGAGGGGCAACTTGATTTTGGTGGAAAGCAATAGGGTACATCACAATCTTCTCTGGACCCATCTGCAGTGTAACACCACACACGATCATCTCTATGTCCATCAGGCTTTCGACAATAGTTGTTGTCTTCCAAACCAGCATCAGGATAGTCTTCTGGCTTCCAACTAGTTTCATCCCATCTAATACATTCCTTTCCAGTTATTGTCGTATTAATTGTCCCACGATAGTCAGCTTGACCTACACTGCCACATCCGCATGTATTTGGATTGCTACCCTCACATTGAGGCCCTTGAGTAGGAGACAGGGAAGTGGTTGGCTTTGGGGATATTGTTGGTTGCATCGATGGTGATAACGATGGGTGAGTGCTGGGGGAAGAAGATATTGTTGGACGAGCAGATGATGATGGGGAAGTGGTTGGCCATGGTGATGTTGTTGGATTAGAAGATGTTGTTGGTGATATTGTTGGTGGCTGAGTAGCTGTTGGTGAGTACGTTGGCCATTCTGTGCCATCCTCTGTTGGCAGGAGACTAGTAGCATCATCGTCTTCAGGAAGAGAGGCCACAGCAGGAGGATGTGCACCCAACGACAATGGTGAATGAGTTCTAAGGGAAGTTGGAGGGTTGGCGGTCGGATCATTATCTTCTGTCTCAACGACCGAGTCTGTTTCAAATAGGTTTGATTCTTCACCATCAGTGTCCAAAGCAGATGGCATCATGGAGGGAAAGTGGACGGGCATTCCCAAAGTTTGAATAGTTGGTTGTGCCGAGGCAGATAATGGGAGAAACATATCCCCCACACAAGTTCCAATAATCTTCCAACCACACGGATATTCAGCACATTCATATACCTTCTCTTCAATCGTAACTTTTGATCCAATATCGTAAGATTCTATATTGTTTGCAACGTATTGCTCTGGACAATCTTCTAGAGCTCTAACACCTTTGATGAAACTTAAACTGCTACCGATATTGAACCAACCACCACTATTTGACACAGCATTAACACTCTCCTCCTTGCTCGGGATACTACTACTGAAACTATTCATTTCCTGCTTGAATAAATATGATGCTGCAATGAATGCTACTAGCATATATAGTCTCTTCCCTCTCCTCATTAATAATAGTGTCGGGATTGCATTAATCAATGTTACAAAGATTTTTAATATGCCATATCCGGTGGGGATTAAAGTAGTAGAAGAAGCAGGAGATTCAGATTTGTTCTTCTTCTGACAACGTTTCCCCTTGGCTTGTCGCTTCCTTCGTTTGTTCTTCTTGCCCTTCTTTAATACTTGAGTGGGATGAGGTGTAATTAACAACTCTTCCTGCTGCTTATCATTAACAATATTAGCATGTAACTCCTCCTCTTCCTCCACGACAACATCCCCCGCGGTATCTTCATCCTCTAATAACTCTTCTACATCATCTGTACTTTTGCCATCCTTACCAATATCTGTTTGAATACCACCCACAACTTCATCTAATACCTTGTTTTGATTAGATGTAGTAACCTCTGTCCCATCCTTGGCCTCCTTATCATTTGCCGGACTAACTATCTCTTTTTCTACTTTTGACATACAAGGAGATGATATTACCTCCTTATCTTTACTCCCTTTACTATCCATAGAGACATCAACATTATCAATATTAACACAATTGATTGTATTCTTCTTTTCCAACACATCAAATCTTTCTCTCATTTCATCTCTTAGCATTTTAATCTCATTGGTTAATACACGTACATAGTTATTGTTGTTAGTATGTTCCATTGCAGCGGCCGTTAGTAGCAACTCACGATTTGCAATCGATGCAGCTAGATCATCTTGGGCATCTTTTATATCATCATCTTCTTCCATATTATCGTGGCGATTGATACTGCCCATCATTGTTGATGTGCCTCTCAAATTTAGTAACTTACTAAGTTTTATTGCCACCATATCAATATGTATTATATACTAACTAATAACCGGCTAGCTAATAATTAATATATCATTCTTCTGGAATGAGGAGGCTCATGAGTTTTGAAATATTGTTCTCAGCGTTCACTCACACATAATATTATTTCATTTTGATGATACGACAATTAACACTACCTAACACTACTATACACAACACAAAAAAGTACGATTATTAGATTGATTGGTTGAATATTGGGATTCACATTGTTAGATCTCTATTAGCAGTGAAATAGTGAATCACCCATATATATCATTCTAAGTAACTACATGATTAGTATGCTGTAAAGAAGGTAAGATAACTGCACGCAAAGCAATGAACACTCTATCGAGGCGTAGGAGAGAGATGAGAGAGGTATCCTTTTATTTAATCCTCCCTATGTGATACTCACGTGAGGAGAGTCAATCGACGATGATCAAACAATGGCAAGGGGTACGGTACTGATTGAGGAGATATTGGATCAATCTAATATCTCCTCAATCAATCAAGTATGTAGTAGTGGAGATACTGCGGCCGTAATGAGATCATTAGATATTTTCATTTTGTGTTTCCTTATTGCAATGAATAAAAATGTATATCTAAATTCATATATCTCCTCTTTTGCTAGCATCAAAATCGAGGTTATTTCATAATGTCTATCATCATTGTAACAGCATCAAAGCCTCGAGCTGATACTAAACTTGGGTTCAACTTTAAAACAACCGACGACGCCACCATTATCACAAAGATTGATGAAAAGAGTATCTTTGCAAATACCAAGTTGCAAGTGGGGCAGAAAATCTTAACCATCAATCAAATGGTTGTACATCAAAGTATGTCGGCTGTGTTGGCATCACTGGGTAGTGGAGAAGTTACGGTTGTGGTTGAGAATCCACCCACCGATGATAATAAAGCAATCTTCCAATTTATCCAGAGTAATAAAGAAGGACCTAAAGTATCATCATGGTCTGGGGGTAATAAAAAGCCTTCAAAGAAGGCAGACTATTATGGTATGATGTTAAACAATACATGTCCATCGGCTCTGAAAGAGGCCAAACTTCCGCTTGATAAGTGGTTGATTATTCATGCATTGATTGTTGGAAAACTAATGCCAATATCAGTCAAATGTGTAAAGTCGGTCCATGATATAGTGCCAAAGATTTGTCAACCTACGGCAATGAGAGATGAATCATATTACTCAAATCTGACAACAAATAAAATGGTTAATGTATGCATTCTACAAAGTAATGCCAATCTTGTAGCAATTTCTGTGAAGGATCAGATTAATTCAATTACTACAAAGTTTGGTGTCATGGCCGTGTTAGAATCGGAATGCATTCCAAGAGCTGGAATAATGAATAAAGATGTGAATGTACCAATTGGATTTAGCTTTCACCCCATTAGTGCTACTAGTGCAGTTCCTATTGCGGTGGCATTGCCAAATGCGCCCCCATTAGGTCTTTAAGTATCTTTTGTGTAAACGTCAGTGTGTGGTTGGGTGAAGGGAAAGTTATTGCACAGCTGAGATTAATCCCAAATTGACTGTATTAAATATTTAGTTGTAGCAAGTAAACATTATGCCTTGCTTCTATCTTTGATATCGTCTCTATTACTATTTGATGGATACGGTCACATCTTGAATCGAGATATTAACTGTACTTATGCCTCTGCATAACTTCCTTAACAGACTCGAGTTCCAAACCTGGGAGTGGTGAATGCTATGATAATTGTTGACACTCATCATGCATTGTCAGTTTACAGACCCATAAACATAGGGAACAGGAACCAATCAATAATAGACCACGCTTTGCAATCAACCAAGTCATCTAAAGTATCACTAAATCGTTGAAACACTTTGTTCCAATCATCATCCATATTTGCATATGTGTCTAATGCTTTCTTATATGTTTGTAGTTGCACTATTGAATCTTGAGCTAATCCTTTTGCTGATAGCCCCTCGGCGCACCAGTTATTGGCTTCTCGTACTATTGATTTCATATCATTCTCATTTGCTGTATCCATGACATATTCAACTACTTTGGTAATGTTATCTAACGATGCTGGCACATAGTGCATCATTGGTTTTACTTCACCACCATTTTGGGTGTTGTAAAAGTATTCTATAAAGTCTGGCTCAATCTAGAGTATAGAAATCAGACATGAGAATCAATCAATCTGGTATGTAAACTATCGAAAACTGTTCATCTTACCTTTATAACAACGGAATTTGAACAAAGAAGAGTTCCAAACCTCGACGACCAGTTGTTACCGTCAATATCTATAACCGCTACGAGGATAGAAGCATCAAACAGGTAAGTAGGCATAAGACATGTCGAAAGACAGACAAGCAAAAGCGAAACACTAAACATACCTTTATACTTCATCATATCACTAGGGTGCAAACGCTTCGCGATATTGAATTGATCTTTCAGTTCATTCTTTTGCTTACTAAACTTTTGATTAATCTTAGTAAAGCCTGCATCAATCAAACTTGTACCACTTGCAATTGTTACCAATTGACCCCGTGGTGTATCCTTTAATTCAGCATTACCATATTGTGATCCTTCATAAGTAGTTGATCCTCTCCATATTGCTTTTTTTATTTTAGTATTCCATGGATAATGATATTCATTTGTAATGAATGTACTTTCCCAATCAGATGATACTTTGTGAGTTGAATGATGATATCTCCATGTTTCATAGCTTGGCATTGATATGGCATTGCAATATTCACCATGTTTGGCATTATGTAACTCCGACCATGCTAATCTTGGATATCCGTAATCATCACGATGATGATATATATTGCATCCATTACCATCAGCGTCCATTATTAATATGGGTATAGCAGTTGTAGTTTCAGTTGTTGTATTGAATATGTTCATGTTTATATTGTTGTTGCCATTTGAAGAAGAAGAAGAAGAAGTTAAATATGTGCGTATCATTTGCGTATACGATCTACTTCTAAATCTTGATAATTGATTTCTATGCTTTTCTCTACATAACAACTTATTATCCTTTGTATTGTATATCAATGGTACCCAAAAGTTGTTATTGAGGCGTAGATCATCAGTGAGTAATGTGCTTTCAAATTTTGATATGAAGGGATTTGTAGTGTTGATGGCTGGTCCGTATCGTTTAATATCTGCTCCTTGTTGACTTGATATAAAGTTGGTAGTGATTCTCAGCAGTACGATTACGAAGAATAGTATGCAAAATAGTAGTAGTAATGCCTTTCTCCTTCTCAAGTTGGAAACCTGATAATTAGTTTGTGTTTTATCATTACTATTGTTGTTGATACTTTGACCTTCTTCCAATGTTCTCTCTAATGATATTTTCTCTGGTGATCTGGCAGCGTTATATCTTCTCATAATGATAATGTATTGGCTACTTATTAGAGGCCCCTCCGTAAGGTATCATATCATCCATCATCCAATATCGACATAGGAACACAACTAAAGTTTTTATTTCATGAGAGTTGTGAGTAGAGGATACCATCATTGAAGATACCCGAAAGGATATCTTCTCATTTATCTTCTCAGTATGACACCAATTCTATCAATTAAGCCGTATGCAGTATTTAAAATAAGCCTTTCCCCTTCAATATACGACAGCAAGGAACGATTGAATTTGCTGAAACTGTCTGAAACGGGATGTATGTCGGAGCAAAACCTCATCATCATTGCAGACAAATTATGATGTGCAGTTGAATTGATTGAATCATAGGCCTACTTGATATATTGTATCATAATATTAACAATAACAAAAGAATACAATCAATTGCAATAATGATGAGTAATAATAGCAGTAGCAAACCTATGCATATCATAGATGATGTAGTATTGTCCTCGTCGATGGCACCAGAATCCATCGTCTCCAACAACATAATATCAACAAAGACCTCCTTCGATAGCACCATTGATTTCTCCAACTACGATGTACTCCTAATGTCATCATCCACTGAAGGGGTAGTTCGTTTTGCTCCGGGTAAGCATGTAGGCAATCAACGATTTCGAGTATTGCTAAGTCTACATCGATCGAGATATCTTCAAGCTGATAAGATCGACGACGATGATATGTGCACAAAGATTGCAAAGG